>JACCEA010105063.1_pt1 | contig 34394 bp, 36 predicted proteins | sample 7449851 | NCBI WGS metagenome assembly JACCEA01 (sample SAMN15323453, study PRJNA562643) | freshwater metagenome | isolation source: river surface water | place: USA:Blue River Watershed | collected 2017-08-18 | reverse complement strand
GTCGCAAAGCTACGTGCTGCTGGCGCGCTGATCATGGGCAAGACGGTAACGACTGAGTTTGCGCACCAGCACGCGGGCCCTACAACCAATCCGCATTGCCCAGACCGAACACCGGGTGGTTCGTCTAGTGGTTCTGCCGCAGCCGTGGCAGACAATATGGTGACGATGGCGCTGGGTTCGCAAACGGGCGGCTCAACGATTCGTCCAGCCGCGTACTGCGGCATAGTTGGCTTTAAGCCAACACACGGAAAAGTTTCACTTGAAGGCGTCGGTCCTTTGTCAGTCACGATGGACACAATTGGGCTGATGGCGCGTTCGATGGCGGACATCTCCTTGCTGTCCTCTGTGCTGATTGAAAAGTGTGCGGCGGTTCAAGCTCCAGTCAAACCGCGCATCGCTTGGTATCCATCACCAGAAGTACATGAAGCGGATCAGGATGCAGTGCGTGCACTTGAGCGTGCGCGGGACGTGCTCGCTGCGGCTGGGGCGGAAATCGTCGACATCCAATTGCCCGCAAACGATTTCCTGGCTCTTGGTCGTTCAAACCGCCAGATTATGGCGTACGACGCTGCACGTTCTTACGAGACGGTTTATCGCACTCAGGCAGCAGACTTGGGTGCCTCTACAGTCAAACTCATAGAAAGCGGCCTGCAGATTACCGATGCGCAGTTCAAAGAAGAACTTGCGCATGTTGAGAAATGCAAAGAATTGTTTGCGAAGGCGATGGTGGGTGTTGATGCCGTCTTGACGCTTGGTGCGCCAGGTCAGGCGCCGCTTAAATCAACCGGGACAGGCTTGTCGACCTTTAACCGAGTTTGGACAACACTTGGCGTACCTTGCTTGACGCTGCCTTTCGGTTACGGCGATGCAAATATGCCTCTGGGTGTGCAGCTTGTCGGCGCCGCAAATAAAGACTGTCGACTACTCGCCTTAGGTTCTAAGTTTGAGGCAATTTTTGCTGGCTAGACCTCGGTTTGACAGCCAATAATGAAAAAGTCATAATGTAGGGCTTGGGGTCGGTAGCTCAGTTGGTTAGAGCAGCGGACTTTTAATCCGTTGGTCGGGAGTTCGAGTCTCCCCCGACCCACCAAGTGCCTGGTTGAGCTGTCTTTGTTGCAGGTCGCCACACAGCAAGGTATACAAGCTATCAGTATGTTTGGTAAAAAGCCACGGTCTCCGTGGCTTTTTTATTTTGCGCATAACTATCACCAGAGCGTCCGTCGAACATGTTCCCTTCCGATTTGGCCTACGAGTTCTTTACGCTGCTGGTCATTCTGGATCCGATTGCGACTGTCCCAGTCTTTTTGGCTGTGACTGCTGGGTTGAAGTGGAAAGATTGTTTGAAAGTGGCGGTAGCGGCACTTTCTATTGCCTTTGGAATTCTGGTGGTGTTTATATTCCTGGGGTACGAGTTCCTGAGAGTTTTAAATATTCCTACACCGTCATTTCAGCTGGCGGGTTCCTTCATTCTATTTACGCTTGGACTCAGCATGGTGACGGGCAGAATGCACGAGGAAATTGCTAAGCTGCCTTCGAATGCGTCTATTCTGGAGCGGGCGGTATACCCACTCGCGATGCCTGCGATTGCGGGCGCAGGTGCAATTTTGACTGTTGTGATGTTGACAGACAATCACGCACGTATTGTTTCGGAGCAGTTCCAAACGACATTCGTGTTGGCGCTATGCTTGTCTGTGCACCTAGTTTCATTTATGGCAGCCAGATTGATCGTCCGTTTTATCGGTCTGATGGGTATTCAAGTTATTACGCGCGTTTTTGGATTGATGATTTGCAGTATTGCAGTCTCTGGCATGGTGATTGCGATTAAATTAATTTTTGGTTTGAATTAAGCGAACAGAGTGTCGGCCTAGATTTACTCGGGGATGTTAGTCATGTGTATGTGGTGTAGAAAGTCTGAGTTTTCCGAACATTTGACTGCAAAGTTTTCAGATAAACGTCGACGGCTCATGCTGTTTACCGGCGCGGGTTCGATTACATCGGCGTTCCATGCCAGTCTAAGTGCACAGGACATAGACCGTCCCGACACTGTATTTCGTAACGGTTCAATTTATACGATGTCAGGTCAGTCGAATAAAGCTGAGGCCATGGCGGTACGCAATGGGAAAATTTTGGCGACTGGCTCGCTCGATCAGGTCATGAGCGTTGCTAAAAATAAGCCGACCGTCGTCAACCTCGAAGGAAGGACTGCTTTTCCGGGCTTTATTGATCCACACAACCATGTGGTGCTCAGTAGCTTGTTTGATCAGTTGCTAATCAATGTAGGCTTTTCAAAGTACAAGACGAAGGCTCAAGTCGCAGCTTTCATGAAAGCAACCGCAGCTAAGACGCCTGCGGGTCAATGGCTTGCGTTCGGGTCTTATGACAATCTCCTGCAAGGAGGAGATTGGTCGATGGCTGAATTAAGCAATATTTCGGCGAGTCATCCGATATTCCTTTTTTACGTCAATGGTCACGTCGGGGCTGCGAATGCGTTGGCTTTTTCTAAAGCTAACATCCCCCAAAATATTGGCATGATCCCTGGGGGAGGATACTTTGGACGTGATCGCGATGGTCAGTTGAATGGACTGATTTATAACGAGCCCGCTTTGATGAAGATTCTCGATCTGGCTGTTCCTAAACCGTCACCGGAGCTTCTCGAGAAAGCTGTTGTGCAATATGCGAAACAAGCTTCGGCCTCGGGGTTGACCACATTACACGAGCCAGGAACAGTCAAGCCGCAATGGGTGGAAGCGCTTGCAAAGCTTTCCAACCACTTGCCGATCCGGATGAGTGCAAGTTTTAGCTCAGACGCAGTCGAGGAGAGTAAAAAATACGCATCACTTGGACCATCGCATCGGGCGCGGATTCTGCCGAATAGCCGTTTTTCTCTTTTCGGAATGAAGTGTTGGTCTGATGGCTCTAACCAAGCTGAATCGGCCGCGCAAACGCAACCCTATCTAGGCACGGATAAAAAAGGCGCGAAGAGCTATACCCAAGATCAGATGATTGATATCTGCAAAAAGGCTAAGGCTGCTGATTGGACGATGATGGCGCATTGCCAAGGTGATGCTGCGATTGATGAATATATCAATGCACTTGAGGCGGTGTACGGCGCAAACCCTGCGATGGGTGTGATGCGCGTTGAGCACGCGACCATGATTCGTCAAGACCAGCTAGAGCGAGTCAAAAAGCTGGGCTACGAACTAACGTTCATGACGGATTTTGTTTATTTGTATGGTGCGTCCTACAGGGATGCTATTTTTGGACCAGAGCGCGCTGCATTTATGGTGCCATGCGCCGCGGCGCATAAAGCTGGTCTTCAGTACTCCGTTCACTCGGATAATCCTGCTGCAGGTATGCCACTTAATCCTTTGCGACATGTGCAAATTCAGATCGTGCGGCAATGTATTGCGGATGGCTCTGTCATTGGTCCCCAGCAAAGAGTGGATCTTGACACCGCCCTGCGTGCAGTTACAGTTCATCCTTCACGCCATGTTGGTATGGAGCATATGATTGGCACCCTCGAGGCGGGCAAGGAAGCCGACATCACCATCCTTGAAAAAGATCCCTTCCAGACGGAGATGAGGTCGATTAGTGCGATCAAGGTTTCAGAAACTTGGCTTGCTGGTCAGAAAGTTTTTGGTTGATATTTAAAATTAATACAGGTGGGGTTCCGACATGATGCTGGATACGGTGGATGGGTTAGACATACATATCCTCGTGGATAACACGACAGACATGCTCTCAACTACGCCGGCCGGTGTGACTAGCGAGGCGATGGGGCTATTTAGCCGGGGCGGACAAATGATGGCCGGCCTTTGTCTTTGCTGCGCGGCGCATGGCCTATCTTGCCTGATTACCGCTCGTAAAGGCGACACAGAGCGAACGGTCTTGTTCGACACAGGGCCTGAGGAGTATGCATTTGAGCGAAATGTTAGTCGCTTGGGTGTAGATCTCGGTAAGGTTCAGTCAGTGGTGTTGTCCCATGGGCACTGGGATCATGCGGGTGCACTGTTGATGGCGCTTAACTCCATTCGACAGCGCAATGGGAGCAAAACCATACCGTTTTACGGGCACCCGGACATGTTTCATAAGCGCGCAGCTACGTTGCCCAATGGTAAGTATCGTGAAATGATTGATGTTCCAAGTGTCGAGCAGCTAACAGCAGCGGGAGCCGAGGTTGCTTTGCATCGCGAATCGGTATCGCTACTCGATAACATGTTCGCGGTAAGCGGCGAGATTCCCCGCCGAACCACGTTTGAGCGTGGACTTCCTGGTCAGGTACGTAAAAACGCGGCTGGTCAGTGGGAGAAGGACGAAATGCTCGTAGATGAACGCTGGTTGGGAGTGAAAGTTAAAGATAAAGGACTTGTTATTTTTTCTGCGTGTTCGCATGCGGGCATCATTAACGTACTGCATGATGCGAGAGATCGGTTCCCTGACACTCCGATTCATGCTGTCTTCGGGGGCTTTCATTTGTCTGGCGCAAACGAAGCGATCATTCCCGAAACGGTCGAGGGTCTAAAACAATTTGGTTTGAAGTTAATCGGCGCCGGGCACTGTACAGGGTGGCGAGCGATTGCTGCGATGTCCAATGCTTTTGGTGACAAAGTCCTAGCGCCAACTGCCGTGGGTAAACGCTATGTTTTTTAGAATATTTTTTGTCTATTTGCTGTCGCTTGGCATTTGTGGTTCCGTCGTGGCGCAAACGGAGTCCTACCCACAACGCTCCGTGCGCATCGTCGTTCCGGTATCTGCCGGTGGTAGCACCGACAAGATTGCCCGCCTAATTGCGGAGAAGTTGACTAGCGTCTGGGGCCAGACGGTTATTGTGGAAAATATTACCGGTGCAGGTGGTGCGATTGGTGCCGCGCAAGTCGCTAGAGCCAAGCCGGATGGCTACACATTTGTATTGCATAGCGACGCGATCGTTTTGAATACTATTCTCATCAAGAATCCACCCTATACGCTAGAGGACCTAACAGGTGTGATGCGGCTGGTGGTCAACCCGCAAGTGTTGGTGGTGAATCCAGGGTTTGGAGCACAGACATTTAAAGAGTACGTGGAGTATGCGAAGAGCAATCCCGGTAAGCTGACACTGGCCTTGCCGACAAGTGGCGGCATTGCGCACATTGCGCACGAGGTGCTCGCTAACGCTGCCGACATCAAAGTCAACTACATCCCCTATAAAGGGGGCGCACCTGCTGCGCTAGACACAATGGCCGGACATGTCAACGCGACTGTCATTACGCTGGCTGCTGTGACTGAGCAAATTAAGGCTGGCAAGTTGCGTGCCTTAGCTGTGACCACCAACTATCGCTCTCCGGTTTTCCCTGATGTGCCGACGATGGCGGAGTCAGGTTATCCGGCTGTCAACATCGAAAGTTGGCAGGGAATATTGGCGCCTAAGGGGACTCCTGTAGCCATCCTTGAAAAAATCAACAAAGACATCACTGAGATCGTGCGCGATCCTGCCAACATCAAACAGATTGAGGCGTTAGGGTTTAGTGTGTCAACCAACACAGTCCCGGAGGTACAGGTCATGCTCCGGGACTTACGCAAGAAATATGCTGACACGATTGCTCAGGCGGGGATTGTTCAGCAGTAACGCACTGTCGACCTAAGTCCTGGCCTGAAGCACGCACGTTGCGATCGCTTCGGCGGTGATTGCCGAAAGCGTCCAGCCTAGATGACCATGTCCTGTGTTGTAAAAAACGTTAGGCTTTTTACCTGGACCAACTTTCGGTAGCATGTTTGGCATCATCGGACGTAAACCGGCCCAAGGTACGACATGGCGGGTATTAATGCGTGGAAAGCATTGGTGCACCCACCTAATAAGAGGCTCAATGCGATCCGCACGGATATCACGGTTAGTGCCATTGAATTCTGCTGTGCCTGCCACCCGAAAGCGATCATCGCCTAAACGACTCGTGACGAGTTTTGTTTCGTCGTCTAGCAAGCTAACTTGAGGTGCACCCGTCTGACTCTCTGTGTCGTTGAGATTCACGGTGATCGAGTAGCCCTTGACTGGGTAGATATTAAGTCGGTCACCCAGCTGCGCACCTAGGGCTCTACTCGCAGTTCCGCCGCACAATACGACTCCATCAAAGTGATCCGTCGTATCACCGGCTTCGGTCTTTGAGGAAACACTGATGCCAGAACCGACATGCATGAGGCGTGTCACCTCATGACCGTAGTTGCATACGACACCCAGGCGTTCAATCGCTGCAGCAAGTCCCGTTGTGAATTTATGAATGTCGCCAGTCGAATCGCCAGCTGTGAAGAACCCTCCGTAATACTTGCCCGCAAGCGTGGGTTCGATACTACGCATTTCTTGCGGAGTGACTGCACTGCGCTCGAGACCACCTTGCTGAAGTAAGCGATTAACTGAGTGAGCATGGTCAAAGCCATGCTTGTCACGATAGATATGCAAAATTCCTTTCGTTTGATGGTTGAAAGAGATGTTCTCTTGGGCCGCCCAATCAAAGAGGTACTCGCGTGCCGCGATAGCTAGTTGAGTAGTTTTGATGGTGTTCTGTTTGTAATTGGGGATCGCTGCTAGAAATTCAGCAAACCAGCTCAGTTTGTGCCAACTTGGTTTAGGGTTAATGAGTAGAGGGGCGCCTCGGTTGAACATCCACTTTAGGCCCTTCAGGACTGTGGACCAGTGGTTCCAGACCTCAGCGTTGGAGGCCGACAGTTGGCCTCCGTTGGCAAACGAGGTCTCCATTGCTGCATAGCGATGGGTTTCGTAGAGTGTGACATCAAAGCCTCTTTTGACGAGTGCGTAGGCTGTGGTGACACCAGTGATGCCGCCACCAATGACAGCGATTCTTTTAAGCATGGGAATAGTCCTTGCGCACGAATAAAGGTGAGCGCACTTGCGATTCAAGTGTGCGCCCCCTCTGTGCAGGACCTGAGAGATTCGCGCCTCGTGAGGCTGGCTCTCGAGTAACGCTTGCTCCTTCGGTGTGTCGGGCTGTGCGGCTCGGCAACTCTTCAGAGTGTCAAAGAAGTAGCGGTTCTTTATGCCTGAGAGTTTCCGGGGCGGTTGCTCCTTCGGCGACAGCAGAGCGTATAACGCCTGTGTGCTCTCCCGCTACTAGCGAGACGAATTGAATTTTACATTATTTCGACACGTCGTAAAAAATCTGGCACGCGTTGGTACTTGCTGCATCAGTCGGCGCTGCACTATGTTGGCTGGGTTTACTATGTCGATAACGAGAGAGCTATATGGCCAAACTCGTTTCCAGTAATTCAATGCAGGGGCAGGTATGCATATTCGTGATGCGACCATTGATGATGCGCAAGGCATCATGCTTATTTATAACGATGCGGTTGAGCACACTACCGCGATCTGGAATGAGACGCTTGTTGATCAAGCGAATCGTCAGGCTTGGCTAATAGAGCGTCAAGGAAGGGGTTATCCGGTTCTCGTCGCCGTTGACGACTCTGATGCCGTGCTTGGGTATGCGAGCTTTGGTGATTGGCGAGCCTTTGACGGGTACCGATATACGGTCGAACATTCTGTTTATGTGCGGGATGGTCGGCGTGGGGAAGGGCTTGGACGCCTGTTGATGACGGCATTGATTGACCGTGCTCGCAAGTTAAACAAGCACGTGATGGTTGCGGCAATTGAAGCGGGCAATCGGGAATCCATTGCGCTGCACCTAAATCTTGGCTTTATACAAACAGGGCTGATGCCAGAGGTGGGTACAAAGTTCGGGCGGTGGCTTGATCTTGTGTATGTGCAGTTGAAGTTGGGAGAGCTGGCGCCCAATTAAGCGGGGCCTCAACATTTTGGATAAGCAATGGTGCGCTGCAATAGTCGTGTGGTTTAAATAAAGATTGTCCATATCTTGAATTTCTTTGTCGTCTCGTCCGCAGATTGCTTATGATGTGTTTCATAACAATACAGAAGCAATTCATTGCGGGAGACAACGCATGTCGCACTTCAAATCTTTGGTCGCCACACTGGCGGTTGCGCTGAGCTGTTGCGCAAGCACATACGCGCAAGACTATCCCAATACCGTCGTTAAGATCGTCCTGCCGTTTGCGCCTGGCGGAGGCGCAGATAACACTGCGCGCATTATTAGTGAGCCACTCGCCAAGCGCTTAGGGCAGCCCGTTGTGATTGACTACCGCCCTGGTGCGGGTGGCACTATCGCAGCGGCCTATGTTGCTGCGGCACCAAAGGATGGATATACCTTGCTTTTTGCAACCCCTGGTCAGCAAATGACTAATCCATACCTAATGGAAAAGTTGCCTTATGACGCATTCAATGCCTTCTCTCCTGTTGTCGAATTGATCTCTGGCGCGAATGTACTGGTCGTCAATAACAAGCTGCCGGCCAACAACGTCGCTGAGTTGATAGCCTATATCAAGGCGAATCCCGGAAAGATCAATTTTGCGAGCTCTGGGATTGGTTCATCAAGTCATCTCGCGGGCGAACTGTTCAAGAACATGGCTGGCCTGGACATTGTGCATATCCCCTATAAGGGGTCTGGCGCGGCGATTGCCGAGGTGCTTGGCGGTGGCGTTCAAATGAGTATCGATTCGTTGTCGGTGTATCAGTCTCACATCAAGGCAGGGCGTATTAAGGCCTTAGCTGTCTCCACACAAGAAAGAACGGCTGCTGCACCAGACCTGCCAACCATCGGTGATACGCTCAAAGGTTATCAGGCGTTCCCAGTGAACTACATCACCGTGCCAGTTGGTACACCACGACCGATCATCGATAAGCTAAACAAAGAAATTAATGCCGTGCTAGAGGATCCAGTCGTGCGCGAGCGGTTGATGGCGAACGGATTGACTGTGAAGGGCGGAACACCAGAGCAAATGGATGCGGTGATTAAGTCCGAGTCAGCGAAATGGAAGCGTGTTATTGAACAAGCCAACATTGGCAAGCAGTGAAGCCCCCTAGGAGGAGCACCGATGATGAAAAGTAGCGTATTCAAGTTTGTACTGACGACCTGTCTTCTCGCGCCGTTTGTGTGGATCGCACCAGCGCTTGCGAAGTATCCAGAAAAGCAAGTCACGATCGTTGTGCCTTATCCTCCAGGCGGTGTGACGGATGTGTATGGTCGAGCCTTAGCGCAGCGCTTGTCGCAAATTTGGGGGCAGCCGGTCGTCGTTGACAATAAGCCGGGAGGAGGAACGGTGATTGGGACTCAACTCGTGAGTCGCGCGTCGGCCGATGGTTACACGATACTGCTGACGAGTTATGGATACACTTCCAATCCAGTACTCAAAAAATCATTACCCTACGACCCAAAGGCATTAAGTCCTTTGTATTTGCTTGGTACATCGGCAAATATGTTGGTCATTAATCCGAACCTGCCGGTCAAGACCTTGGATGACATCGTGGCGTTAGGGAAAAGTAACCCGGGTGCCCTCACGTTTGGGTCCTCTGGTAACGCCTCCAGCCCGCACATTGCAGCAGAGCTTTTCGCAATGGAGGCGGGCGTGAAAATGACGCATATTCCCTATAAGGGTACAGGCCCGGCCATGAACGATTTGTTGGGCGGTCAGATTACGGGTATTTTTGATGGACCCTCTGCCATGCCGCGCGTGCGCGCTGGTCAGCTAAATGCAATCGCGATCGCATCTGCACAGCGCCATCCTGCCGCCATGGAAGTGCCGACTTTCAGAGAGCTTGGTATTGACCTGGTGTTTGGTAGTTGGTTTGGATTCTTTGTGCCAACCGGGACGTTAAGTGATGTGCAGAACATAATCATCTCTGGCATTGAGCTTGCCTTGAAAGACCCCACTGTTATTTCGGCGATTGAAAAAACAGGTTTGACTTATGCGCGGTTGAAGCAACGGGATTATCAGATATTTTTGGACGGTGAGGAGGCGCGACTACGTCGCTTAATTAAGACAGAAAGCGCAGGTATCCAAATTGAATAGTCGAATGAATAAACATACTTTTCTAAGAGGAAATAATGGAATTAGAAACCCTCGAGCTCGTGATTATTGATGGCGTTGCCACCGTCACACTTAATCGTCCTCCGCACAACGCTCAAAATGCTCAAATGCGCAGTGAACTCATCCAGGTATTTGATAGCTTCAATGACAATGACGATGTGAAGTGTGCAGTCGTGACAGGTAAAGGCAAGATATTTTGCGCAGGTGCTGATCTAAATGAACGTCCGAATTTAGGCGCAACCCCCGGAGCCTATTGGAAGCACAATCGTCTGGTACGCGAAGCAAGTAACTCCATCATTGAGTGTAGTAAGCCAGTCATCGCTGCAGTCAATGGGCCCGCAATGGGCGCAGGTTTCGGTTTGATGAATAGTTGCGATATTTGGGTTGCCTCCAATACTGCTTTCTTCTCTATGCCAGAGATTAACGTCGGCCTCGCAGGTGGCACGGCAATGCTGCAGAGTGTGTTTGGAAAGTCCCGGGCTCGCAGAATGTTCTTTACAGGCATGAAAGTGACGGCCGATGAGATGTATCGCTTGGGCTTGATCGAAGCGAGCTTGCCGCCTGATGAGTTGATGCCGTACGTGATGGAAATTGCGAACGATATTGCAAGTAAGGCGCCGATCGCCCTGAGCTATGCGAAGCAAGCGGCGCAAGTGACAGCGGTGATGCCCCGTCGCGAAGGGTATCGCTTTGAACAGAATATGACTGTCGCGCTCGGTAAGACCGAAGATACGGCTGAAGCTCTGAAGGCGTTCAAAGAAAAGCGTAAGCCCGTCTATAAAGGCCGTTGATTCAAATCGCAGTTGAGCTAAAGGTTGTGAAATGAGCGAGCATATTGATTATCAAGCGTTTCGAAATGAAATCGAAACATTTGTGCAAAAAAATTGTCCGCAAGACATTCAAAAAATTGTCGCCGAAAATCGTAAGCTATCTAGAGAAGCATGGAGCCGCTGGCAAAAAATCTTGTACGCACATGGCTGGGGTGCACCTAATTGGCCTAAAGAGGTAGGAGGAACCGGCTGGAATCCTAAGCAGCAAGCGATATACGGCGAGGTACTTGCAGAGAATAATTGTCCCGCTCAATATCATCACGGTCTTCGGCACATTGGTCCGGTTTTGATTGAGTTTGGAAGTCCGGAGCAAAAGAGTCGCTATTTACCTGGCATCTTGGACGGAACAGAGTGGTGGTGTCAGGGCTATTCGGAGCCGAGCGCAGGGTCCGATCTCGCATCGTTGAAAACGCGTGGTGAGATTCGTGGCGACAAAATCATCGTCAATGGACAAAAGACCTGGACATCCCACGCGCAAGAGTCAGACTTGATGTACACGCTTGTGCGCACCTCAGAAGAGGCGCGTAAACAAGACGGAATTAGTTTGCTCATTATTCCAATTAAATCAAAGGGCATTACAGTCCGTCCGATTCGCACGATCGATGGCTGGATTCATGTCAATGAAGTGTTTTTAGATAATGTAGAGGTTCCTATATCTGATTGCATCGGGGATATCGGTAGTGGCTGGAAGTATGGAAAGTTTTTGCTGGCACGTGAACGTTTGAACTCGGCCAATACTGCGCCGCTATTTCAATACTTGACGCGCACGCGCAGTCTGATTGCAGAAAAGTTTGTCCGGCCTGAGCACCAAGCGCGCCGCGTAGCCCTCGAGTCTCGCTTGCTAGACGTTGAGGCGGAATTACGTGGAATTAGAGAGCTAGGCCTTGAGGCGATTGAAGCTGTGATGAATAAAACGCCGATTACGACTCAGCCGTCTGTATTGAAAATAACGAGCTCTCGCCTATATCAGACCATTACTGAAATTGCGGCGGAAGTCGTTGGCCCAGAGTTTGCGGCACGAATGCCACTTCAAGAGGAAAGCACTTTTGATGGAAACGAACAAGCGACCTTATGGATACAAAATTATTTCTACTCCCGTGTTCGCACAATCTACGGTGGCAGTGATGAAGTGCAAAAGAATATGGTTGCTCGCGAACTGTTTGGACATTAAGCATCATGACATTTACTGTTAAGCCAATTTTTGATTCCGAGTTTCGTGATGCTGCCTTGCGATTTGCCAAAGACGCGGACGCAGATAGCGTTGGTACAAACGATATTGCGCAACGTCGAGCAAAGTGGCGCGAAGCGCTCGACTTGGGATGGGCCGCGTGTTTAGTCCCCGAAAGCTTAGGCGGGTTGGGTGGTACCGCACTTGATTTTTGCGGTTTGTTGGAAGGGGTGTCGCATTACGCCTTACCCTTACCTGTATGTGCGGGGATGGGCTTGCCCGCCGTGCTGCTCTCCGAACTGGAGTTTGCTGGCAAGGATGCACTGCTCGCTGACATGGCAGCTGGGGTCGTACGAATTCAACCTGTTTGGCGGTCACTCGATCCTTACTGCAAGGAATTGGATACGCAAACCCACTTGCGTATGGAAGCCACTGCTGCAGGATGGGGCGTGACTGGACAGGTATCCGGAGTGGAAGAGGTGCCCGATGCGACACACTATCTACTCGCATGTGATGGACGGACGGGCGATGTATTGAATCCCCTACTGTGCCTGTTTCCCGTGGGCTCAGATCAGTTGCGGGGTGCGCGCGAGATGCGCATTGATGGCCGGCACACCCTGAGCTTGCGTTTTGATCGTCTTGTTCTGATGGGTGAGCAAGTTCTTGTGCAAGGAAAAGCTGTCAGCGATGCATTTGATCGCACTTATGCGCTCGGTACTTTGTTTGTGTGTGTTGAGGCTGTCGCTTCAATGGGCTCCGTGCTGGAGCAGACCATACGCTACTTGTCTGAACGCAAACAATTTGGAGTGACGCTCTCGAGTTTCCAGGTGTTGCGTCATTATGTGGCGGACGCTTACGTGCGATATGAGTGTTTCCGTGCCTTTGTTGCGGCGCAAGCGGATGCGATACAACGCGGAGCTATGCCTAGTGATCGGGATATTTCACTCCTAAAACTGTATCTCTCGCAGGTCGGACCGATGATCGCACATATGGTGATTCAGACCCATGGTGGTATGGGAATGACGGAAGAGCTTTGGGCGACCCGTCTAAACAAGCGCATCCTCATGGCAAATCTTGAATACGGCGATGGACAGTTTCATCGCGACCGCCTGTCTAACTCTTCGTTGGATGCCAACCAGCATGCATGAACTAGATCTCCTGTTCAACCCCGGATCAGTTGCGGTAATTGGTGCATCCAGTGACCGTAATAAATTAAGTGGTCGAACGATCCATTTTTTGAAGACCTTCGGATTCAAGGGAAAAATTTTCCCAGTGAATCCAAGCGCTCCTGAAATCCAGGGTCTTCAGGCCTACCCATCCGTTAGCGCGATCCCTGATGCGGTTGATCAGGCCGTCATTATCGTACCCGCACCGAGGGTAGAAGAGGCTGTGCGCGACTGCGCCAAGAAGGGCGTCAAAATATTACTGGTGCTTAGTTCTGGTTTTGGCGAGATCGGACCTGAGGGTCGTATTGCGCAGGATCGCCTGGTGACGATCGCGCGTGATGCCGGGATGCGCATGATCGGACCAAACTCCCTCGGCGCCCTCAGCCCCTCAAACGGTGTGTTTTGTACGTTCTCTAGTTCATTCGCGCGCGGGGCGGCGCCTGCAGCGGGACAAGTTGCTTTCGTGACGCAAAGCGGTGCATTTGGTTCTTGCGCATATGTCATGGCTGATTTGCGTGGCATTGGCATGAGCCGCACGCTCGCGACAGGTAATGAGGCGGATGTAGATGTCGCACTCTGTATTGATTACCTCGCGCAAGACCCCAGCACAAAGGTTATTTGCGCGTCACTTGAAAGCTGCAAGAATGGTGATCGGTTACGCCAGGCGATTCGCAATGCATCCAAGGCCGGAAAGGCCGTTGTGATCATGAAAGTGGGTGCCTCCGAAGTTGGGTCCGTTGCTGCGGCAACGCACACAGGCTCACTCGCGGGCGATGATCGCGTGTACGACACGATTTTTCGTGAGACTGGAGCGTGGCGGGCGCGTTCAATTGAGGAAATGATTGATGTTTCCTATCTGATTGTGACCTCGCGTGTCACCGTCAATGACCGTGTCTCGCTCGTGACGGTGTCTGGCGGCATTGGTGTGTTGATGGCGGATGATGCTGCGCGTTACGGGTTAGCCTTGATGCCCTTTGCACAACCCTTGTTAACTGAGCTTGCAGAAATTCTGCCTTATGGCACGGGTCGTAACCCATACGATACGACGGCGCAGGTTGCAACCAATCCTGCTGCCACGGTTCAGGTTGGTGATTGCATTTTGCGTCATACGTCAGGAGATGCACTACTGCTGTACCTGGCAAACAACGCATTGGCACCGGAGGTATTTAAAAATACGCAGGCTGCACTCATTGACCTGAAGGCGAAGCATCCAGAACGTATGATTATGGTGATTATGCCGAGCGAATCGGGCGTTCGAAAAGCGCTCGAGCAAGCAGGCATCCCGGTGTTTGAGGATCCGACACGTGCGATTGCAGCGCTAGGTGCCATGCGTGAACTGGGGCGTCGGGCTGAGAGTTTGCGACCGCAATTGCCGCTATTACCGGTCAAGAAGCTTTCGGTCTCTGTGGCAAGCGAGGCGCAGGCAAAGTCCTTTTTACAGCAGCATGGTGTGAGTATTACGCGTGAAGAAGTCTGTGGGTCAGTTGATCAAGCGATTGCTGCTGCCGCGTCGATTGGTTATCCGGTTGTCGCAAAGATTGCTTCGCCGGACATTGCGCACAAAACTGAGATCGGCGGCGTCATACTAAACATTCAGTCTGAGGTCGCATTGCGTGAGGCGTTTGCATTACTGTTGCAGAGGGCTCAAGCAGCGAACCCTCAAGCACGTGTCGACGGGGTGCTTGTGGCGACGATGTTGACGCAGGGCGTTGAGACGCTGATTGGTGTTAATCGCGACCCTGTTTTCGGACCGATGGTGATGTTTGGAATGGGCGGGGTGATGGTGGAGCTCTATAAAGACGTCGCCATGGCCTCGGCGCCACTGGACCGCGCGTCAGCGGCAGAGTTGGTGGCCTCGGTCAAGGGATCTGTATTATTTAATGGTTTTCGAGGTGGTGCTCGATACGATCGAGAGGCACTCATTGATACATTGTGCCGAGTTTCCGAATTGGCCGCCCAGTATCCAGAGATCACGAGCATGGACGTGAATCCTGTTTTGGTGATGGAGACAGGGGCGGTGGCGTTGGATGCCGTTATTCAAACAAGTAAAACTTAGTTTTCCTGGTGGTTTGGATGCTTGCGTCCACTCGGCTAATATCCATGCCATTGTGATAAATGTTTTCAAAACAGGAGTTTTACGGTGATCGGCCTTATCAAAATCCTTTCTTTCATTTTTTCCTGGCTGCTCGTGCTCGTGGTGTCTATGGCTGCCGGAGTAGAAGCATTTGGTGCCGCTGTCGTGTTCTTTGCCTTTTACTGCTGGATGGTTTTCTTTGGTGGCCCTGCTCGTGCACAAAAAGCACAGGCTAAGTTGCAAGGCGCCTTAATCAAAGGTGAGACGGTCGTCGCAACAGGCATTCAGATGCGCGTCCATGCCTTGTTCACGCGTCGTGAACTGATCGCAATTACGAGCAGTCGTCTGATCCAAATTAAGCGCTCGATCCTTGGTGGCTTCAATATGAAGGACTACCAGTGGAAAGATCTCAAGGACGTACAGCTTTCCGAGAACACGATCCCCGCTTTGTCTGGATCTAAGCTCGTTTTCCTCACGCATGCTGCCGGACGTCCAATCGTCATCGATGGCGTTCCGAGTGCTGTTGCGACCGAGATCTACTCGTTTGCGCAAGGTAAAGAGCAAGAGTGGGAAGAAAAAAATCGCATTCGCGAACTCGAAGATCGGCGTGCTGCAAGCGGTGCAACGGTGGTGAGCATGGGTAATGCTGAAGGCAATCGCGCCGCAAGCACCGACGGCATCTTTGAAAAGCTACAAAAGGCCAAGGCACTCTTCGACAGCGGTGCAATTAGCGACGCCGAATATCAAGAGCTGAAGTCAAAGCTGTTGAGCGGTGCTGTACTTTAATCAAGGTATATCCAAGTGAAAAAAGCTCTAGTCGCACTTTCGATACTGGTGATGTCCTTTGCCGCACAGGCCTCCTGTAAAAATCCTGCACCTCGGGCGCAGCCGTTTGTTGTGCCGTCCGGGCAGAGTTGCCCCAGCAACTATGGTCAGAGCGGCACGACTTGTGTACCTAACTCAGGTGCCGGCTATGCGTTCGTGGTTCCTTCGGGCCAAAGCTGCCCAAGCAATTATGGGCAAAGCGGACGTGTATGTGTGGCTAACAGCAATGCGTGTTATGCGTACTACGGTGGCGGCGGGAGTTGCCCGTCTGGTTATGGGCAGTCAGGTGGCGTTTGCGTTTCCAACTAGTTAAAACTATTTAATGCCCGAGGAGGGCTCTGGATGACTCGCGCACGTTCAGTTTTGGCGTTTTTTGTTCTTGCCTTGATGACGGTACCCAGCTTGGCGCAGAAGAGTTTGGGACAGAGTGACAACCCCTACTTTAATAAGATGGTTGGGCGCTGGTTGATACAACAGTCTCAAGCCGCGCAGAACATAAAAATAGAAATTATTACTGTTCAGGACTACATTGCTAATGGTGCGATGAACCAGGAAACACAGTACCTCATGACAACGGGTTCCACCGTTGTATCTTGTATTGCACGGAGTGCATCTGACTGGTCGATGCAAGGGAACCTGTTGTTTCAAACTTTGAAAACAAAACGGCTAACGCCAGATTACATCAAAGAAAATAACGTCAAAATTGATGATCCATCGAGACTGCAAACTATTTGTGATTCTGTCGCAGGAGTGATTGACCAAAGCAGTTATATCGGCAAGACGAGCCAGTTTCGCGTTATTTCGATCGATGATCAGCAAAACGTCTATGAGTTCACTGACTCAGACGGCAAGGTTGTTCGCAAAACAGACAAGCGGGTGAAAGAGGGATTCTCCTTCTACCAACGCAGATAAAGAAATACCCGCTTAAGCGGGTATTTTTTTCGGTCCAGAGAATCACTGGTCCACAATAAATCCATCGAAGTGCGGACGCATCGAAATCGGTTTTAACAGTGGTGGACGAATCTTCTGTGCGTCAGGCAAAAGATTCATTCCGAGCCCTGGGCCATTTGGAATGTCGACAAATCCATCCTTCGGCAATGGCACTTTATCTACGATGTTGCTGCCCAAGTGTTCAGGGCGCGACTCGAAGGTACCAGCTTCGAAGCCAGTTGCGTATTCTTGAATCGCAAAGTTTGGAATAGCAGCGGCAACCTGGAGGCACGCGGCAAGACCGATTGGCGAGAGCGGGTTGTGCGGTACGATTTGGACTTGATGGGCTTCGGCGATTGCGGCGACTTTCTTGGCGCCGGTGATGCCGCCGCACAAGCATAAGTCAACACGCGCATACTCCACACCACCTCGCGCCATCAGTGCTTGAAACTCATAGATGGTTGAAAAGCGTTCGCCCGTTGCAATCGGAATATGAATTTTCTCAGCGACACGAGCCATCGCGTCATTGCTTTCTGGTCGGATCGGATCTTCGATGAACATTGGGTGTGTGTGCTCAATGCCGCGGGCAAAGACGATCGCCTCCGCCGGAGTGAGGCGACGATGAATCTCTATCAAAAGATCAACGCGATCGCCGACAACTGCACGCATGCGTTCGGTGTTTTCAATCGCGTCGCGCATCTTCTTGATGTGGGTCTTGAAGTAAACCTTGTCATTACCTTCGTCGAGGAAGGGGTTTAAATGACCAAAAGCCGTGAAGCCAGCGTTCATTTTTACTTCGCATTCGACCAGCATCTTCTCGATGGTGTTCTCGTAAATATGACCGTAAATGCGCGCCTTGGTGCGTGCAGCGCCCCCCAGCAGTTCGTAAATCGGTACGCCAAGTGCTTTGCCTTTGATATCCCACAAGGCCATGTCGATAGCTGAAATTGCTGCGTTTTCAGCCATACCCTGGAAGTAGCTAAAGCGGTGCATGACATTCCAGTGGTGTTCGATCGGGAAGGGGTCTTTACCTTCAAGGTATTCCGCAAAACGCTTAATGCAGATCCCAGCAGCTTCAATGTGTCCCCAAGTGCCGGCTTCACCAAAGCCGGTAATGCCCGCGTCGGTGCTGATACGGGCGAACATAAATTGCCCGATATGTAATGGTTCGATTTTTGTAATTTTCATGGTAGTCAGTCGCCCAGCATGGATTAAGAAAGAGGGTTTGACGTGTGTTTGTCTCGTTGCCTAATATACCTGTATCTTTGGCTCAATAAATTTGAGTGTAGTTTTAGTGAGGAGTTGTGCAACGACTGCCTGCGAACTAGTGCTACATTCAAAATCCCTGATCTTGTGACGTGGAGTTTTTCGTGAATATTCGACTTGCCGTAGCCAGCCTTGTTGCTCTGATGTTCGTATCGTTGAGCACAGCAGCCGTCGCGCAGACCATGACTGCCAGCCAGGCGCATGACATCAAGCAAGCGGAAGAACGTTTTGCCGCAGCAGATAAAAACGCCGATGGCAAATTAACCCTTGAAGAAGCGAAGGCCGGCATGCCACGTATCGCCTCGTCTTTCAGCAAGATTGATGTAGAGAAGAAGGGCTATGTCACCCTAGATCAAATCAAGGCGATGATTCTAAAAAACTAGGCTGAGACGGGACACACATGACGCATCTTGCGAGTTGGCTTAAAGCTGGTTTTTGTGCTGTGGCGCTGTTTGCCAGCTCTTTTGCGTATGCCAGTTACCCAGACAAACCGATCCGCATCATCGTCACCTTTGTCGCGGGTGGTGGTGCCGACGTATTGGCGCGGTATATGGCCAAAGAGATGGCCGAAGTGTTGGGCCAGCCAGTCGTCGTTGAAAATCGTACCGGAGCGGGCGGACTGATTGGAGTCGAGGCAGGGTTGGCGGCAGCGCCAGACGGCTACACACTGACCTTGATCTCATCCAGTTACACCGTCAATCCCAGTCTATACAAGCTCAAGTTTGATCCACTTCAAGACATCACTCCGATTGTGCGCGTGAGCGCGGGTCCAATGTTGGCCGTGACCTCACCCAAGAGTGGTATCAAGACTGTTGCTGAGCTCATTGCAGCTGCGAAAAAATCTCCCGGAGTGATCAATTTTGCATCGTCTGGGCAAGGCAGTGTCATCCATTTGGCTAACGAGCTCTTTAACCAGCGTGCCGATATCAAGATGACCCACATCCCTTACAAAGGGGGTGGAAATGCCCTAATAGATTTGATGGCGAATCAGGTTGATCTGTATTTTGCGGCAACGGCAAGTGCGCTACCTCATGTCCGTGCAGGGAAGATAAATGCAGTCGCTGTCACAACACCGAACCGGATACAGGCACTGCCGAATGTGCCGACCATCGCTGAAAGTGGATTTCCTGGCTACGAAGCAACGCTTTGGTACGGTTTAATCGGACCTAAGGGTATGGCTGACGATATTGTTCAGAAGTTAAACGTTGTTGTAAACGATATCTTAAAGAAACCGGCCGCGCGTGAAAAAATTCAAGCAGATGGTGCCGAGCCAGCAGGTGGTTCCTCTGTTGAGTTTCGTGACACGATCGGACGCGAGATTCAAATTTGGGGCAAGGTTGTACGGGATATAGGGATACAGCCGCAATAGCCGGAAATCCTGATCTATTCTTTGTTTATGAGTTTTGTACAGCTTGCGCGTAAACGTCTATTGAGCAGCATCGCCGCTTTGGTGATGCTGTTTAACGTTTGTGCTCCAGCCCTGAGCCATGTGGTGTTGCCTGCATCGTCCGGCCAAGATTTCTTGGTAGAGGTCTGTTCGACGACGGGCACTAAATTCATCAAGCTAGATACTGCCGGTTCAGAATCGACGGATCATTCAAGTAGTCGGTCGTTACCAGATTGTGTCTACTGTGCGCTAAACGTCCACTCCGCTGATCGGCCGCCTGAGCAGGTGCTGGGTGGGCTGGCATCTTTACCCCAACTCCATTCACCCCACCCAGAGTCCACGCTGCCGAACACGCAGGCCCGCTGGACCGTCAGTGCGCCACGCGCACCTCCTGTTTCTCTCTAAGCCCTCATACGTTGCCGCTTTTGCGGCCTGAAATCGTACGTCACCCTATTGAGGTGCCGTGCGTTGAGCTTGATTGGAGAGAGTCATGCGTCTAGGACGTCTATTTGTTTCGCTCGGTTGTCTATTGACCTACTTTTTCTTTCTGGGTCCTGTCGCTGCCCACGGAAATAAAGTCGGTGCTCTGGTGATCGATCATCCCTACGCGGTTGAGAATCCAGAGAAGCCTGGTGAGTATGCCGTGTATTTCAAAGAGTTGAAAAATACGGGCACCACAGCCGATTTGTTGCAGAGGGCTGAAACGGCTGTTGCAACCGAGTCTGTGTTTAGAACGGAAACCCACTCAGTTGACCACGAAATCACTTGGGTCGATGTGAAGTCGATTCAGATTGCCCCCGGGCAGTCGATCCTATTTAGACACGATTCCGAAGAGGGCTACCAAGTGCAATTGCGTCAGCTAAAGCGCCCGTTAAAAGTGGGTGATCGCTTTGATATGACGCTGACGTTCGAGAAGGCCGGCAAGGTCAAGGTTGTTGTCTGGGTGCAAAGACCACGCCCCGGTGATAAGACGCATCAACATTAAGGAACAATCATGAAATACGTAAACAAACTTGTAGTGATAGTGGGATTGGGTTTTGGATTTGCCCTGACGACAGCGCATGCGCAACAGCAGCCTATTGAAATCAAGTTCGCGGCGCAAGTGAACGGTCAGCCGTTTTCGTGTGGCGAAAGCTATAAGGATGTGGGTACAACGAAATCGACCATCACACTCAGCGATTTTCGCTTCTTTGTTAGTGAAGTAGAGCTTCTTGACGCACAAGGTCGCGCAACACCTGTCACGCTGACTCAGGACAAGACATGGCAGTTTGAAAATGTCGCCTTGTTAGATTTTGAAAATGCTTCTGGTCCTTGCCGTAACGGGACGCTCCCGACGAATACTTCTGTTCGTGGCACTGTCCCGACCGGTAAATACACTGGAGTACGTTTTACGCTCGGTGTGCCGTTCAAGCTCAATCATGTGGACCCGACAACTGCTCCCGCACCCTTGAGCAGCACGGCCATGTTTTGGACATGGCAGGGTGGCTACAAGTTCTTGAAGGTGGATATGGCGAGCTCTGGCAGCACTGCTGGGCAGGGACACGGCGCAGCGCATGGAGCGGGGCATGGAGCAGGGCATGGCGGCGGAGCGGCCTCGGGGTTCTCGGTGCACTTGGGAAGCACAATGTGTGCGTCCCCATCCAAAACTGCAGCGCCTACTGCTTGTGCGAACCCTAACCGACTGACAGTGAGCTTTACACAGTTCGATCCAAGCAAACAGACGGTTGTTGCAGACATCGGTGCTGTGCTGACAGGCGCCAATGTTGATGTGAACGCTTCAGGGACTTCGCCCGGCTGCATGAGCTTTCTCAAAGATGCTGATTGCCCACCGGTCATGGCAGCGCTGGGACTTCCCTATGAGAGTCACGCAGCAGGTCCGCAGCGCTTCTTTAGTGTGAAGTGATTTAGGAGAGCTGTGATGAGCGTCTCGGGACTGCTTCACCCTCGGCACTTAAGCGCATTGAGCGCTTGTGTATTGGTGGGCGCGGTTCTTTGGTCAGCATTTGGCCAAAGTGAAGCCCGTTCCGAGATCTCATCGTTACGCACTGAGGCATATCAATGGAATTTGCCTCAGTGGGTACCGGAGCCTATCGTCCCGCCCGATAATCCGATGTCACGCGAGAAAGTAGAACTAGGCCGACATTTGTTCTACGACAAACGATTGTCTTCGGATGCGTCGATGTCGTGTGCTACCTGTCATCAACAAGAAAAGGCATTTACCGACGGCAAGGCACGTTCAGAAGGTGTCGATGGCACACTCGGTGGGCGAAGTGCGATGTCGCTGGTAAACGCTGGCTATTTACCGGTCTTAACCTGGATGAATCCAAACTTAAACAGTTTGGAAATACAGTCATTAATCCCGATTTTTGGCGAACATCCGGTTGAAATGGGTATGGCCGGACGCGAGGAGTTGCTCTTTGAAAGACTGAAGGCTGAGCCGCGTTATCGAAAGCTCTTTACTGATGCATTCCCAAACGAGTCAACGCGTGGGGATGAGTCGCTCTATTCGCTATCAACGGTGACAAAGGCATTGGCCGCATTCCAGCGCAGTCTCGTCTCGTTTGGTAGTGCTTTTGATCAATATCGCTATGAAGGTAAGACAGAAGCCCTGAGTGCGTCAGCCAAGCATGGAGAGTCGCTATTTTTTGGTGAAAAAATGGAGTGTTATCACTGTCATGGTGGCTTGAACTTTAATGACAACATTCAACATAGTCGGATGCCGTTTCCCGAGCTTGGGTTTCATAACACTGGCTTGTATAACATCGACGGCAAAGGTAGCTATCCAAAGAAAAATCCGGGAATAATCGAAATCACTGGTCTTGCAGGTGACACCGGAAAATTTCGTACACCGACGTTGCGCAATATCGCTTTGACAGCACCTTATATGCACGATGGCTCGATTCCAACCTTGGCCGAAGTGATTCGAAGTCACTATGCACGTGCTGGTCGTGCTTCGATGGAATACGGTCAGCCGAATCCCTTGCGCAGCGAATTTCTGCAAGGGTTTGAGGTGACTGATCAAGAAGTAGCCGACTTGGTCGTATTTTTGGAAAGCTTAACGGATACGGCCTTTATAGCGAACCCTCGGCACGGCGATCCTTGGGGAGTTGTCGCGCAATAAGGCATTAAGCTCTTTTGCAGGTCAATTTCCTGATAAATTTAGTGCTGCTGATTTTTTGCGACAGCGGCAAAGGGCTATCGTTTCGATGTCTAAACCAATTCTCTATTCTTATCGTCGTTGCCCTTACGCCATGCGCGCGCGGATGGCCCTGCGTATCGCTGTCATCGAGGTTGAGCAGATTGAAATTAGTTTGCGCGACAAGCCCAAGGCAATGTTGGACATTTCTCCTAAAGGCACTGTCCCAGTCCTGCAGTGCCCTGATGGTCGCGTCATCGAGCAAAGTTTGGAGATCATGCGCTGGGCGCTAGCGCAGAACGATCCGCAGAAGTGGTTGCGTCACGCGGATGACGCAGAGCAGGTCAGTTTCATCCAGCGTAACGACACCGACTTCAAGCACTGGCTCGATCGCTACAAATATGCTGAGCGCTACCCAGACTTCACAGCACAGCACTACCGAGAACAGGCCATGGCTGCTTTGCTTGATGGTCTGGAGGCGAGGTTGGCGCACAACCAATACCTCGGAGGGCAGGATCCGTGTTTGAGCGATGTGGCAATTTTTCCCTTCGTCCGCCAATTCGCAGCTGTAGATCCAAACTGGTTTAGCGGTGCCGACTTGCCGGCGCTCAGGAACTGGTTGCAAGGTTGGGTCGAGTCCGAGTTGTTCACCAGCGTGATGGCTAAGCCGGTCAAGTCAGTCTAGTAGTGCGGAGGTAGCTCATCCAAGAGCGTTGTCCCCGAGTTGTTTCGGTCTTGAGGAAGTTGCTGACGTAGCACACGTACCTCTTGCGCAAGCGCATCGATTTGTTGCTGCTGACGGAAAATAGTCTGATTGAGTTGATCCAGCATATCGTCAGCGAGAACGATTTTCATTTCCAATTCATTGAGCCGATCGGCTTGATCATTCTGGATTGCCATGATTGGCCTCAGTGTTGAAATCTAAGATTGAGTATTGTCACATAACCGTCATGTCATCTGGTTAGAGTTCAGCTTGGTGTATTTCGCCTAACTCTTATAATGCCCTCACCTATCGGAGAGTCAGAATGAAAGTCGGTATTAACGGACTGGGACGTATTGGACGACTTGCCTTGCGCTCGGCCTTTGGTGCTGCTGAACGCCAGCCTGACGATCCTAGAGCTGCTAATCGTCTAGAGGTTGTGCATCTAAACGAAATTAAGGGCGGTGCTGCCGCGACTGCACATTTGCTGGAATTCGATAGTGTTCAAGGCCGCTGGCGCGCTGATATACAAGCAGACGATGCGCAAACTATCCGAATTAATGACAAGAGGCTTGGGTTCTCGTCCTATGCCACGTCAGCCGAAATCCCTTGGGGAGATGTTGGTGTCGATGTGGTTTTGGAATGTACAGGAAAGTTTTTAACGCCTGAAACGATTCAAGGACACCTCGAGCGCGGTGCAAAGCGTGTGATTGTCGCTGCGCCAGTGAAAGTCGGGAATGTGTTGAACATCGTGGTGGGCGTGAATGATCATTTGTACGATCCATCACAGCACCAAATCGTGACAGCGGCCTCGTGCACGACGAACTGCCTCGCACCTGTGGTCAAAGTGATCCACGAAGCGATTGGCATTCGACATGGCCAGATTACGACGATCCACGACCCGACGAATACCAATCAGGTCGTGGATGCGCCCCACAAAGACCTGCGTCGTGCCCGCAGTGCCATGTTGAGCTTGGCGCCTACGACAACGGGTAGTGCGACAGCGATTGCATTGATTTATCCAGAGCTTAAAGGAAAGCTAAACGGTCACGCCGTTCGAGCCCCAGTCCTGAACGCATCCTTGACGGACTGTGTTTTCGAACTCAAGCGAGAGACGACAGTCGAGGAAGTGAATACGCTCTTTGCGAAAGCTGCATCGGGATCACTCGCCGGTATTCTTGGTTTTGAAACGCGACCGCTAGTGAGCGCGGACTATGCACGTGACACGCGCAGCTCAATCGTAGATGCCTTATCGACAATGGTCACCGATGGCACGCTCTTAAAGATTTACGCCTGGTACGACAACGAGATGGGTTATGCCTGCCGGATGGTTGATTTGGCGTGCATCCTCGATAGCAAGGGTTTATAAGCGATGTCCTCAGCAGGCGCGCGTAATTATGGGATTGTGACGGCAGCCTATTGGGGCTTTACGCTGACCGATGGCGCTTTGCGCATGCTGGTGTTGTTGCACTTCTATCGGTTAGGGTACTCACCTTTTACCCTTGCATTCCTCTTTTTGTTGTACGAGGCTGCTGGCGTTTTAGCGAATCTGATTGGCGGCTGGCTCGCTGCAAAGTTTGGCATCACACGTATGCTGAGTGTGGGGCTCTCAACTCAAATTATCGGTTTTCTGCTTTTATCCATGCTGTCACCTGATTGGGCGGCTGGCTTATCTGTTGCCTGGGTGGTGCTCGCTCAAGGCGTATGCGGTGTCGCCAAAGACCTAACCAAGACGGCAAGCAAGTCGGCTATCAAAATTACGGCGGGTGAGGCCTCCGGGCAGCTATTCAAATGGGTTGCGTGGTTCACGGGCAGTAAGAATGCGATGAAGGGCGTCGGATTCTTTCTCGGCGGCTTATTACTTGATCTGCTTGGCTTTCGTGGTGCATTGTGGGCGATGGCTGCGATGCTGGCCGTCGTGTTGGTTGCTGTTTTGGTATCCCTGCCTCCGATGATGGGTAAGAGTCGTGCCTCCAAGTCAGCGCGTGAGCTCTTTGCAAAAAACCGTGCCATCAATTTGCTAGCTGCAGCACGGGTCGTCTTGTTTGGTGCTCGAGATGTTTGGTTTGTTGTTGGGGTGCCAGTATTTCTCTACGCCTCCGGATGGACGTTCACCATGGTTGGCGGGTTTTTGGCCCTTTGGACGATAGGCTATGGTTTGGTTCAAGCGATCGCTCCATCCTTAGTCAAGCGCAGTGAGGATGGTCTGTCGACAGAGGTCCCCGCTGCCAGATTATGGTCAGGGCTGTTGGCGCTTGTCCCAATTGCTTTGGCGCTCGCAGTAACGCTGAGCGTGCCGCATCTCACCTGGGTGGTTGTGATTGGACTCGGCATTTTTGGTTTTGCGTTCGCCGTGAATTCGTCTGTTCACTCTTACTTGATTCTGGCTTATGCCGGGTCGGAAAAAGCCGCTGAGGACGTGGGCTTTTATTACGCGGCGAATGCGGTCGGTCGCTTGATCGGGACATTATTGTCTGGTTTGCTGTACCAGTGGGGTGGCCTCCTGGCCGCACTTATTGGTTCGGCAGTGATGCTGATGCTATGCTGGCTCATCACTTTGTTTTTGCCGACCACACGCACTTAAAAGGTTTTTGCATGAATGTTTTTGAGCGATACCTTACTCTGTGGGTGTTTCTTTGTATCGTTGTCGGCATCGCGTTGGGCCAGTTAGCTCCAGACGTATTTCAGGCTGTTGCGGCACTCGAAATCGCACAAGTGAATTTGCCGGTTGGCTTCTTGATCTGGGTCATGATTATCCCCATGTTGATCAAGATTGATTTTGCATCACTCGGTCAGGTGCGCCAGCATGTCAAAGGGATTGGCGTCACACTATTTGTGAATTGGTTGGTCAAGCCATTTTCGATGGCGTTCTTAGCCTGGCTATTTATTCGACACGCCTTTGCTCCTTGGTTGCCTGCCGATCAAATTGATAGTTATATCGCAGGCCTCATCCTGTTGGCAGCAGCGCCCTGCACGGCAATGGTATTTGTCTGGAGCCGTTTAACGGGCGGGGACCCAATCTTTACCTTGTCACAGGTCGCGCTGAACGACACGATCATGGTGTTTGCTTTTGCGCCACTCGTTGCTCTGCTACTCGGTATATCTGCGATTACCGTCCCTTGGGACACGCTCATTATCTCGGTTGTGCTTTATATTGTGTTGCCGGTTCTGTTGGCGCAAGCTTGGCGCCGTGGGCTTCTCTCGAAGGGGAGTGCGGCGTTTGATCGAACTGTAACTGCATTGAGCAAGTGGTCCGTTGTCGCGTTACTCGCGACACTTGTATTGCTGTTTGCTTTCCAGGGTAAGTCGATTGTCGACCAACCACTGATCATCGCTTTGTTAGCGGTCCCAATACTTCTTCAGGTTGTCTTGAACGCAGGCTTAGCCTATTGGCTGAATCGCAGGCTAGGCGAGCATCACAATGTTGCTTGTCCGTCGGCACTGATAGGTGCCTCTAATTTCTTTGAGCTCGCAGTCGCGGCTGCGATTAGTTTGTTTGGCTTTCAGTCGGGTGCGGCACTTGCAACCGTTGTTGGGGTACTAATTGAAGTGCCGCTAATGTTGGTCGTGGTCAGGGTGGTCAATCAGACCAAGCCCTGGTATGAACGACGCGCTTAGTGTTTTGGGATTGATCTCGGGTCCCGTTCACCCCAACTACCCGCTTCGACGCTTGCGATAAAGTTTGCAACAAACATATTGAACCAGTCGGGTTCTTCAAGATTGATGGTGTGTCCGGTTTTAGGCAGCATCAACAACCCACAAGCGGGAATTGTTTTCTTCAGAAACACACCAGGCTGAATACATTGTTCGTCCTCGTCACCATTAATGACCAAGGTCGGCACTTTCATTTTTTTAAGCTCGGCTTCGAAGTCATAAATGGAAGGACGCGCTGCTTGTACGCCACGCATTGTGTTGGCTGAGCCTAAGCTGTCATGTTCGCCTAATCTTGTGGCGAATTCCTGCCAGCCGCGTGGGTCTTTGTTTTGCAACTGGATACGCGTCGCACCCAAGGCATAGGTTTTTGCAAGTTCCTTGGCGCCGATCTTTTCGAACTGATCGGCCGTTGCGCGCGAAAGAGAGCGCATATGTTCTTGGGTGGACTTCTCTGCCGCGTAGCCAGCACCGGCAACTGTCAAGGACAGCGCACGTTCTGGCGCAGTTAAGCCAAAGTGTAGTGTTGCAAAGCCTCCCATCGATAAGCCAACAATGTGTGCGCGTTCGATGTTTGCAGCATCCATCACTGACAAGATGTCTTGTACAGCTTGCGCTTGTGAATACGCAGCGACGTCTTTGGGAATGTCTGAAGGTGGATAGCCACGTGCCGAATAGGTGATGCAACGATGGCGACGCGAGAAATGCCGCATCTGCGGTTCCCAGGCGCGCCAGTCTCCAGCGAATTCATGCACAAAGACAATCGGTGTGCCTGTTCCAGCTTCTTCAAAGTGAAGACGATAGCTGTCTGTTGTTTGTGCAAAGGCCATGTTGTGTCCTCGAGATATCTATTGTTGAGTTGTTTTGTTGCGGCCGATCAAAATGACAATCGCCGCAAAAATATTGAGTAATGCCGCGAGACCCAGAGGTAAGCGGTAGCCACCACTCAGGTCATACAGCATTCCAAAAAAAGCAGGGCCCATCGCGGACATGAGCTGCATCAGCGTTGCGGCGATGCCAAAGATGGCACCAAAGGAGGCCGCTCCGAATTCGCGTCGAACGATCACTGGAGGGAGTGTGGTGATGTTTCCTGCTGTGAATCCGTAGCCGAGCACGCACAAGACGAGCGCCCATACTTGATCCGTAAAGAGAAATCCTAGGCCAAGGCTGGCACCGGCGGTGAGTAGAACTGCAAAGGCGATCTGACGAACGTCCAGACGATCAGAAAATTTAGCTAAGAGGATTCGACCGGCAAAGGCGAGCATTGCCGCTGCAGTGACACAAACCGCGGTGGCCGCTTGACCAAGTGCAGGCAGCAATAGGGATACTTGATGGGTGAGGAAGCCAATCTGCACCATGAGCGCTAAGCCAAAGGTGAGGGCGATGCTGCGTAGCGCGAGTGTTCGAAGTGCTTCAGCGCGTGTCCAGCTCCGCACGGCTGGCTTACCCGCTTGAGCAGCCGGTGTTTCACCATCTGGATACAAGCCGAGATCTTGTGGGCGGTGGCGCAGGATGAAGAAGCTGACGGACCATACCGTTGTCAGCACTATCAGCGCCACAACGAGTATTGCAGTATTGAAGCCCAACCATGCGATGAGGGCGAGAAGGGTAGGTACGCCCACCATGCCCCCAATACTTGCGCCGAGCATTGCGGTAGACACCGCACGACCTTGGTGTCGTTCGAACCAAGGGGCAAGGGACGAGGTGATGGCGGTAGTCGATAAACAGGACCAGCCTAGACCCATGAGGGCAAAGGAAGCATAGACATGCCAGATCTTTGAAATCTGACTCATCGCGACAAAGCCTGCCGCCATCACTGCAGCACCTAGTGCCATGACAATGCGGGGGCCATGCTTGGATATGGCACCACCAACAAAGCTCAGAACCGAAGCGTTCACTAAAAAGGAAAGCGTCAGCGCGGAGGATACGAGCCCGATAGACCACTGATGCGTCTGGCTGATTGTGTGGAGGTAGACGCTTGGCCCGTACAAAGCAAAGGACCAGGCCACAATGGCAACCGCCATGCAGCCTGCCACCATCCACCAGCCATGGAAGGTCTTTTGTGTCACTAGCCTTCTAGCTGGCACGCTTTAAAGGCCGGCAGGGCTTCGCAGCGCGCTGAGAGTGCAGCCAAGTTAGGGAATTGGTCTGGCGCAGCTACCTTAGGCATCATTTTGTTCAGGAAGAACCAACCAACCGCAACCGTGATGTCTGCTAGATTGGCTTGCGCACCGCCTGGGAACGTTCCCTTGGCGGCAAGTCCTTCTAAGATTTCAAGGCTGGCACGCACTTGCGCACGTAAGCCTTCCAGGAAGGGTTCATGCACTTTTTCTGCAGGTCGCTTGAGCGGCTCGTAAATAATCTGAATAGATTTATCCAAACCACTCGTCATGATTGCGCAGTGCTGCAGAGTGTGACGGCGTGCTGCACCGCTTGGCGCTAACAGCTTTTGGTTGGGTGTCATTTCCAGAATCGCTTCGATGATCGCAGCGCTTTCGATCAGATGCTCACCGTCTTCCAGAACGAGGACGGGTACTTTTGCAATAGGGTTGTAGCTTTTGATCGCTTCGACGTCCTTGGCCGTGGATAAAACCTTATGCTCATAAGGGATTCCAAGGGTTTGCAAAACGACGCCCACGCGTCGTACAAAAGGGGATGCATAGCGGCCAACCAAAATCATTTTTGTCTCCGAGGCGGTTTAAGATACGCTTGCAATGCTGTTGCAACGTACTGCGCAAAGTATCGCTCAAATTCGAGCTGTCACCAACTTATCTGATGCTGACTATGAAATTACTTCGATCCTTATATCTTTGGTCTCGTGTAGGTGCCCTGTCTGCTTGCTTTGCGTGCACTATTGCCGCAGCACAGCAATCTAATGTCCGGGTGGATATGGGTGATTACCTGATTGACGAGACCGAAGTCAGTATTGGGCGCTTTGCTGAATACGCAAAGCGCAAAGGGATTGTTACCGAAGCTGAGCGTAGTGGTGGTGGCTTTGAATATGTGATGGGTTGGCAGAAGCGAGCCGGTTGGAATTGGCGTGCACCCTTTGGCAGCCCCGGTGCACCCGACGAGCCGGCCGTACACATCAAATGGAACGAGGCACAGGCCTTCTGTCAGGATGCGGGTGGGCGACTACCTAGTAAGCAGGAGTGGATGCGCGCAGCCTACAGCGAGCAACGCGTGAACCCCCCTGCACCTTTTGTGCGTGGCAAAACCTATCCCTACCCAACGGGCGATTCGCCTGAAGGGGCGAATACGCAAGGCGCTGGTGATGGCTGGGAGCGTCATGCCCCGGTTGGCAAAACGCGCAGGGGTGTCAACGGACTGTTTGATATGGGAGCTAACGCCTGGGAGTGGCTTGCAGATGCTCAAGGCGATACGCGCCTGACGGGAGGTGGCTCTTGGTGGTACGGCCCCTCCCAAATGCGGGTAGAGGGAATGCAGTACAAGCCAATCGACGTCTATGTCGTTTATATCGGCTTTCGCTGCGTATACTAGTAACAATTAGACTCGCGTTGTATTTAACGCGCATTTAAAATGCCAACTTGATCTAGTCTATTTCACTCGGAGCCGTTTCGTGTCGACGCCAATTAATTCCATTACCCCTGATTTTGCCGTGGCACCTCAGCTGCAGCCATCCGATATGGCAGCCGTCGCAGCAGCGGGTTTTAAAAGCGTCATCATCAATCGTCCAGACTACGAAGCTGGTCCGGATCAGCCAACAGCTGAGCAGGTCTCGGCGGCGGCGCGAGAGGCAGGGTTACGGGTTGAGTATCAACCTGTCGTGAGTGGTGCCATGACTCAAGACGACGTGGTGCGTTTTGCTGAACTACTGCAAACAATGCCTGCACCCGTGCTGGCATATTGCCGTTCAGGTACCCGCTGTTCAGTGCTGTATCGGGCTGCAACCGGAAACGGTTGATCTGTGTCAACTCCAGTCGAAATGTTGCTGGAGTTCTTGCGCGAGCCCGTTTAGTATGAAACTGTTGATTTCTACTTAAAGGGGCTTAGCCATGTTTAAAAAAATATTAATTCCTACTGACGGCTCACCTTTATCTGCGCAGTCGGCAAATGCCGGCATCAGCTATGCGCGTGCGACTGGAGCCGAGATTGTGGCGTTGTATGTCACGCAGCCTTTTGCGGCTACGATTGGTTTTGACGGGATGTCTGCTGCGTATGCGATTTCTGATACCGATTACGAGCAGGCGAATGCCGAGCAAGCAAAAAAATACTTGAAGTCGATCTTGGATCGCGCGGACACCGCAGACGTTAAAGCCTCTGTACACGCTGTATCTAACTTCAACATCGCAGACGGTATTGTGCAAGCCGCCCAGGACTACGGTTGCGACATGATTTTTATTGGTAGTCACGGCCGCAGTGGATTGTCCCGCTTGCTTCTGGGTAGTGTGACAACAAAGGTTTTGGCGCTGACTCATATGCCGGTATTGGTTTACCGGGTTAAAGACGAACCTAAACCTGCGAAGTAGTTTTCCATCGCAAAATAAGACCCCTCTGCCTATGTGGGAATGGGCAAGGGGTCGGTCATTTATTTCTCGTCTGACTAGCTTATGATAGCGATCACGCTGGGTTCAAGTGTGGCAGCCTTCGCTGCCCGTGACGCCCGAGGAGAGAGCTCATGACAATCAAAGTTGGCGATCGAGTGCCCGACGCAACACTCACAGAATTTATTGAAACCGAAACGGCTGGCTGCACGCTGGGACCGAACAACTTTCAGGTTGCGGATCTGGTCAAAGGCAAAAAGATTTTGATGTTTGCACTGCCCGGTGCGTTCACACCAACCTGTTCAGCTAAGCATGTGCCCAGCTATGTCGAGCATAACGCCGCCATCAAAGCCAAAGGCGTTGATGAAGTGTGGTGCGTTGCTGTGAACGACGCGTTCGTCATGGGCGCCTGGGGCCGTGATCAAAAAGTCGGCGGTAAGGTCCGCATGATGGGCGACGGCTCTGCGCAGTGGACAAAAGCGCTCGGTCTTGAGCTTGATCTCACTGCACGCGGCATGGGTGTACGTTCACAACGTTACGCCGCCTATATCGTTGACGGCGTCGTGAAAGTTTTGAATGTCGAAGCTGCTGGCAAGTATGAGGTCAGCGACGCTGCCTCTATGCTCAAAGCAATCTAAATAGACAGGCTGTATAGACAGGCTGTAAAAAAAGCCACACCGAGCTTAGCTCGGTTTGGCTTTTTTATTAGTCAAAGCGCCATGTCACGCCTGCTTGAATCCGATTCGTGTAAGCCCCAGAGCCAGAGAACACGGTTCCGAAATTCGCTGCGTAGCGTTGAAATGAAAGTCCGAAGTCGAGTGTTTTGGCGGGTGAATAGATGGCCGCCACCATGCCGTAATTGATCAACGACTGATCTGGTACGACGGGGTTTGTGTTGATGCCCGCATCCAATGCGAGCTTGAATTGAGGTGTGACACGCCATACGGGCGCTACTGAGACCGCATAGAGATTGGTCCGGTTAGGATCATTGCTGAAACCAACCGATTGACTCGTGTTGTAAGGCGCACGCAGATAGGCTACGTTGGCATGTAACTCAGCGTCTTCCCAAAAGTACGAGGCAATTGCAATCACGCCATAGTTGAGTGCAGCATTTCCTACGCCGTAGTTCTGCTGTACGTTTGTCGCGGGAAGAATGACCTGTGGCTTCAGTGCAAAGTTCAGGCCTGTTTCTCCGTCCCCGTAGAATCGCCACTTCACGCCGAAAGAATAATTGGTGACTGAAGAGAAACGACCTTTCGGCGTGCCGTAATAGGTTGCACCGACGAACGCATCAAGCTCATCGGTAATGCCTCGTGTGTAGGTGAAAGGTACTGCACGCACCGCACCGCCACCTTCATAATCCACGGTTGCGCTCGTTGGATCTACTTGATCACTCGTTGCACCGTACTCTTTGGCAAAGCTGCCATAGAGCTCTACTTGGTTCGTCTTGTGTCCGACAGTGCCCGCATCGTCCGTATTGAGCGGAGCGTAACCATAAGAAAGCGGAGTGAGTGTCAGCGCAGCGACCGCACAAGCCGTCATCCAATGAGGTCGTAGACGGTTGTTGCGCTGAGTTCTCATTTATTTAGTCGACCTTAATGTTGGCGCGCTTGATCACAGCAGCCCACTTCACAATTTCAGCATTGACGAATTTTGTCCACTCTTGTGCGTCACGCGGGTCAGGAATCGCACCGCGATCAATGATGCGCTTCTGGAAGTCGGGATCATTGACGAGCTTGCGTACGTCAGCGCTAATTTTTGCGACGATCGCAGGTGGTGTGCCTGCTGGCGCAATCAAACCACCCCAGCCACTGCCTTCAAAGCCGGGAAAACCAAGCTCGGCGACGGTCGGTACATCAGGCAGTTGCGGTACGCGTTTTGCGCTGGTCATTGCAAGCGCTTTGATTTTTCCAGCTTTGATTTGTGGCAAGGCAGAGGCTAGGCTATCAACGGAAAGTGTGATTTGCCCGCCGAGCAGATCCGTCATTGCAGGACCACTACCTTTGTAAGTCACGCCGGTGAACTCAATGCCGGCTGTACTCTTGAATAGCTCACCTGTTAAGTGCTGCGAGGTGCCTACACCGGCATAACCGACGTTCAGTGCATTAGGATCTTTCTTTGCGCCAGCAATCAATTCGCCGAGCGTGTTGAAGGGCGAGGAAGGGTGCGCGATGATCATTAAAGGGACGATAAACACACCATTAACCATCACAAAGTCTTTTTGGGGATCGTAGGGCAGCTTTGAATACAAGCTTGGGTTGACCCCGATTGAGCCACTCGTGCCAAACGTTAATGTGTATCCATCATTTGGCGCGGTCTTGCCAGCGAGCATACCGGCGATTGTGCTGGCGCGGTTGTCAACGATGACTTGTTGGCCCCAAACTTTTGTCAGACCGTCTGCCAATAAGCGCGCAACGATATCAGTTGCTTGGCCAGGAGGGAATGGAACGATGATTTTGACGGGCTTGTTGGGGAAGTCACCCTGGGCGTGCACACCGCCTGCCACCAGGCACACGAAACCGGTCAGAGCCGTCATTAGTAGTTTTTTCAGTAGCATGTCATCCACCTTATAAAGAAAGATTGTGGCGCACTATTGTGTGCCCATCGTTTGTGAGTGTTAGGTTACCACTAGGTGGTTCGTTCCTCAGTGCTTGAGTGCATCGCTGAAAATAAAAAACCCCAGCGCATGGGCTGAGGTTTTTTTCGAATCTTGGCGGAGCGGACGGGACTCGAACCCGCGACCCCCGGCGTGACAGGCCGGTATTCTAACCAACTGAACTACCGCTCCGCAGCGGTTACTACTCAAACCAGAAAACTGGCGTCCCCTAGGGG
>JACCEA012071111.1_pt1 | contig 34404 bp, 30 predicted proteins | sample 7449851 | NCBI WGS metagenome assembly JACCEA01 (sample SAMN15323453, study PRJNA562643) | freshwater metagenome | isolation source: river surface water | place: USA:Blue River Watershed | collected 2017-08-18 | reverse complement strand
GCCGGGGCGTCGCCCTTGGCCGGTTCGGGCGGGTCGCTCTTCTTGATGCCGTGGGCGATGTAGTTCACCACGTCCAGCCGGGTCACACCCTGCTGGTGCAGGTAATAGACCGCATGCGAATCCTTCTCGCCGAAGATGGCCACCAGCACGTTGGCGCCGGTAACTTCCTTCTTGCCGTTGCCGGTGGACTGCACATGCATGATCGCGCGCTGGATCACGCGCTGGAAACCCAGCGTGGGCTGGGTGTCCACCTCGTCGGTGCCTGCGACCTGGGGCGTGTTGTCCTTAATGAAGTTGGTCAGGGACTTGCGCAGGTCATCGATGTTGGCCGCGCAGGCGCGCAGCACCTCCGCCGCGCTGGGGTTGTCCAGCAGGGCGAGCAGCAGATGCTCCACCGTGATGAATTCGTGGCGCTGTTGTCGCGCTTCCACGAACGCCATGTGGAGGCTGACTTCCAATTCCTGGGCAATCATGAGAATTCCTTTGCCTTGCTACCTGGGGATGAGCGCCTTGCGTTCAACCCCACTTTAATCCGGATCGGCTGCGGCTTCATTCACTCCGCCGGTTCGCTCACACATTGAAGGGGATGTCCGGCCTGCCGGGCGGCAGACTGCACCTGCTCGACCTTCGTGGCGGCGACGTCGCGGGAGTAGACCCCGCACACGCCTTTGCCATCCAAATGGATCTTGAGCATGATCTGCGTCGCGGTCTCCAGGTCCTTGTTGAAGAACTCCTGGATCACCACCACGACGAATTCCATGGGGGTGTAGTCGTCGTTGAGCATGACGACCTGGTACATCTGCGGGGGCTGGGTCTTTTGCGTGAGCCGCTCGAGCACCACGGACCCGCCGTCGTCCTCCCGCGGCCTTTGCTGGGGCGCGACAGGGGCTGGAACGGGTTTTTTGCTGGCCATGAAATTCATTCTATCGACCTCGGTGACTGCTCTGCTGGAGTACCGCAGGCCAAAGCCCGAAGCTGAAATACACGAACTTTAGTTTCTTAAAACCATTGACACGGGCGCGAGGGTTCCCGGACACTGCGTCGAGAAAAAGCCGCTGGTCCAGGGAATGCAACCCAGGCCGGCTCCGACCGCGAACAAGACGCGAACAAGACGCGAACAAGACGCGAACGAGATGCGAACAAGGGGGCCCCGCACATGGCGACTGGTACTGTCAAATGGTTCAACGATGCCAAGGGTTTCGGCTTCATCGAGCCCGATGGCGGCGGCGGTGACATCTTCGCCCACTTCAGTGCCATCGCGATGGACGGGTTCAAGACACTCAAGCAGGGCGCCCGGGTCCGGTTCGACGTGATCCAGGGACCCAAGGGCCAGATGGCGCAGAACATCGAGGCCGATCCCGACACCGGGCAAGACGCTCCCGGGTCCGCAGGGCACCCCGACGGTTATCCCGCGAACGCCCCCCCGGCCCGCCCTCCCCGGCCCGCGCGCGTGCGTGCCCCCCAGTTCCAGGCCAGCCACTCGCGCGCGCCCTAAGGGCCTCCCCGCCCTTCCGGGTCGCCCTTCCCGCTCGCCCTTGCGGCCCGCCTCGCCGGGCCACCCGGCTTCAGATGTTCTCGATCAGCACCTTGCCAAAACCGGAGCAGCTGACCTGGGTCGCACCGTCCATCAGACGGGCGAAATCGTAGGTCACCTTCTTGCTCTGGATGGATGTCTGCATGGCGCTGATGATCAGGTCCGCCGCCTCGGTCCAGCCCATGTGGCGCAGCATCATCTCGGCCGAGAGGATGATCGAGCCGGGGTTCACGTAGTCCTTGCCCGCGTACTTGGGGGCGGTGCCGTGGGTGGCCTCGAACATGGCCAGCGCATCCCCGAGGTTGGCGCCGGGCGCAATGCCAATGCCCCCCACCTGGGCGGCCAAGGCATCGGAGAGGTAGTCGCCGTTCAGGTTCAAGGTGGCGATCACGCTGTACTCGGCTGGCCGCAGCAGGATCTGCTGCATGAAGGCGTCGGCAATCGCGTCCTTGATCATGATGTCCTTGCCGGTCTTCGGGTTCTTGAGCCTGCACCAGGCGCTGCCGTCGATCCGCTCGGCGCCGAATTCCCGCTGGGCCAGGGCGTAGGCCCAGTCCCGGAAGGCGCCCTCGGTGTACTTCATGATGTTGCCCTTGTGGACCACCGTCACACTGGGCTTGTCGTTGTCGATGGCGTACTGGATGGCCTTGCGCACCAGACGCTCGGTGCCTTCCCGGGACACCGGCTTCACGCCGACGCCCGAAGTCTCCGGGAAGCGGATCGTCTTCACCCCCATTTCCTCGACCAGGAACCTGATCAGCTTCCGGGCCTTGTCGGACTCGGCTTCGTACTCGATGCCGGCATAGATGTCCTCGGAGTTCTCCCGGAAAAGGACCATCCGGGTCTTTTCCGGCTCCTTCAGGGGCGAGGGCACGCCCTCGAAGTACTGGATCGGGCGCAGGCAGACGTAAAGGTCCAGTTCCTGGCGAAGGGTCACGTTCAGCGAACGGATGCCGCCGCCGACGGGCGTGGTGAGCGGCCCCTTGATCGAGACCACGTGGTCACGGACGGCGCGCAAGGTTTCCTCGGGCAGCCGGACGTCCGGACCGTAGAGCCGGGCGGCCTTGTCGCCGGCGTAGACCTCCATCCAATGGATCTTGCGCTGGCCCCGGTAGGCCCTGGCCACCGCCGCATTGACCACTTGCACCATCACCGGGGTGATGTCCGCCCCAACCCCGTCGCCCTCGATGAAGGGAATGATCGGATCGTCCGGCACATGCAGCGACATGTCGGGGTTGACCTTGATTTTCTGGCCCTGGACGGGCAGCTGGATGTGCAGATAGGACATGGGAGGGGACGTCCGCCGGACTGACCCGCGGCCGTTCTGGGCTGACAAACGGGGGAATGTTGCGACACCGCCACGCGGGCGAACGAAAAACACATTCTAGACAGCGTGCCTGCGGCCCCCGGCTTGGCGCAGCGACCGGCCAAAACTGCTTACTTGAATTTAATCGCGCCCCATCTCTAGTACGAAGAGGCTCAACCCCGACGAAATGAATTCGGGTTTCACGGTAAAGGGAGTGTCAACGGATTGGGTAGGATCCGCGTTGGAGAGAGGCCTTCCGGCTAGCCGGGGGGACTGAGTATCCCAACTTCAAACCCAATCCTTAAGGAAACACCATGAAGAAGATCTTCGCCGCCGCCCTGGCCACCCTGTTCGTTGCCGGCGCTTTCGCCCAGGCCAAGCCCGCCGCTTCCGCCGCCTCCAAGGCTGCCCCCGCCAAGGCCGAAGCCAAGGCTCCCGCCGCTTCCGCCAAGAAGTAATCGAACGGAAACGTCGATGAAAAGCCCGCCTCGGCGGGCTTTTTTCATGGCCTCTCGCCGCGACGTTTCATTCGTTCGTCCGTTCCGCCCGTTTTCGAACGCTCGACCCCCTGCAGGCTTATTTTCAAATCGCGTCAACGGAGCGCTTCCCCGCGCCGTTGAAGTGCCAGCCACAAGACCCCGGCCCCACACCGGAACCCGAGGCAAAGCGCCTGAAGCAACCCCAACTGGAATACTCATCATGACCAAAGTGATCTCCGGCCTGCTGGCCACCCTGTTCGCCGCCGCCGCCTTTGCCCAGGCCACCCCGGCGACTCCCGCCACCACCGCTGCCCCGGCCGCTCCCGCGACCGCCGCCACGCCCGCCACTTCCGCCAAGCCGGAAGCCAAGCCCGAGGTGAAGAAAGAAAAGAAGGCCAAGAAGGTCAAGAAGGCCAAGAAAGAGAAGAAGGCCGACGCCTCCTGATCGCGTGATGGTGCGGTCACTGGCCTTGCTCAGTGGCACCGCTCCGTCCCGAAGCCCGCTCGCGCGGGCTTTTTCGTTGTTGGATGACAATTCCACCCATGAAATCGTCTGCCCGCTTCCTTTCCCTGCTCCTGGCCACCTGCCTCGCCTGCCTGGCCGCTCCCGCGATCGCCCAGCAAGCCCAGATGAACCTGCCGCGGGTCACGCTGCAGGCCGGCATGTACCAGATCGACGCCCAGGTCGCCCAGACCCCGGACCAGCGCAGCATCGGCCTCATGTGGCGGCGCGAGATGCCCCAGCATGAGGGAATGCTCTTCGTCTTCGAGCAGCCGGCCCCCCAGTGCTTCTGGATGATGAACACCCTCATCCCGCTCACCGCCGCCTTCATCGCCGACGACGGCACCCTCGTGAACCTCGCCGACATGCAGCCGCAGACGACCCACTCGCACTGCTCCGACAAGCCGGTGCGCTTCGTCCTCGAGATGAACCAGGGCTGGTTCGCCAAGCGCGGCTTCAAGGCCGGCATGCGCCTGGCCGGCCCGCCCTTCGCGCGCTGACCGCCCGCGGTGACACCGAAGCCGGTCCCAGACGCCGAACACGACTCTCCACCTGTCCCCACCAATGAAAAAGGGCCGCTTGCGCGGCCCTTCTGTTTTCGGCGGGTGAGGCCGGCAACTGACTTCAGGCGAAGTTCTTCTGGGCAAATTCCCAGTTCACCAGCTTGTCCAGGAAGGTCTCGACGAACTTGGGACGCAGGTTGCGGTAGTCGATGTAGTAGGCATGCTCCCAGACGTCGACGGTGAGCAGGGCCTTGTCGGCGGTGGTCAGCGGGGTGCCGGCGGCACCGGTGTTGACGATGTCGACGCTGCCATCGGCCTTCTTGACCAGCCAGGTCCAGCCGGAGCCGAAGTTGCCGACGGCCGACTTCACGAAGGCTTCACGGAAGGCAGCGTAGCTGCCCCACTTGGCGGTGATGGCCGTGGCCAGGGCGCCGGTGGGCTCGCCGCCGCCATTGGGCTTCATGCAGTTCCAGAAGAAGGTGTGGTTCCAGATCTGGGCCGCGTTGTTGTAGATGCCGCCGGAGGACTTCTTGATGATTTCCTCGAGGGACATGGCCTCGAACTCGGTGCCCTTCTGCAGGTTGTTCAGGTTCACCACATAGGCGTTGTGGTGCTTGCCGTGGTGGTACTCCAGGGTCTCCTGCGAGTAGTGGGGCGCCAGGGCGTCGATGGCGTACGGCAGGGGCGGAAGGGTGTGCTCCATGGAAATCCTCTTGGGTTATTGGTGGTTCTGGAAGATCGCGAGAACGGCAGATTCTAGGCACTAATCCAAGGCCGTTCGCTCGACGGTGACATCGAGCCGGCCATCGGCCAGCAGGGCCTGGAGCGCCTGCCCCGGCCGGGCCTGGCCGGCCCGGGCCAGGACGCTGCCATCGGGCTGGGTGAGCAAGGCATAGCCACGCTGAAGCACCTGGCGCGGGTCCACGGCCGCCAGACGGAGTGCGCCGCGGTCCAGGCGCAGCGCCTGGTCCTGCAGCTGCCGAGGCGCCGCACGGCGCAGCCGCTCCAGCGCCGCCGCCTGCCGGTGCTGCTCACGGGCCAGGCGCGCCTGGGCGGCGTAGCGAAGGCGCTGGGCGTGGCGCTCGAGCTGCTGGTGCTGCGCGCCGACCCGGCCCGAGGGACGCCCCAGCCGCGCGGCGGCGCCATCGAGGCGCTGTGCCGCGCCATCGAGCCGGCGCCACGCGGCCGAGGACAACTGCTCCTGCAGGAGCGAGAGGCCCTGGAGCCAGTCTTCGCGGGGCCGGGCCACCAGCTCGGCAGCGGCCGTAGGCGTGGGCGCGCGCAGGTCGGCGCAGAAGTCGGCGATGGTGAAGTCGGTCTCGTGGCCCACGCCGCAGACCAGGGGCACGGGCGAGGCCACGATCGTCCGCGCCAGGCGCTCGTCGTTGAAGGCCCAGAGGTCCTCCAGCGAACCGCCGCCCCGAACCAGCAGGATCACGTCGAGCTCGCCCGCCTCGGCCCGCTGGTACAGCGCCTCGAGGGCCGCGATCAGCTCGCCCGGGGCCTGCGCGCCCTGCACGGCCGCTGGGGCCAGCAGCACGGGAACATGGGCCGCCCGGCGCTGCAAGGCGGTGGCGACGTCGTGCAGCGCCGCCGCCCCCCGTGAGGTGACCAGGCCGATGCCGCGCGGCAGGACCGGCAAGGGGCGCTTGCGGGCGGGGTCGAACAGGCCTTCGGCCTCCAGCTTTTCCTTGAGGCGGAGGAACTGCTCGAAAAGCGTGCCCTGGCCGGCCCGAACCAGGCTCTCGACGATGAGTTGCAGGTCGCCGCGGGCGTCGTACACGTCGAGCCGGCCGAGGACCTCCACGCTGTCGCCATCGCGCGGCTGGAAGCCCAGCAGGCTGGCCGAGCGGCGGAACATGGCGCAGCGGATCTGCCCGCTCGCATCCTTGAGGGTGAAGTAGCAGTGCCCGCTGGCGGCGCGGGTGAAGCCGGAGATCTCGCCGCGAACGGCCACCGGGTTGAACCGGGCATCGAGCGCGTCGGCCACGGCCCGGCACAAGGCGCCGACCGGCCAGACACGCCGGCTGGGCGGGTTCATACCGGCGTCCTCATTTCGCACGCGGTGTTAGTCCACAGGCTACAGGGAGCGTGGGCAGGCAGCGCATCCCCCCGGGACCCCGGCGCAAATGACGATTTTTCGTCGCAAGCTGTTGATTTCAATGGTTTTTTTTCTGCTGAATTTGTGACCGTTTTGTCACATTCACGATTTGATGCGGGTTGCAGCCGGGTGGGCGGGAGGTTCTGCACAAAGTTGTCCACAGGAAATGTGCGCTAATCGCCGACCCCGGCAAGGTGGCCGCCTACAGGGCCGCCGGCCTGTCCGATAATGCCGCGCCAAGCCCCTCAACGCACCCTGCATCGCAGGCCGGAGACTCCCCTTGTTTTCCATCATACAAGCCGCCGGATGGCCCATCTGGCCCCTGCTCGCCTGCTCCGTCGTGGCGCTGGCGCTGATCATCGAGCGGCTCATCAACCTCCAGCCTGCCCGCGTCGCGCCGCCGCAGCTGCTGGACGAGGCGATGGCGGTGTCACGCCAGGGCCTGCCCACGCCGGACGTGGTGGAGGAGCTGGCGCGCAACTCGGCCCTGGGCGAGGTCCTCGCCAGCGGCCTCGAGGCGGCGGCCCAGCGCGGGGCCGACGAGGAGACCCTGCGCGCGGCCATGGAAGCCAGCGGCCGCGCCGTGGCCCACAAGCTCGAGCGCTACCTCAGCGCCCTGGGCACCATCGCCTCGGCGGCCCCGCTGCTGGGCCTGCTGGGTACCGTCATCGGCCTGATCGAGATCTTCGGCTCGCAGGCGCCGGGCACCGGCGGCAGCAACCCGGCGCAGCTGGCGCAAGGCATCTCGATCGCCCTCTACAACACTGCCTTCGGCCTGATCGTGGCCATTCCCTCGCTGATCTTCTGGCGCCACTTCCGCGCCAAGGTCGACGCTTATGTGCTGGCCCTGGAGCTGGCGGCCGAGCGTTTCGCGCATCACCTCGTGCAGCTGCGTCGCCGCTGAGGGAGCCGCACCATGAAGTTCCAGGCCCGACGCAGCGATGAACCGGAGATCAACCTGATCCCGTTCATCGACGTGCTGCTGGTGATCCTCATCTTCCTGATGCTCTCGACCACCTACAGCAAGTTCACCGAGATGCAGCTGCGCCTGCCGGTGGCCGATGCCAATGCGCCGCGGGACCGGCCCAAGGAGGTGATCGTCGCCATCAGCGCCGACGGCCGCTACGCCGTCAACCGCGGCCCGGTCAATGGGCGCGGTGTGGACGCGGTCCTGGCGGCGCTGGACGGGGCGGCCAGCGCGGGCAATGGCAAGGACAGCATGATCGTGATCAGCGCCGATGCAGCCTCTCCCCACCAGGCCACCATCACGGTGCTCGAAGCCGCACGCCGCGGCGGCTACAGCCAGATCACCTTCGCCGCGCAGCGGCCTGCGGGCGGCAAGCCCTGAGCGCCGGTTTGATGGCCACCCACGACCTGCAGCACACCTGGACCCGGCGCGGACCGTTCGCCTGGGCCCTGCTGCCGGTGGCCGGGCTCTACGCCCTGCTCTCCGGCCTGCACCGGGGCGCGTATCGCCTGGGCCTGCGCAAGCCGCAGCGGCTGCCGGTTCCGGTGCTGGTGGTCGGCAATGTGGTGGCCGGCGGCGCGGGCAAGACGCCCATGGTCGTCGCCCTGGTCCGGCACCTGCAGGCCATGGGCCTGCGCGCCGGCGTGATCTCCCGGGGGCACGGCCGCACGAGCCGGGGTGTGCGTGAAGTCGGGGTCGACTCGGACGCCACCGACGCCGGCGACGAGCCGCTCCTGATCGCGCGCCGGACCGGTGTGCCGGTCTTCGTGGGCGAGCGGCGCGTTGAAGCCGGCCTGGCCTTGCTGGCGCGTCATCCCGAGGTGCAGGTGCTGGTCTGCGACGACGGCCTGCAGCACCGGGCGCTGGCGCGCGACCTCGAGATCTGCGTGTTCGACGAGCGGGACATCGGCAATGGCTGGCCCCTGCCGGCCGGGCCGCTGCGCGAGCCCTGGCCCCGGCCGGTCGACTTCATCCTCCGGCCCATGGCGGGCACGCCCGGCGTGGCGTCGTCCGCCGATGCGCGCGACGCCACGGCCCCTGCAGCGCCCACCTTCACGCTGGAGAGACGGTTGGCCGCCGAAGCGGTCAATGCGGCGGGTGAGCGTGCCTCACTGACCGATCTCGCAACCCGGTCGCCGCTGGCCCTGGCCGGCATTGCGCGGCCCTCGGCCTTCTTCGCGATGCTCGCCGCGGCGGGCTGCCCGCCAGCCGACACCCTGCCCCTGCCCGACCACCACGACTTCCGCCAGGGCCCGCTGCTACCCCAAGGCCGCGGCCTCGTTTGCACCGAGAAGGACGCGGTCAAGCTCTGGCCGCTGCGGCCCGACGCCTGGGCCGTGCCGCTCGAGGTCACGATCGAGGACGGCTTCTGGCGCGCCCTCGACGCGCGCCTGTCCCCACTCGTGCGCCAGACGGAGCCGGCGCCCGCAGGCCCGCGGCTATCATCGAGCGATGGATCCCAAACTGCTTGAACTGCTGGTGTGCCCGGTCACCAAGGGCCCGCTGGACCTGGACCGCGAGCGCCAGGAGCTCATCTCCCGCAGCGCCCGCCTCGCCTACCCGATCCGTGACGGCATTCCGGTCCTGCTGGAGAACGAAGCCCGCACGCTGAGCGACGAGGAACTCGAGCGCCTGCCGCCCCGCACGCCCCTGGTGTGAGCCATGGGGACTCCCTTCACCGTCCTGATTCCCGCGCGGCTCGCGTCGACCCGGCTGCCGGACAAGCCGCTGGCCGACATCGCCGGCAAGCCCATGGTCGTGCGCGTGGCCGAGCGCGCGCGGCAGTCACGCGCCAGCCGCGTGGTGGTGGCCGCTGACAGCCCCTCGATCCTGGAGGCCTGCGCGCGCCATGGCGTCGAGGCGCTGCCCACCCGGGCCGACCACCCCTCCGGCAGCGACCGGCTGGCCGAAGCCTGCCAGCTGCTCTCGCTGGGCGAGAAGGACATCGTGGTCAATGTGCAAGGCGACGAGCCGCTGATCGACCCCGCGCTCATTGATGCCGTCGCCGACCTGCTGGCGCTGCACCCGGAGGCCGCCATGTCCACGGCGGCGCACCCGATCGCCGACGCGGCCGAATTCGCCAACCCGAACGTGGTCAAGGTCGTCACCGACGCGCAGGGCCTCGCGCTGTACTTCAGCCGCGCGCCCATTCCCTGGTGGCGCGACGGCTCGGCCGCCGACCCTGGCCAGCCTGCGCTTCCTGAGCACCCGAGACCTCTGCGCCACGTCGGCATCTACGCCTACCGCGCCGGCTTCCTGCGCCAGTTTCCGCAGCTGCCGCCGGCGCCGGTGGAAAGCTGCGAGTCGCTCGAGCAACTGCGCGCGCTCTGGCATGGGCACCGCATCGCGGTGCACCTCACCGGCCATGCGCCGGGCCCCGGCGTGGACACCCCCGAGGACCTGGCGCGGGTGCGCGCCCTCTTCGAAGGCGCCACCCCGTCCGCGTAAGAACCGCGTGGGGGGCGCGTGCTATCCTCGAACGAGATGCGCGAGGGAGCGTCTGGTTGGTCTGATTGATCCCGCAAGCGCGCGCCGCACCGCCCCAAGGGGCAGGCATGTCGAGCCGGCGAGGCCCCGAGCAAGGGCCTGAGCCCGAATGCCGCAGCGGCCACAAGAACTTTCAAGACTCCGAGGACAAGCCATGAGACTGATTTTGTTGGGCGCGCCGGGCGCGGGCAAGGGCACGCAAGCCACTTTCATCTGCCAGAAGTACGGCATCCCGCAAATCTCCACCGGCGACATGCTGCGCGCGGCCGTGAAGGCCGGCACGCCGCTGGGCCTGGCGGCCAAGAAGGTCATGGACTCGGGCGCGCTGGTCAGCGACGACATCATCATCGGCCTGGTCAAGGAGCGCATCACGCAGGCCGACTGCGCCAACGGCTTCCTCTTCGACGGATTCCCCCGCACCATCCCGCAGGCCGAAGCCATGCGCGAGGCCGGCGTGAAGCTGGACTACGTGCTCGAGATCGACGTGCCCTTCGACGCCATCATCGAGCGCATGAGCGGCCGCCGTTCGCACCCGGCCTCGGGCCGCACCTACCACGTGAAGTTCAACCCGCCCAAGGTGGCCGGCGTCGACGACGTGACCGGCGAGCCCCTGGTACAGCGCGACGACGACAAGGAAGACACGGTCAAGAAGCGCCTGGACGTCTACGCCTCGCAGACCCGTCCGCTGGTCGACTACTACGCCCACTGGGCCAAGAGCGATGCGGCGGGCGCCCCCAAGTACCGCGCCATCAGCGGCATGGGCACCGTCGAGGAAATCACCGCCCGCGCGCTGGGCGCCCTCGCCAGCTGAAGGCCACGCGACCCACATGAAAAGGCGCCCGAGGGCGCCTTTTTCAATGGCGTGCCAACGCTCAGGAAGATTCGAGCATCAGCGCCAGTTGCAGGGCCACCCGCGCCTTGACCGGGGACAGGCCCGGGGCCGCCTCGATCGCATCGCTGGAATGGGCCAGCACCTGCCCCAGGGCGCAGCGGCTCGACCGCAGCACCTGCACCCCGGATTGCCGGGCCCGCAGGAGCGCTGCCTCCAGGTCCCGGGACAAGGTGCCGTTGCCCGTGCCCGCGGCCACCAGCGCGCGCACGCCGCTGGCCGCGAGCGCATCGACCACCGCGCCGCTGGCGCCCGCGTGATTGAGGACGATCTCCACCCGGGGCCAGGCCTCCGGCGCGAGGCGGGCCACCGCCGCAGCAAGCGCAGGGGCCTGTCCGTCCTGCGGCAGGGGCCAGGGCCGCAGCAGGCGCACCCGGCCCTCTTCCACCAGGCCCAGCGGGCCGGCCTCGCCACTGGAAAAGGCGTCGAGGCGATAGGGATGGACCTTGGCCACCTCGAGCGGGCCGTGGACCTGACCCGCGCAGACCGCCACGACGCCCCGGGCGCCCTCGCTGCAGGCCACTGCCACCGCATCGGCCAGGTTCTGGGGACCATCCGGCGCGAGCGCGTCGGCCGGCCGCATGGCGCAGGTGAGGACCACCGGCTTGGCGGGCGCCAGCACGCGGTGCAGGAAATAGGCGGTCTCCTCCAGCGTGTCGGTGCCATGGGTGATGACCAGGCCCTGGACATCGTCCTGCGCCAGCCAGTGGGCGCAGCGGGCCGCGAGCGCCTGCCAGACCGCAGGGCCCATGTCCTTGCTGTCCACCTGGGCGACCTGCTCGGCGAGCAGCGGCAGACCGCGGAGCGAGGGGATGGCCTGCACCAGCTGCTCGACCCCGACCTGGGCCGCCTGATAACCCAGGTGGCCGCCGGGGACGGCCCCTGTTCCAGCGGCCCCTGGCGTGTCTGCAGCCGCGGCGGGCGCGAGCCCCGCGATCGTGCCGCCCGTGCCCAAAACCACGATTTTTTTGCCCACCACTTGCACTTCCCGAAAAACTGGTTAAAAATACAGGTACTGGATATCGAAACAGTAATCCACTGCTTCACCGATCCAGGAACTCGCGGACAGCCGCAACGGCAATTGTGCTCGGGCTCACGCCCTGCCAGTCACCTGCCCGGCCAGCCGCCTCAGGAGCCCCACGCATGATCGAGACGCCCAAGCTCACGGCCCGCCAGCAACAGATTCTGGACCTGATCCAAAGCGCCATCGCGCGTACCGGCGCGCCGCCCACCCGTGCGGAAATCGCCTCTGAACTCGGCTTCAAGTCGGCTAACGCCGCCGAGGAGCACCTGCAGGCACTGGCCCGCAAGGGCGTGATCGAACTGGTCAGCGGCACCTCCCGCGGCATCCGCCTGCGCGGTGACGCCCTGCGCTCCATCAACGAGTCGCGGGTCAAGCAGTTCTCCCTGCCCCTGCAAAGCCTGGCCCAGCTGGCCCTGCCCCTGGTGGGCCGGGTCGCGGCAGGCTCGCCCATCCTGGCCCAGGAGCATGTGGACCAGACCTATTACGTCGAGAGCAGCCTGTTCCAGCGCCGCCCCGACTACCTGCTCAAGGTGCGCGGCATGTCCATGCGCGACGCCGGCATCATGGACGGCGACCTGCTCGCGGTCCAGGCCACCAAGGACGCCAAGAACGGCCAGATCGTCGTCGCCCGGCTGGGTGACGAGGTCACCGTCAAGCGCTTCAAGCGCAACCGCGAGCTGATCGAACTGCACCCCGAGAACCCCGACTACCCCACCATCGTGGTCGAGCCGGGCGAGCCCTTCGAGATCGAGGGCCTGGCGGTGGGCCTCATCCGCAACACCATGCTGATGTAAGCCCCTCCCCTTCACTTTCATCAGGCGCCACACAGGTGGCGGGCGTATGGCCAGAGAGGCCATCACCCTGGGCGGCGCCTTTCTTCCTGCAAATCCTGCCTGTGTCCAACCCTTTCTGATTCGTTCGAGGACTTCACATGGCAATCGCACTCCCTCTCATCGTCGAGCTGTTCCACTCCCTGGACCGCGCGGTCCAGTGGCTCTCCGGCGGCGACGCCGACTCCGGCGCGTCCGGGCGCTCCACGGGCCAGGGCAGCCAGGGTGGCCACCAGGCTCGCGAGCCCCAGGGCGGCCAGGGTTCTGGCAATGCACAGCGCCTGTGCCTGCCCAGCCACTCCCCGACCCAGGGTGCCCGTCAATGGGGTGGCCCGCTGCGCCTGCACCCGGGGCGTCGCGTCTACCGCGCCCTGCAACTGCCCCACTGACCGGCCCACACTCACGTTCATCTCCGGCGCCCCCTCCCCGCGAGCAAGGGGGCCAGCCCGGACATGCATCGGCATAGCCGAGGCTCAAAGTGCGCATGTGATCAAGGCACAATTGCCTGCATGAACATCGTGATCCTCGACGACTACCAGGATGCGGTCCGCAAGCTCAATTGCGCCGCCAAGCTGGAGGCCTATCCGGCCAAGGTCTACACCAACACGGTCAAGGGGATTGGCCAGCTGTCCGTGCGTCTGCGTGACGCGGATGTGATCGTCCTCATCCGGGAGCGCACCCAGATCAGCCGGCAGCTGATCGAGAAGCTTCCCCGCCTGAAGCTGATTGCGCAGACCGGTCGCGTGGGCCCGCATGTGGACGTCCAGGCCTGCACCGAGCGCGGCATCGTGGTCACCGAAGGCGTGGGCTCGCCAGTCGCACCGGCCGAGCTGACCTGGGCCCTGGTCATGGCCGCGATGCGTCGCCTGCCGCAGTACATCAGCACGCTCAAGCATGGTGCCTGGCAGCAGTCCGGCATGAAGGCCGCGTCGATGCCGGTGAACTTCGGCCTCGGCCAAGTGTTGCGCGGGAAGACGCTGGGCCTGTGGGGCTATGGCCGCATCGGTCAGATGGTCGCCGGCTACGGCAAGGCCTTCGGCATGCAGGTGATGGTCTGGGGCAGCCAGGACTCCCGCAACCGCGCAGTGGCGGATGGCCATATCGCCGCCTCCACCCGCGAGGCGTTCTTCAGCGAATCCGACGTGCTGAGCCTGCATCTGCGGCTCAACGAGCAGACCACTGGCATCGTCACCCTGGAAGACCTGAGCCGCATGAGGCCCACCTCCCTCCTGGTCAACACCTCCAGAGCGGAGCTGCTCGAGCCCGATGCGCTCATCGCCGCGCTCAACCGCGGCCGCCCCGGCATGGCCGCGATCGATGTGTTCGAAAGCGAGCCCATCCTGCAGGGCCATGCCCTCCTCCGCCTCGAGAACTGCATCTGCACGCCACACATCGGCTACGTCGAACAGGAGTCCTACGAGCTCTACTTCGGGGCCGCCTTCGACAACGTGGTGAACTTCATCCAGGGACAGCCGAGCAACGTGGTCAACCCGGCGGCGCTGCAGGTCCGGCGCTGAAGCGCTGGCGGAGCGCCCCGCGGGTCACACCCCTCAGCCGGTGCGCTGGCGCGGCGACGGATCGGCCTTTGGGTCGGTCGATTCCTGCGCTTTCAGCTCCAGCGGCTCCAGCTCAAAGTTGAGCAGGGTATCCAGGCCCTGTGCGAACCTCGCCTGGGACTCGGGGTCACGTGGACCTTTCTCGCGCGTGGGGTCCGGCGCAGCCGCCGGCTGGGCCAGCACCTCCTCGAGGTCAAAGTCCAGGTCGCGCGCGAGGCGCTGACTCGAAACCGGCAGGCTCCCGAGGGCGCGCGCGGCCGCAGACACAGGGGCAACATTCCCGACGGGCACCACCCCGGCACCGCCCACATTCCCCGCAAGGCCAACAGGCTCCGGCGTCTTGGCCGCATGCAGGACCTGGTGCAGGAAAAGCAGGTCACGATAGGCCTGGAGACCCAGCGGCTTCCCCTTCTCGTCGGTCGGCCTTCTGAAGATGGCCGCGTCGATCACCTTCTGGACCTCCGGCTCGGGCCAGGTCGCCTGGATCCGGGCAAGCAGCTCCGGGTGGGCTTCCAGGTCGTCATGGTCCGCGTCGAAGGCTTCGAAGGCCGGAACCTGGGCATTGAACAGCCACTCGAAATCACGGCGCAACTGGTCGTAGGCCTCCTTGCGGCCGAGCTTGTGCTGGATCTCCATCAGGTCCAGCCAGGCCAAGGCGCTGGACTGGGGATGGATCTGGATATGGTTCTGCAGGACCTCGATCGCTCGGTCGTAGTCACCCAGCGAAACGAAGAAATCCGCCTCCTGCTGGATGTCGTTCAGCTCATGGGTGCTGAGGTGCAGCGGTTCGGGCAGACGGGCATTCATCGACGCCAGGTTGCGTGTCATGCCATCGGCCTGACCGGTCCCGAGCGGTGTGGAACCGGGCATGCCCTCCGGTGTGGCGGGCTCCGGCTCGCTGGCGGGTGGCGTCGGGCCCGGGGACTCGATCAACGCATCGCCCCGAGGTTCGATGCCCTCCGGACGCGTGGCCTCCCCCGGCATCGCCGGACGCTGGGGCGTACGAATCACGGCGGCGGAACGGTCGGCGAGCGAGGAGAAACGGCCGGGGGCCGGTTCACCGCCCCGGGACCTCCGCCACGTCAGGGCGGCGAGCAGCAGGGACAGGGCCGACACGGCGCCCAGGCCGAGCACCAGCGGATTGGCATAACGCTCCCGCTCGGCCTCCACCGCGCGCGCGCGCAATTCGGCGGTCACAACACGGCTGTTCTGCAGCGCCTCCTGGAGCTTGCGGATCTCCGCCTCCAGGGCCTGGGTGCGGGCCGCATCGGCCGGGCTGCTTGCGTCCGCGGAAGCCGGGGCCAGCGGCGCGCCAGCGGCCGTCGTGCTCCGCGCCGCCGAAGCCGGCCCGGTGCCTGCTGCGGCGCCACCGGGCACCGCCGCAGCCACGCCCTGCGAAGCGGGAGAGCCAGCCCCCTGCAGGCGGATGTCGAGCGGGTCGAGCCGCAGGCGGGGCCGCTCGGTCACAGGCGCAGCGGGCGCAGGTGCAGCGGTGGGGGGCGTGGTACGAGGCCGGGTCGGACGGCTCGCGATGGCGGCGGCAGGCGCTGCGGTGCTGGCAGCCGGCCCTTCGGACGTGACGCTGGCACCTCCGGGCGGGACACTGGCGGTCCCTCCGGTCCCGCTCGTTGAGGCGCCACCCGCCAGGCCTGTCGGGCCTCCGGCCTCCGGATCCGCACCGAAGGCTCTTGCGCCGTCCACCAGCAGCGGCGCAGCAGCCAGGACCGGCGTCCGGTCGCCGGCCGGCTCGTCCGCCAGCAGCACGAAGCGGCGGGTGAGCTTCTGCGCGCACCCGACCCGCAGCTGCAGGGAGACGAAGGGCTCATCCAGCGGCGCGCTGGCCCGCACGCGGACCAGCACGTTGTCGCCCGAGCCGCTCACCTGGAGGTTGATCAGTCGCGGGCTGACCCGGGACTCGCCATAGTTCACCTCCACCTCCGGGCACAGGTCTGCCGGATCCATGCCCGGGTCGAGCGCGACCGGCACCAGGACTTCCAGCGGGCGGCCGAGCACCGCCTGTCCCTGCTGGCGGCCGATGGTCAGCGCCGAACCGGTGCCCGTCACGCAGAGCAGTGAAACCAGGCCCAGACAGTGCAGTAGACGGATATTGCTCATCGTTTTGGCCATTCTTGCACAACAGAGTACTTCTGTGTCAATTTTCTGACGTAAGGAATCGGCCGCTTGCCACTGGCCAACGCCCCCGTCCGCCCCAGCGTCGCGGGGGTGACGCGGGCCCCTCCGCCCGGCCGGGCCACGTGAAAGTCCCCGCCGATAATTCTTTCCATGCAAGCCAAATACGACACGGATTTCAAGGTGGTTGCCGTCATCGGCGCAGGGGCCATGGGCCGGGGAATTGCCCAGCTGGCCGCCCAGGCCGGCTGTCAGGTCCGCCTGTTCGACCAGCAGGCCGGAGCGGTGGACGCCGCCCGCCAGGCCATCGGGTCCCAATGGGACCGGATGCAGGAAAAGGGCAAGCTGGACGCAGCCGAGGTCGGTGCGCTCAAGGGCCGGCTGCAGGGGGCAGACAGCCTGGAGGCCCTGGCCGGCAGCGACCTGGCCATCGAGGCCATCGTCGAGCGACTGGACGTCAAGCGCCAGCTCTTCGCCTCCCTCGAGCCCATCCTGGGTCCGGACGCGGTCCTGGCCAGCAACACCTCCTCGCTGTCCATCACCGCCCTGGGCGCGGGCGTACAAAAGCCGGAGCGCCTGGCCGGCCTGCACTTCTTCAACCCGGTACCGCTGATGAAGGTGGTCGAGGTCATTCCCGGCCTGCGCACCGAGGCCGCCGTCTGCGAGCGCCTCGCCAAGCTGGTGAAGGCCATGGGCCACACCCCGGTGCGCGCCCAGGACACGCCCGGCTTCATCGTCAACCACGCCGGCCGCGCCTACAACACAGAGGCCCTGCGCATCGTGGGCGAGGGCATTGCCGACTTCGCCACCGTCGACCGCATCCTGCGTGACCAGGTGGGCTTCCGCCTCGGCCCCTTCGAGCTGATGGACCTCACCGCGCTCGACGTTTCGCAGCCGGTGATGGAGTCGATCTACCACCAGTACTACGAGGAGCCGCGCTACCGCCCCAGCGTGATCGCCGCCCAGCGCCTGGCGGGCGGTGTCCTCGGCCGCAAGACCGGCGCCGGCTTCTACCGCTACCAGGACAACCAGGCCCAGGTGCCGCCCGAGCCGGCCGCGCCCCAGGTGGCCGAGATCCCGCCGGTGTGGGTGTCGCCGCGCGCCGCCCGCCGCGCCGAGCTGCTGCAGCTGCTCAAGGACCTGGGCGCCCAGATCGAGACCGGCGCCTCGCCGTCCATGAACGCCCTGACCCTGGTGGCGCCCCTGGGCTTCGACGTGACCACCGTGGCCGTGGTCGACCGGCACGACCCGGCGCGCACCGTGGGCATCGACCTGCTGGTGGAAGACGCCGCCACCCGCCGCCGGGTGCTGGCCACCAACCCCGCCACCCGCAGCGACATGCGCGACGCCGCGCACGCCCTGTTCGCCCGCGACGGCAAGCCGGTGAGCGTGATCCGCGACTCCGGCGGCTTCGTGACCCAGCGCGTGGTGGCCAGCATCGTCAACCTGGCCACCGACATTTGCCAGCAGGGCATCTGCACCCCGGCCGACCTGGAAACCGCAGTGACGCTGGGCCTGGGCTACCCCCTGGGCCCGCTGGCGATGGGCGACCGCTGGGGCGGCGCCAGCATCCTCGAGGTGCTGTTCAACATGCAGACCGTCTACGGCGACACCCGCTACCGCCCCAGCCCCTGGCTGCGCCGCCGCGCCGCCATCGGCCTCTCGCTGCGCCACGAAGAGGCCTGATCCATGCCCGCCGAACTCAAAAGCAGCGCCCAGGGCCAGACCCTGGTGCTCACCATCTCCAACCCGGAGCACCGCAACGCCCTGGGCCCGGAGATCTACGCCGCCGGCGTGGAGGCGCTGTCCGTGGCGGAGACCGCGCCCGATGTGCGCAGCGTGGTCATCACCGGCGAGGGCGCGATGTTCTGCGCCGGCGGGCAGCTGCAGCGGCTGCAGGCCAACCGGCAGCAGCCGCCCTCGGTGCAGGCCGAATCCATCGAGGGCCTGCACGCCTGGGTCGAGGCGATCCGCACCTGCCCCAAGCCGGTGATCGCCGCGGTCGAGGGCGCGGCCGCCGGCGCCGGCTTCTCGCTGGCCCTGGCCTGCGACTTCCTGGTCGCGGCCGAGAACGCGGTCTTCGTCATGGCCTACGCCAACATCGCGCTCTCGCCCGATGGCGGCGGCAGCTGGAGCCTGTCACGCGCCCTGCCCCGGTCCCTGGCGACCGAGCTGCTCATGACCGGCGACAAGATCGGCGCGCAGCGCCTGCGCGAACTGGGCGTGGTCAACCTGGCCACCACCCCGGGCACGGCCCTGGCCCAGGCCCTGGCGCTGGCCGAGCGCCTCAACGCCAGGGCGCCGAACGCCCTGGCCAGCATCAAGGAACTGGTCAACGAGGCCACCGTGAGCAATCTGCACGACCAGCTCTCGCGCGAGCGCGACCACTTCGTGCGCAACCTCCACCACCGCAACGCGGGCATTGCGATCGAGGCCTTCCTCGCCAAGCAGACCCCGCGCTTCGACTGAGCGCCCCTCCGCTCCGAGGGAGGCGCCGGTCCCGCAGGCGACAATCGCGGCTGATTCAGTCGCTGACATGACAGACCATGGATGAACCCATTCTTACCATCGAGGAACGAGAGGCGATCAACACGGGCCGCTGGTTCAGCACCCTGTCGCCTTCCCTCCGACACGACATATTTCGATGCGCCTACGTCAAGCGCTTCAGGGACGGCGAGCTGATCGTCGCCCGGGGCGACACCGCCGAGGAATGGACTGCCTGCGCCAAGGGCGCGGTGCGGGTGTCGTCGACTTCAATCACCGGCAAGCAGATCACCTTCACCTACGTCGAGCCGGGCATCTGGTTCGGGGACATCTCCATCTTCGACGGGGATGCGCGCACGCACGACGCCTATGCGCATGGCGAGACCTCGATCCTGTGCGTGGCCAAGGCCGACTTCCACAAGATCCTCGCCCAGCACGTCGAGCTGTACGACGCGCTGCTGCGCCTGCAGGCGCGGCGCAGCCGGCAGCTGTTCGGCCTGATCGAGGACCTCAACACCCTGCCCCTGCGCGCGCGCCTGGCCAAGCAGCTGCTGCACCTGGTGCGCAGCTACGGCGTGGCCAGCCTGTCCGACGGCACCGAGATCCGCATCGGCCTGCAGCTGGCGCAGGAAGAACTCGCGCAGCTCCTGGGTGCTTCTCGTCAGCGGGTCAACCAGGAGCTCAAGGCCATGGAGCGCGAGAACGCGATCCGCATCGAGCCCGGCGGCCTGGTGGTCCGGGACCGGCCGGCGCTGATGCGCATCGTCGAAGCCGACAGCGACCGGGCCTGACATCCACCTCCCCGACGGAGCGCCCCCCGACATGAGCACCGATTTCTCCGCCTTCGAGGGCACCCGCCCCGTCTCCGACAAGCACGCCTTCGACACCGGCGCGCTCGCGGCCTGGCTGCGCGAGCAGCTGCCCGGCTTCGAGGGGCCGCTCACGGTCGAAATGTTCAAGGGCGGGCAGTCCAACCCCACCTACAAGCTGCTCACGCCCGGCCGCGCCTACGTGATGCGGGCCAAGCCCGGCCCGGTGGCCAGGCTGCTGCCCTCGGCCCATGCCATTGAGCGCGAGTTCAAGGTGATGCGGGGCCTGGCCGGCACTGGGGTGCCGGTGCCCGAGATGCTGTGCCTGTGCGAGGACGAGTCCGTCATCGGACGCGCCTTCTACCTGATGGAGTTCAAGCAGGGCCGGGTGCTGTGGGACCAGTCGCTCCCGGGCATGACCCCGGCCGAGCGCGGCGAGATCTATGACGAGATGAACCGGGTGATCGCCGCCCTGCACACCGTCGACTTCGCCGCCCGGGGCCTGGCCGACTACGGCAAGCCGGGCAGCTACTTCGAGCGGCAGATCGGCCGCTGGACCAAGCAGTACCTGGCCTCCGTCACCGAGCCCATTCCCGAGATGGACCGCCTGATCGAGTGGCTGCCGGCGCACATGCCCGCCAGCGCCCGCGACGAGGCCTGCGTGTCCATCGTCCACGGCGACTTCCGCCTGGACAACCTGATGTTCCACCCCACCGAGCCGAAAGTGATCGCGGTGCTCGATTGGGAGCTCTCGACCCTGGGCCACCCGCTGGCCGACTTCAGCTACCACTGCATGTCCTGGCACATCCCGCCGGGTCAGTTCCGCGGCATCGGCGGGCTGGACCTGAAGGCGCTGGGCATCCCCTCCGAGTCCGACTACATCCGCCGCTGGTGCGAACGCACCGGCATCGCCACCCCCGAAGCGCTGGCCCAGGACTGGAACTTCTACCTGGCCTACAACCTGTTCCGCCTGGCCGGCATCCTGCAAGGCATTGCCAAGCGCGCCCTGGACGGCACCGCCTCCAGCGCCCAGGCCGCCAGCGCGGGCGCAGGCGCGCGGGGCCTGGCCGAGATGGCCTGGGGTTTCGCCCAGCGAAGCCGCTGAAGCACGGCCACACCCAAGAATCACACGAGAGAGAAAGAAAGAGAGACACCATGGACTTCGAGTACTCCGACCGCACCAAGGACTTCCAGGCTCGCCTGCTCAGGTTCATGGACGACCACATCTATCCCAACGAGAAGACCTACGCCGAGCAGATGGCGGCCCACACCGCCGCCGGCAACCGCTGGCAGCCGCTACCCCTGATCGAGGAACTCAAGGAAAAGGCCAAGAAGGCCGGCCTGTGGAACCTGTGGCTGCCGGCGGACACCGCCGAGATCGCTGGCGTCGAGGGCGCGGGCCTGACCAACCAGGAGTACGCGCCCCTGGCCGAGACCATGGGCCGCGTGGTCTGGGCGCCCGAGGTGTTCAACTGCAGCGCCCCCGACACCGGCAACATGGAGACCATCGCCCGCTACGGCAACGAGCAGCAGCGCCGCCAATGGCTGCTGCCCCTGCTGCGCGGCGAGATCCGCTCGGCATTCGCGATGACCGAGCCCGAGGTCGCCTCCTCCGACGCCACCAACATCTGCACCCGCATCGAGCGCCAGGGCGACGAGTACGTGATCAACGGCCACAAGTGGTGGATCTCCGGCGCACCCGACCCGCGCTGCAAGATCTTCATCGTCATGGGCAAGACCGATCCCGAGGCGCCCAAGCACTCTCAGCAAAGCATGATCCTGGTGCCCGCCGACACCCCCGGCATCCGCATCGTGCGCCCGCTGCCGGTGTTCGGCTACGACGACGCGCCCCACGGCCATGCCGAGATGTACTTCGAAAACGTGCGCGTGCCGGCCGAGAACATCCTGCTGGGTGAAGGCCGCGGCTTCGAGATCGCCCAGGGCCGCCTCGGCCCCGGCCGTATCCACCACTGCATGCGCCTGATCGGCCAGGCCGAGCGCGCGCTGGAATACATGTGCAAGCGCACCCTGCAACGGGTGGCCTTCGGCAAGCCGGTGGCCCACCAGACCGTGACCCAGGAGCGCATCGCCGAGGCCCGCTGCCGCATCGACATGGCGCGCCTGCTCACGCTCAAGACCGCCTGGATGATGGACGTGGCCGGCAACAAGACCGCCAAGAGCGAGATCGCAATGATCAAGGTGGTCGCGCCGAGCATGGCCTGCCAGGTGATCGACTGGGCCATTCAGGCCCACGGCGCCGGCGGCATGAGCGACGACTTCCCGCTGGCCTACTCGTACGCGAATGCGCGCACCCTGCGCTTTGCCGACGGCCCGGACGAAGTGCACCGCAACGCCATCGCCAAGTGGGAGCTGGGCCGCTGGGGCAGCTTCGGCCAGCACGAGCCGGTGCCGATCACCCGCGGCAGCTGATTCGACCTGCGCGCGAAGTCCCCGAACAAGCAGTACCCATGATCGACCTCTACTCCTGGCCTACGCCCAACGGGCACAAGATCCACATCATGCTGGAGGAGTGCCGCCTCCCCTACCGCGTCCATGCGGTGAACATCTCGGCGAACGAGCAGTTCAAGCCCGAGTTCCTCGCCATCAGCCCGAACAACAAGATCCCGGCGATGGTCGACAGCGAGGGCCCCGACGGCAAGCCGATCTCGATCTTCGAGTCCGGCGCGATGCTGGTCTACCTGGCCGGCAAGACCGGCAAGTTCCTGGGCAAGACCGACCGCGCCCGCTACGAGACCCTGCAGTGGCTGATGTTCCAGATGGGGGGCGTGGGCCCGATGCTGGGGCAGGCGCACCACTTCCGCATCTACGCGCCCGAGAAGGTGCCCTACGCCATCGACCGCTACTCCAACGAGGCCAAGCGCCTCTACGGCGTGCTCGAGAAGCGCCTGTCGCAGAGCAAGTTCCTCGCGGGCAAGGACTACACCATCGCCGACATCGCGGTCTTCCCCTGGATCCGCAGCTGGGAGCGCCAGGGCGTGCAGCTCACCGATTACCCGGCGGTGAAGCAATGGTTTGACGCCATAGACGCCCGCCCCGCGGTCAAGCGCGGCGTGCAGGTGCTGGCCGACCTGCGCAAGCCCTGATCCTTCGCGCCGGGGGCGCGTGCCGGCGAGCGGGCGTTTCGATACACCGCCCGCCGGCCACGCGCCCACAATCTGCGCCCACAATCTGCGCCCACAATCCGCGCATGCAGCCCGACACGCGCCTCGTCGCCGACATCGGCGGCACCCACATCCGACTGGCCTGGCTCGAAGGTCCTGGCGCGGCGCAGCCCGCGCGCGACACCCGCGTGCTGGCCTGCGCCGACTTTCCCGGCGTCGAGGCGGCCATCCGCCACTACCTGCAGGCCACCGGCGCGCCCGCGCCTCGGCAGGCGGCGCTGGGCATCGCCAACCCGGTCACCGGCGACAAGGTCCGCATGACCAACCGCCGCTGGCACTTCTCGCAGCGCCAGCTGCGGCAGGCCCTGGGCCTGGAGCGGCTCGTGGTGATCAACGACTTCACCGCCCTCGCCCTCGCCCTGCCCCTGCTCGACCCGGCGCTGCTGCGGCAGGTGGGCGGCGGCCCGGGCGTGCCGGGCGCGGCGGTGGCCCTGATCGGCCCGGGCACCGGCCTGGGCGTGTCGGGGCTGGTGCCGGCATCCGGCCTGGCGGACGTGCCGTCGGCGGCGGCCCCCGTCGCCGCGATTGCCGGCGAAGGCGGCCATGTGACGCTCGCGGCCGAGACGGCGCTGGAGTTCCAGGTCATCGGGCAGCTGCAGCGCCGCTACGGCCATGTCTCAGCCGAGCGGGTGCTGTGCGGACAAGGGCTGGTGGACCTGTACCACGCCCTTCTCGCCCTGCAGGGCGACGCCGGCATCGACCTGCATGACCCGGCCGAGGTCAGCGCGCGCGCGCTGGACGGAAGCGACCCGCTGGCGGTGCAGACGCTGCAGATGTTCTGCGGCTGGCTCGGCAGCGTGGCAGGCAACCTGGCGCTCACCCTGGGCGCGCGCGGCGGCGTGTATATCGGCGGCGGCATCGTGCCGCGCCTGGGAGAATGGTTCGCGCGCTCTCCGTTCCGCGAGCGCTTCGAGGCCAAGGGGCGCTTTCGCGACTACCTCGCGCCCATCCCCTGCTGGGTCATCGACGCCCAGGCCAACCCGGCGCTGCTCGGGCTCGCGCGGGTCCTCGGCTGAACTCGGCACCACGCGCGGAAGGTCCGTCACCGGTCGCCCGTCGCGCGCAGAGGCGGTAACAGACGGACAAGCATTCCCTCGGCCCATCCACAGCCGCGCCCTTCCCTGCGTGCTAAGGTGCCCGGCCGGAGACTAGGCCCGCGAGCGAGGCACGGTGCGGCCGCCTGTGCCGCGACGCCTCCGGCTGGAACCATGCAAGCACCCCCGGCGCTCGAGAACGAAGCCCAGCGACTGCGTCGGCTGCGGCAGCTGGCCGTGCTCGACACCGAGGCCGAGGCGGTGCTGGATGCGTTCACCGAACTGGCCGCGTCCATCACCGGGATGCCGATCGCGCTGATCACCCTGGTCGACCACGACCGGCAGTGGTTCAAGTCGGCGGTGGGCATGCCCCAGGGCGGGCAGACGCCGCGCTCGCTGTCCTTCTGCGGGCATGCCATCGGCGGCGACAAGATCTTCGAGGTCGAGGACGCCCGGCAAGACCCGCGCTTTTCCGACAACCCCTATGTGCTGCACGCGCCCCATGTCGCGCACTACGCCGGCGCGCCTCTGGTCATGCCGGGGGGCGAGCGCATCGGCACGCTCTGCGTGGTCGGCGACCAGCCGGGCAAGCTGGCAGAGCGGACACGCCAGCAGCTGGTGACCCTGGCCCAGAGTGTGGTGCGGGTCCTGCTCATGCGCGAGAACGAGCGCAGCCTGGAAACCCGGCTGGAGACCGAGCGCGCCCTGCGGCTCTCGGAAGTCCGCTGGCAGGTCATGACCGACCTGCTGCCACAGATCGTCTGGTCGGCCGGGCCCGCGGGGGAACAGGCCGCCTTCAACCAGCGCTGGACCGAGTTCACCGGCGTGCCCGCCCTCCTCGCCGACGCCGGGACCTGGCTGACGCGGATCCATCCAGAGGATCAGGCGGAGGCCCGCGCGGCGTGGCAGCAGAGCCTGGAGCGCGGCGACGCCTTCGAGCGCGAGTTCCGGCTCCAGCACAAATCGGGCAGCTACCACTGGGTGCTGGCCCGGGCCCTGACGGTGCGCGGCGACGACGGGGCGGTGGTGCGCTGGATCGCGACCTTCACCGACATCCAGGAGCAGAAACAGGCCCAGCGGGACCTGCAGGAGGCCAACCGGCAGAAGGACGAGTTCCTGGCCATGCTGGCGCATGAACTGCGCAACCCGCTCGCCCCCATCAGCACCGCGGCCCAGCTGCTGCGCATGGCGGCCGAAGACCCGCGCCGGATCCTGCAGACCAGCGAGCTGATCACCCGACAGGTGGGGCACATGACCGAGCTGGTGGACGACCTGCTCGACGTCTCGCGGGTCACGCGCGGGCTGGTGCGCATCGACCGGGAGCGGGTGGACCTGCGCCAGGTGGTGCATGACGCACTGGAACAGACGCGGCCGCAGATCGACGCGCGCCAACACCGGCTGGACCTGCCCGACATCTCCCGGCCGCTGTGGGTCATGGGCGACCCGGTGCGGCTGGTGCAGGTGCTGGCCAACCTCCTGGGCAACGCCGCCAAGTACACCGCCGACGGCGGGCATATCCGGGTGGGCATGGAGGAGCGCGGAGACCAGGCTGTGCTGTGCGTCACGGACGACGGCAGCGGCATCGACGCGGGCCTGCTGCCCCATGTCTTCGACCTGTTCACCCAGGCCAAGCGGACGCCGGACCGGGCCCAGGGCGGGCTCGGGGTGGGCCTGGCGCTGGTGCGCAGCCTGGTCGAGCTGCACGGAGGCAAGGTCGAGGCCAGGAGCGAGGGCGCGGGCAAGGGCAGCACCTTCACCGTCTTCCTGCCGCGGCTTTCGGCCGGAACGGAGGCGCCGAACGCCGAGCCACCGCCGATGCGAATGATGCAGGCGGACAGGCCGGTTCCTTCGGACGCCGTCGCCGCCCCCGGGGCGCCGTCGCTCTGCGCGCAGGAGGCCCCGCCGCCTGCGCCCGCGGGCCTCGCGGTGATGGTGGTGGACGACAACGCCGACGCCGCCGAGCTCATGGGCATCTGGCTGGAGTCGCAGGGCCACGAGGTGCGGGTCTGCCTGGACCCCTTCGAGGCCCTGGAAGCCGCCCAGGAGCGGCCGGCCCGGGTCTACGTGCTGGACATCGGGCTGCCCGGCATGGACGGCAACGACCTCGCCCGCCGGCTGCGCGAGGACCCGCGCAACCGCGACGCGACGCTCATCGCCCTCACCGGCTACGGCCAGGCCCAGGACATCCTGCAGTCCCGCAAGGCGGGCTTCGACCAGCACTTCGTCAAGCCGGCCGACCCGGAGCGCCTGGCGGCGGTGATCGAGACGCTGAGGAGCGGGGACGCGGTACGCCCGGCGCATGGGCAGACCGCGGCAGAGCGCGCTCAGAAGTTGTAGACGGTGCTCAATTGCTCGGCGAGCATCCCCCGCTGGTAGGCCCAGTGGGTGCGGAAGTTGTTGGCGATGTCGGCGGCCACCGTGTCCAGCTCGGTCGCCCGCGCAGTGCCAGCCGTCGCGGTGAGGCCGGTCTCGAGGCCACTCATCAGGAGGAAGTTGACCAGGGTCACCGTCTCGCCCGGAGGGATCGTGAAGGCATAACTGATTTGAATGGTCTCGTAGCCATCCTGGTTGCCGAAAGTGGCCGTCTGGTAGACGACCGTCGCGTTCTTTCCGAACACGAGGGCCACATCGGGGTCCTGTCCGGAGGGGGAGAACGAGGACCCGGAAGGGGTGGGCGAGTAATCCCAGGAGGTGATCGCGCGCCCATTCGCATCGGGTGTGTCATAGATGACCCCGGTCCCATCGGAACCCAGGTCCGTCTGGTACTCGACCCGGACGCTCAAGGACTCCGTCGTGACGTTCTCGAAGGTGTCCGTGATCCGGCCCCAGAGCGCATCGGGCTGGGTGAAGAACATGCGACGGATCATCACGCCATCGATCGGACGCCCGCTGGACTGGATGTTCTGGGACACCTTCACATCGGGGACGGTCCAGCTGCCTGCGTTGGCGAATTGACCATTCGCCACGAATTCCCGGTTCGTGCCGTCCTTGATGGAGACGGATGTCAGGACGACCGGCCGGGGGCACGCATGGACATACTCGAAAGAAAGCGTGCCGGTCTTCTCCGCCTGGCTGCTGAGGTCCGCGACCCCGGGGGTTCCGGTCATTCCGCCCGGTCCGTACTGGAACAAGGTCACCGGCGCTCCCCCGTCGTCCGGACGGAAGAGCACTGAAAAAGCGAAGGGCTCGCCGGCAAAGCCTGCCTCGGAAAAGTAGAGCGACGGGTTGCTCCAGTTGATGAACGCCTGGGTCCAGTTCAAGGTGATCGGCGTCGTGGCGCCCCGCAGATCGATGGCCTGCTCGAGACGGCTTCCCTTGATCGGATGCAGGATGGCATAGCCGGGCACGAAGGTAACGATCTTCAAGCCATCCGCCACGCCCAAGGCCGGGCCGAAAGCGGTGATGTCGGAATACGCCTGCGCCGTGGCCACCGAGCCGCCCCAACGCTGGGCCATGCCAGTGCCGACCTGGACCCAGAGGTTCATCGCGCCGTCCCACTGGTCCTTCCCGCCGTCGTTCACTGAAAAATCTTCCACCAAGTCCCAAGCGTTGGCCTGGCCGGGGGTCCTCTCGCTTTCATCCTGGGCCGAGCGCGTCTGCATGAACCAGGAGGCGGCGGGCAGTGTGGTGGCACTGGCCAGCTCAGGGCCCGACAGGGGCGTGAGCGGGACCAGCACCGACTCGGTCGAGCCGCCACCGCCATCCCCTCCGCCACACCCGGTCAGACCGAGTGCGGCCCAGCTCAATGCACCCAAGGCAAAGTCCCGACGCTGCATGGCCCACCCCCTCGACTCGATTGATGAGGTTCGGGATGCTAGGTTCAAGCCAGTTTTTTGTCACCTTTTGTATTCTTTTTATGCTTGGAGAGCGCTTTCGGGCGCCATCGATCGGTTCCGGGCGTCCCCGCTCCCGGGCTTCAGAGGGCGAGGATTTCCAACGTCTGCGCCATGACCGGACGCACCAGGATCTTGTAGCCGTCGGCATCGAAGCCGGCCGCGACGGCGCTGAGCTTGCGGGCCGCTGCTGGCGTGGCCGCGCTTCCCAGGTAGCACCAGTTGCGCACCACGTGGATCTGGGTGAGGTCCCCATCGCGCTCCACCAGGCCGATCCCGCCCGCATAGGGCCAGCACTGCACCTGCAGCGCGAGCAGCCCGGTGAAGAGCCGCGACTGGTGGGCCGACAGCGGCTCGTCGCCCCGGCACACCCCTGCGCACTGGCTGATGGCCGCGCGAAAGCAGCCCTTGCCGGGCGGCAGCTTCTCCAGGCCGAGGGCGCCGTAGCACAGGCGCTGCTGGTCGGCCAGGTCACGCAGGGTCTCCAGCGCCTCATGGCGGCTGGGAAAGAGGCCGTACAGCGCCGGGGCGGTGGCGAAATCCAGTTCCCTGGAATAGACCACCTCGGGCATGTCGCCCACCAGCTGCAGGCTGCACAGCTGCCGGTTGCGCCGCAGCTTCTGGTTGAACAGGGGATGCTGCTGCTTGATCATCTGCGCCTCCAGCAGCAGCGCACCGATCTCGCCTGCAGTGCGGATGTGGCTGATGCGCCGCGTCTGCCGCAGCATGCGCGCCTCTTCCGGGTTGCGCAGGTGGGCAAGCAGGCGGGTGCGCAGGTTGACGCTCTTGCCGATGTAGAGCGGCAGGTCGCCCTCCTCCCCATGAAAGACATACACGCCCGGGCCCTGGGGCGCGTCCTCGATCGCGTCCCGCAGATGCTGCGGGTAGTCGTGGACGCGGCTGTCCTCGAAGTCGTCGCGTCGGCGTCGGGGAAGCTGCATGGGAATGGGAAAAAGCCGAGGCCCGAAGGGCGAGTGGCCTGCCCGGAGGGAATCGAACCCCCGACCATTCGCTTAGAAGGCGAATGCTCTATCCAACTGAGCTACGGGCAGCCATCGGAAACAGGGCGATTCTCTCATCACGGCCCGGCCTGGCGAATCGTGCTTCGCGCCGAGAACCGGTTGCAGCCGCACGAGGAACCGTTTCTCGCAGCCGGCGTCCCCCGCCTGCTGCGCCACCCCGCTCAGAACGCCGCTTCGCGCACCAGCACGGCCGCGGCCTGCCGCAGGTAGCGCCAGCCGGGCGACTCCCAGTCGGCGTGCAGGGTGAGCCGTCCGCGCCAGGCGTGGCCACGCCAGTCGGCCGGGACGGCCTCGGGCTCCAGCGTCACCCGGTAGACCGCCCGCTCGGGCACCAGGCGACCTGCCAAGGTGCGCGTGAGCAGGTGGCCGCCAGCCTGCACCGCGAGCTCGGGGCGCGGCAGCGCCCGGGTCGCGTCGCGGTCCACCGCAAGCACGCGCAGCGCCAGCGCCCTCCCCGGCTGGTTCTCCAGCAGGAACTGGGCGGAGGTGCCGGGCCGGATGCGGGCCACCGCCTCCTCGTCCAGCCAGGTCTCGACCAGCCAGCGGCCGTCCTCGCGCGCCAGCAGGGCCAGCGGCTCCTTGCGGCCGACCCACTGGCCCGGGCGCAGGTCCGGGTCGAGGTCGTAGATCCGGCCGGCGAAGGGTGCGCGCGGCGCGTACAGGGTCAGCTCGGCGTCGACACTGGCGAGTTCGGCCTGCGCCACCACCAGCCCCTGCTGGCGCACCAGCAGCTGCGCGCGGCTGGCCTCGTCGAGTGCCGAGGCGCTGGCCTGCCAGCGCTGCTGGTCGATGCGGGCCAGCACCGCCGAGCGGCGGCTGGCGAGGTCGGGCACCTGCAGCTGCACCAGCACTGCGCCCGCCTCCACCGCCTGGCCCTCGGCCACCGGCAGGGCCTCGACCCGTGCGCCCGCCGGCGCATGGACCGGCCAGACGTCGGCCGGCCGCAGCAGGCCGGTGGCGACGATGCGGTCGGGCCAGGGCGCGAAGAACAGCAGCACCAGGCCTGCCGCCAGCAGGGCCGAGCGCAGGCTGCGGCGCTGCGCGCGAATCTGCGGCCAGCGCTGGCGCCAGGCCTGCCACTCGCTGCGCAGAGGCAGCAGGATGAACCAGAGGATTTCCACCCCGAAAAGCAGAACCCCCAGAGCCTTGAAAAAGAAGTGATAGACCAGCAGCGCGATGCCCAGGAACAGCACCAGCCGGTAGACCCAGGTCGCCCAGGCGAAGAGCACCAGCAGCCGATGCTGCGTGCGCGGGAAGACTTCCGGTGGCGCCTCGCCCAGGCCGAACAGCCACTCGCGCAGGCGCCAGCGGGCCAGGGCAAAGCTGCGGGCATGGAGGTTGGGCAGGTCCAGCGCGTCCGACAGGATGAAGTAGCCGTCGAAGCGCATGAAGGGGCTGGCATTCACCGCCAGCGTCGCGACCCAGCTGGTGGTGGCCAGCACGAAGGCCGCCGAGCGCAGGCCGCCCTCGGGCAGCAGCGCCCAGGCCAGGGTGGCCCAGGCCGCCACCGCCAGCTCGGTGACGATGCCGGCGCAGGCCACCGCCAGGCGCTGGCGCCGTCGGGTCAGGCGCCAGGTCTCGTTCGTATCCGTATAGGCCACCGGCCACATGACCAGGAAGGCCAGGCCCATGGTGGGCACGCGGCAGCCGAAGTGCCGGGCGGTGAAGGCATGGCCCAGCTCGTGGACGAACTTCACCGCCACCACCGCCAGGCCATAGGCGGCCAGGCCCTCCCAGTTGAAGGTGTCGACCAGGCTGGCGGTGAACACGTCCCACTGCCGCGCCACCTGGTAGAGGCCCAGGGCCAGCGCGCCCAGGGTGAGCGAGAGGAAGCCGCGGCTGCCGAAAAGCCGCGCCACCGGCAGCCAGCGCTGGAGCCAGGCGTCGGGCTTCCACAGCGGCACGCGGAAGAAGAGGTAATGGTGCAGCAGCCATTGCCACCAGCCGCCCGACTGCTGGCGCACCCGGCGGCTCATCTCGGCCGCTGCCTTGGCGCCCTGCGGACGCAGCAGCTGGTGCGCGGCCAGGAACTCGACCACCGCCACCACGTCGGCTGCCGTGAGCTGCAGGGTAGTCTCGGCGCTGACCGCGCGGGCAATCGCCGCCGGGTCGTCCAGGGACCAGCGGGTCAGGACCTCATGGGCTGGCCAGTCGATCTTGAAGAACTGGTGGCGTGCCGGGTCGTGCACCACCCAGGTGGGCTGGCCGTCGGGCAGGGGCGCGCCCGGCAGCAGGTCCAGCTCTTCTCGCAGCGGTGGCAAGGGCATGGCTCAGGCCTCGCGGAAGCAGTGGGGCTGATCCCCTCGCCACGTCATGCGCAGAATGGCGGGCATGGGTCGGCTCACAGGCCCGCCAGCCCGCGCAGGGCCGCGAGCGGCCGGCGCAGCATCCAGTAGGCCAGGGGCACCCAGTCGCCCTGGAGCTTGGCCGTGCCCTTGAGGCCCACGCGGTGCGTCGTCTCGCCCTCGAGGGTGGCACGCACCCGGTAGGCGTACTGGCCGTCGGGCCGCACCTGGGCGTCGTGCGCCATGTAGCGCAGGCGCGCCGGCACCGGCGAGAGCGGACTGGCCTGCAGGTAAAGCGTGACCGGCGCGCCCGGCGCAAGGCTGATCGCGTCGGCCAGGGGCAGCCAGGCCTCGACCTCGCGGTCGGAGGGCGCGGCGATGCGCAGGATGCGCTCGCCCACGGTGACCGGCTTGCCGATCCACTCCGAGGGGTCGTCCATCAACACGACACCGTCCTCGGGCGCCAGCACCCGCGAGCGCTTCATCTGCTCGGAGGCCAGGGCCACCTCGGCCCGGCGCTCCTCGATCTTGCCGGTGAGCAGCGCCAGCTGGGACTTGGCCCGTGCGTCGGACAGCGCCAGCTGCGCGCTCTGGCGGTAGTCGACCTCGGCCGCCGACAGCGCCTGGTGTGCCACCTCCAGCCGGGTCCGCATGACCGCCTCGTCGAAGCCGAACAGCGGCTCGCCCTTGCGCACCGGCTGGTTGGGCAGGACATGGAACTGCTCGATCACCCCGTCCAGCGGCGCCCGCACCACCGCAGGCCGGGCCGGCACCAGCTCGGCCGGGGCCAGCACCGACAGGCGGACCGGGAACAGCAGCAGCGCCGCCAGGCCCAGCGCCAGCCGCCAGCGGGTCTGCCGCCACCAGGCCCGCTGCGGGTCGGGCGAAACGATGGACCGCAGCCGCGCGCGCCAGCTGCGCAGGCCCGAGAGGGCGGCGCGGTGGCGGCCGTGGAAGGCCTCGGCCCAGGCTGCCGTCCAGGCCGCCAGGGCCTGGACCTCGGGCGCGGACCAGGCCGGCTCCCGCAGGAAGACCGCGCCACCGGCGGCGGCCTTTTCGGCACCCGTACCGGCCCCTGCCCCGGCGACCGGCAGCCAAAGACCCTGTGCCGGCCACCACTGCGCCCACTCCGACGCGAGCGCCTCGGGCAGGTCGGCCGCGGTGAAGACACCCGCGCCCGCCCCGGCGGCATGCAGGTGGGCAGCCACCCGGTCCAGCCAGTGCACGTAGGGCGCGTTGGCCTCGACCTGCACCACGCCGGAGAGGCTGTAGACGCCCTCCTCCGCCAGCCACAGCGCCGCCTGGCGGTAAGACGCCAGGGCCACGCTGTCATTGAGCAGCAGGAAGGCCAGCGCCCGGCCGTCCTCGGCCTGCGGCAGGCGGGCCAGGAGCGACCAGGTCGCCGCCAGCATGCCGGCGGGGTTCGGGTCGGACGTCATGTCTCGCCCCCGGTGAATCAGCCGGCACGGGCCGCGCGGACCTCACGCGCAGCCCGCTCGGCGGTCTGCGCCGTCGTCAGTGCACGCGGAGCGGCCAGCGGGGCGCTGCGCAGGGCTGCGGGTGCGTCCTTCGAATGGACAGCCTCGGCGTCGCGACCGGTGGCTTGCGCAGCATCGCGCAGCAGCGGCTCACCGTCCGCCTGCCGCACCACGATCACCGGTTTGCGGGCGGCCAGGCGCAGCTTCTCGGTGAAGCTCTCGCGGCTTTGCGGGCCGATGGCCGGGCCTTGCTGGTTCTGCTGCTCGCCCACGAACATCCGGAAGATGACCGTGGCCTCGCGGCCGTCGTCGTCGCGCGCGATCACCTTCACGTCCAGGCGGCCCTGGAAGCCTGTGGGCGGCGCCACATCGAAGGTGCCGTTGGCCGGGTCGAAGCGCACCCAGGCGGGCAGCGGGCTGTCGTCGGCGTTCTTGGCGTCCAGACGGATGACGGCGTCTTCCTTGGTGTGGATGAAGGCGTCGTAGGGCAGCGAGACCTTGGTGCCGGCGCCCTGCTCCACGAACTGGTCGGTGATGCCGCGGTAGACGGTCAGGCCGGCCTGGGCCGAGCTGTTGACGACCACCCGGAAGCCGGCGCCGCTGGTGAGCGACTCGCCCTGCGGGACCACGAAGTCCGGCGAGGCCGGCGCGCGGGCGGCCGGGGCCAGCGCCGAGCTGAACGAGGGCGCGGGCCGTGCAGGCGCGGGCTCCGATGCCGGGGCTGGCGCAGCAGGCGGCGCCACCGGGGGTGCCGGGGGCTCGGCCTTGGGCGGCGCCGCCTTGGAACGGTCGTCGTCCAGGGTCACCCCCGCGGGCACGGTGGAGGTGCCGGTGGTGTTGTCGGCGGCGTAGTAGTTGCCGGTGCCGTCGTCCACGATGGTGGCCGTGCCACCGGTGCTGGCCCGGTTGGAGGCGGTGGTGGCCACCAGCTTGAAGGTCTCCGGTCCGTCCAGGGCCTTTTCCTGCTCGGCGCCGATTGCCACCCGCACCAGCAGTCGGCCGCCGGCGGGGATCTGGGGCAGCGAGCTGCCGCTGTAGTTGGTCCACTGACCGCCGACGTAGACCTGCAGCGTGGGCAACTGGCCCTGGCTGCGCAGGTCGGCCCGGCTGCCCGCGCCGCCGCTGGCGTTGGACAGGGACAGGGAAGCCGTCTGCCCGACAGCGCCGCTGACCTCGAACACCGTGTAGGGCGAGCCCTCGTTGACGGTGACGTTGTTGATCGCGAGCGCGGGATCGTCGTCGTCGAGCGTCACGCCCGCCGGCACGCTGGAGGTGCCGCTGGTGTTGCCGGACGCGAAGTAGCTGCCGGTGCCGTCGTCCACGATGGTGGCGGTGCCGCCCAGGCTGGCGATGTTGCTGGCGTTCGTCGCCACCAGCTTGAAAGTCTCGGGGCCGTCAACACCGGGGTCCTGCTCGGCGGCGATGGAAACGCGCACGTACAGGGGGCCGCTGCCCGGGATGACGGGGAGGTTGTTGGGGTCGTAGTCGACCCAGCTGCCGTTCACCAGCACCTGGATCGTGGGCAGGCTGCCGCCGCTGCGCAGGTCGGCACGGCCGCTCACGCCGCCGCTGGCGTTGGCCAGGGACAGGGCCGCGGTGTCGCCCGCGGTGCCGGTCACTTCGAACACCGCATAGGGCGAGCCCTCGTTCACCGTCGGGTTGTTCACGGTGAGGATGCGGTCGTCCTCCAGGCCGGAGCTGGAGGTGGTGGGCGAGCCACTGGTGAAGGTGCCGTCGTACTTCACGCCGGTGCCGTCGTCCTTGATGGTGGCGGTGCCCGAGGCCCAGCTGGTCTGACCGGAGAGCTGCGCCTCCAGCTTGAAGGTCTCGCTGCCTTCATAGGGCGCGTCCTGTTCGGCGGTGATGCTCACGCGCACGAAGATCTTGCCGTTGGCGTCGAAGGTGGGCAGGTTGTTGGCGTTGTAGTCCACCCAAGCTCGGCCGTCCCAGACCTGCAGGGTCTGCGATG
>JACCEA011962623.1_pt1 | contig 34426 bp, 34 predicted proteins | sample 7449851 | NCBI WGS metagenome assembly JACCEA01 (sample SAMN15323453, study PRJNA562643) | freshwater metagenome | isolation source: river surface water | place: USA:Blue River Watershed | collected 2017-08-18 | reverse complement strand
GCAATGGCGGCGGCGGTGCATCTGCGATTGTTATTGAAAAAGTTTAATATTTAAGTATTAGTGGTGGCACGACTTAAGTCGTGCCACCACTAATACCTATAAATGCAGGTTTTTTTATAATCCATTACAAATAGTAATTCTCAAAAAATGCTGAAAAAATGGCTATTATTTGCACTCACGTGCGTTTTTACTGCTAATCTATCTCTTGCTCAAGAGCAAACAATTGTGTTTGATAAAGCCTATAAGCCCCTCGAAGATTCTCTTGTAAGTTTATCATATAAAATCATCAATAGTAACGATGAAATGGTTCGTAGAAATTCGAATAATGTTTTCATTCGTACGCTTGTTACTGCTTTGAAATTACCTAACTCTTTCGAATATAATTTCGACTCGGTTAAATCTATCTCTATTCTTAAGTCTAAAGACAATGTGTTCAGAATTTTCACTTGGCACCTTGTTACTGATGATGGATACTATAGATATTATGGAGCTATTCAAAAAAATAATAAAGATCGACTAGAACTCTATGCTTTCTTTGATAACTCTGCATTCATTCTAAACCCTGAAGATACAAGCCTTAACAAAGACTCTTGGTTCGGCGCACATTATTATACCATCGTTGAAACTCAAAAAAGGAAATCGAAACATAAACAATATGTTTTATTAGGCTGGAAAGGCAATGACCCTAAAACAAACATGAAAGTTATTGATGTGTTGAGTTTCGATGAAAACGGACAACCATTATTCGGCGCTCCGATTTTTAACTACAAAGATAAAGTGAAGTATCGTGTTGTTTTTGAATATGCAGAATCTGTCTCAATGCTACTTCGATATCTTCCAAAAAAGAAGTGGATAGTTTACGATCACCTCGCCCCTCCTAATGAAAAAAGCGAAGGTCAATACGAAGTTTACGGTCCTGATTTATCATACGACGGACTCAAATACAAACGTAAAAAATGGTTCTTAATGGAGAAGATAGATTTGCGTAATGAAAAGTCAGAACTCGACAAGAAATTCAACGACCCTACCGAAGAATAATTAATTTTTAAGCTAAAAGCCCTATTAATAGCTTGATTCATAAGCTATTTATTTATGATTTGGCTGTATATGCGATAATTATTATTTTGCCTAATTATCATTAATAGATATTCTTGATTATGAACAAAATTAGTATCGCAATTTTAGCTGCTTTTGTCTCTGTAGCTAGTTTTTCAACTGCACAAAACAACACTAAAAAACAATTATCAAACGAAGAGATTTGGGGTAAACCTGTTTTTAGTGCAAGAGGTATTTCCGGACTTAGATCCATGAAAGATGGAAAGCATTATAGTTCTTTTTACACACATCCGCAGACAAAAGAAACTTATATTTTAGCATACGAATATGCTACTGGCAAAGTAAGCGACACGATTCTTAAAGCATCAGAATTAAAACTTCAAATTCCAAATGATATACAAACTATCGCATTAGAAAATTATGCTTTCAATGCCGATGAAAGTAAAATCATCATTAGTAATTCAAGCGAAGCTATTTACAGACATTCAACAAAAGAGTTAAATTATATTTTTGATCGCAAAACTCGCACACTTCAAAATGTTTCAGACTTTGGTAAGCAAATGTTCGCAACACTTTCACCTGATGGTAAAAAAGTTGCATTCGTTAGAGACAATAATATTTACATCACAGAACTTGCTACACGTCAAGAAACTAAGGTCACTCAAGATGGTGAATGGGAAAATATTATAAACGGATGGTGCGATTGGGTGTATGAAGAAGAATTCGGATTCGCTCAAGCTTTTTTCTGGTCTCCGGATGGTAGCTCTATTGCATTTTATAAGTTCGATGAATCGCAAGTACGTCGTTTTAACATGGCTATGTACGGTGACTTATACCCTAAAGATTATCAATTCAAATATCCGAAAGCAGGAGAAAAAAATTCAACAGTTAGCATTCATGTTTATCAATTAGCAAATCAAAATACAGTAACAGTAGATATTGGTGCTGAAACAGATATTTACATTCCAAGAATTAAATGGACCAATAAGGCAGATCAGCTATGTGTGTTCAGAATGAATCGCCATCAAAATAAATTAGAGTATTTAATGGCCGATGCAAAAACTGGTAAAACGAAAAATATTTTAACAGAAGAATCAAAAACTTATATAGATGTTAACGATGATTTAACATTTTTAAATGACAACAAATCATTTATCATCAGTACAGAGAAAGATGGCTGGAACCATTTATATCATTATGATTTAAACGGTAAGCTCATCAGACAAATTACAAAAGGCAATTGGGAAATGACAAGCTTGTACGGCTTCGACGCTACACAAAAAACTATTTTCTTCCAAGCTGCAATGAAAAGTCCGATGCAACGCGAAGTATACAAAATCGGTATCGATGGTAAAGGCTTGAAAAAATTAACTAATACGGATGGTACGAACAATGCAAGTTTTAGTGCTGATTGTTCATACTTCATCAACTTCTACTCTAACGCAAACACACCAAATTACATCACTTTAAAAGATCAAAATGGTAAAGAAATAAGAGTATTAGAAGACAATAAAAAATTAAAAGATCGTTTAGCAGAATACGATTTAACAAAAAAAGAATTCTTAACTATCACCACATCTGAAGGTGTTCAATTGAACGCATGGATGATGAAACCTACTAACTTCGACCCTTCTAAAAAATATCCCGTTTACATGTTCTTATATGGCGGTCCGGGTTCTCAACAAGTACTTGACTCTTGGGGTGGTGCCAACTACATGTGGTATCAAATGCTAACTCAAAAAGGCTACATTGTTGTATGCGTTGATAACAGAGGTACAGGCGCAAGAGGTGCTGAGTTTAAGAAAATGACTTACATGAATTTAGGTAAGTATGAAACCATCGATCAAATTGAATCAGCTAAATGGTTAGCGCGTCAGCCTTATGTTGATGGTGCAAGAATTGGTATTCAAGGATGGAGCTACGGAGGTTACATGTCTTCATTATGTATCACTAAAGGTGCTGATGTATTTAAATTAGCTATCGCAGTTGCTCCCGTTACTAATTGGAAATACTACGATTCTATTTATACAGAAAGATATTTAAGAACACCACAAGAAAATAATGCAGGCTACGAAGAAAATTCACCTATCAACTTTGTAGATAAATTGAAAGGAAAATATTTAATCATTCACGGTACTGCTGATGATAACGTACACTTCCAAAATTCAGTTGACATGATTTCAGCTATGGTGAAAGCAAATAAGAAATTTGAATCAGCTTATTACCCAAATAAAAATCATGGAATTTTTGGTGGTAATACCAGATTGCATTTATATAATTTGATGACAGATTTCGTTTTAGAAAATTTATAACATAGTTATTCGGTTATTAAGTTATTATCAATTTAGGTATACCTTAATAACTTAATAACCAAATAACCTAATAACTTAACCATGAGTAAAAACAAACACCCGAAAGGACTCTACGTATTATTCTTCACAGAAATGTGGGAACGTTTTGGCTATTATTTAATGTTAGGTATCCTCCTACTCTATTTAACTGATGGAGTAAAAGGTGGCATGGGACTCGATAAAAAAGAAGCATCAGACATTGTTGGTACTTACCTAGGCTTGGTGTACTTAACTCCTTTTATCGGCGGATTATTGGCAGATAGAATATTGGGATATAGAAGATCCATATTAATAGGCGGATTATTAATGTCGGCAGGTTATTTTGGCTTAGCGATTCCGAATATGACAGCCTTCTGGATATCCGTATTATTAATCATTGTTGGTAATGGATTTTTCAAACCAAATATTTCAACCTTATTAGGTAACCTGTACTCAACAAAAGATTATAAAGATCAAAAAGATGCTGGCTATAATATCTTCTACATGGGTATTAACATCGGTGCATTCATATGTAATTTCGTTGCAGCATACATGCGTAATGAATACGGATGGGGCTACGCATTCGGTGCAGCGGGTGTAGGTATGTTAGTGGGTGTATTATGGTTTTTATCAGGCACTAAACACATTAAAGATGCAGACATCAAAAAGCCAGCACAAGATGGTGATATGGCTGTATCAAAAGTTCTTTTATACGTTTTCTTACCAGCAATCTTAGCAGGTATGTTAGGATGGTTCATACCAGGAAATATATTCGGATCAGATTCTACAGATGGTTTCATCATAGCTTGTATACCCGTAATCATTTTCTACATCAGTTTAATGATGAAAGCTCAGAAAGAAGAACGCTCAAGAATTGCAGCATTGCTTTCAATCTTCGGTGTAGTAATTATTTTCTGGGCAGTGTTTAAACAAAATGCATCTGCACTCACAACATTCGCTGAAACCTATACAGATAGAGAGATTCCTCAAAGTGTACAACCTATCGCTAAACCATTTGGCATGATTCAAACTGTGAGTACCGATACTGCTGAGTACCCATTGTATGATCAAAACTTCAAATTAGTTTATGATGATGCGGGTAATAAACAAATGACTCAATCACCACATCCATATTTTCAAAATTTACCAAAAGAAAAATGGCCAACTAAAGAGCAAGATTCAAAACTTCAATTGTATTCAACTGAAATATTTCAATCTATCAATCCCTTTTTCATAGTACTCATCACCCCACTCATCTTAAGTCTCTTCGCATTCTTAAGAATGAAAGGTAAAGAACCTTCTACTCCAGCTAAAATTGCTTACGGATTGTTGATCACAGGTTTCTCGACACTAGTAATGGTTGGAGCTGTTTACTCTACTAACTTATCACAAGATAAAGCTTCCGCTATTTGGTTAATCGGATGTTACGCCGTGGTAACGGTCGGTGAATTATTTTTATCACCCATCGGATTATCGTTGGTTTCTAAAGTTGCCCCAGAACGCTTAACTGCATTAATGATGGGCGGTTGGTTCTTAGCAACATCCATCGGAAATAAATTATCTGGTGTATTGTCTTCTATGTGGGATAATTATGATAACAAAGCTAATTTCTTCTTAGTCAATTTCATAGCATGTATGATTGCAGGCTTAGCAATATTCGCTATGTTGAAATGGTTGAGAGGGATTATTAGTAAACACTAAATTCGTATAGCGTATTACGTATAGCGTATTACGATGTGCTGATAAATATTTTTATATTCGGACTTTAAATAATCATAAAATTCTGAATTCTGAATTTTGAATTTTGAATTAACTAAAAACAAACTAAAAAATGTCAAACACCAAAACTACACACCCAAAAGGTTTGTACGCATTGTTCTTCACAGAGATGTGGGAGCGTTTCAGTTATTACGGAATGCGTGCATTGTTAGTACTTTATCTAACGTCACAAGTAATGTCGGGCGGGTTCGGACTAGAACGTGCGAATGCATTAGAGATTTATGCAATTTTTACTGGATTGGTTTATTTAACACCAATTGCAGGTGGTTTATTAGCTGATAAAATTTTAGGCCAACGTAAAAGTATTTACATCGGTGGTATCTTAATGGCTCTTGGTAATTTTGTATTAGCAATGAGTCATGGTTCAGCATCGCAAGAGCCAAGTTTTGCATTGTTAAACTTAGGACTTGGATTAATTATTGTTGGTAACGGATTTTTCAAACCGAATATTTCTACCATGGTAGGTGGCTTGTACGAAGAGAACGATACGCGTAGAGATTCAGGATTTACATTGTTCTACATGGGTATCAACTTAGGTGCATTTATCGCCCCATTAGTATCAGGTACCTTAGGCGAAACAGTTGGTTGGGCTTGGGGCTTCGGTTCTGCTGGTATAGGTATGTTATTAGGTGTGTTAGTATTTCACTTAACCACTCAACACTTAGGTACAGTAGGTATGCCTCCTTCAATTAAAGATAAATCAGTTACTAAATTTAGATCAAGAGATTGGTTAGACATCGTTGGTATAATCGCTGGTTGTGCTGTTGCTACTTGGGCATTGATTACTTTCTTCACTTCATTAGGTGATGATACATATTCGATGATCATGAATACTTTATTCATAGTAGGCGGACTTGCAGTATTATACATTGTATTTAAGAATACGGAAGGTGGCAATCAATGGTCTAGAGTTGGTGTGATTGTAGTATTATGTTTCTTTAACATTTTCTTCTGGGCTGGCTTCGAACAAGCAGGTGGTACATTCAACTTATTCGCTGAAGAAAAAACAAATAGAATGTTAGCCGGATTTGAAATTCCGACATCATGGTTCCAATCAATTAATGCATTAGGTATATTCATCTTAGCTCCAGTATTTGCAGCATTATGGATTGCCCTAAACAGAGTAAATAAGAATCCGAATATTCCTGTAAAATTCGGCTTCGGATTAATCTTGTTAGGTTTAGGATTCGTAGTAATGTATTTTGCAAACATTGCTTCTAATGGTGGTGTATTAATCTCTCCATTGTGGTTAGTCTTTGTATATCTATTACATACCATTGGTGAATTATTCTTATCTCCTATCGGATTATCAATGATCACAAAATTATCACCACCGAAAATTGTTTCCTTGATGATGGGTTTATGGTTCTCTAGTATCGCATTAGCAAACTATATGGCAGGTATCTTAGAAAACTTATTACATAAATTCAATATGGAGTTATTCTCATTCTTAATCATGTCGTCGGTAGCATCAGGACTTGTTTTATTAGCAATTTCGCCGATCTTGAAAAAGATGATGAAAGGTGTGAGTTAGTAAATAAAAAATTATATTTATATTTAAAGGTGCCTTAATAGGGCACCTTTTTTATTTTATCAATTTCAGTATGCTATCAAGAACTAAAAAGACTTTAAATTTATTTCTATTATCAATCGTCTTTTTAGCATCATCTTGCGTAACTCATTATGTACCGAGTGCAGGTCCAGCAGCAGGACTTTCAGAAAAAAATGAAATAAATTTTAATGGAGGTTTCTCTATAAGTGGAGCATCATTAGGTAATGCTCAAGTAGCATATGCATTCACAGACAAAATTGGTTCGTATGTTCAATACAATGGTTTCAGCTCTGAACCAAAAGTGTTCGATTCATTAGATCAATGGAAACGCGGTAGATACTTCGAAATTGGTGCTGGTTATTTTAAGAAGTTTGGCAAAAACTCCAACGGTCTTTTAGAAATTTACCCATCATACGGTCAAGGTTATATCGTAAACCAATATACCGAAACTAATTTAAGTAGCAGCAGTTTTATTGAATATGCAGGCTCCTCTAGATTAGAATATCAGAAAATTACACTTTCAACGGGCATAGGTTATAAAAACAAATCAGCAGAAATATATTATCATCTACGACTAAATAATTTAACCTATACTTCATTTAGTTCATTGAATATGACTGATACTGACTTAAAAAATAAACTTGCAGCTTTACCGAATAAAAATATACCGATTATTGAGTCAGTATTTACTATAAAAGTCGGATTCGAAAATTTTAAATTTATTATGCAAGCTGGAGCACCAATGAATTATTTAAACAACATACCTAATAACACACCAGCATATATAGGTGGAGGTGTACAACTAACCATAAATAAGAAATAAAAATGGAAAAATCATCATTCAAGCCATTCGTCTCTGACGATACCCAAATGGCAGAGTTTACATTCAAGTCAATTATACTCGGATGTATCTTCGGCATTATCTTCGGTGCTGCGACGGTTTATTTAGCTTTGAAAGCCGGACTTACGGTATCTGCTTCAATACCAATTGCTGTGATAGCAATTACCTTAGGTCGTAAGTTTTTTAAAACTACCATCCTTGAAAATAATATCATTCAAACAACAGGCTCTGCTGGTGAGTCAATCGCAGCAGGTGTAGTATTTACATTACCCGGATTCCTATTTCTATCAGCAAATGAAAATGGCGTAAGTACTGGTGAAATGTATTTTGGTTATATGACCATTTTAACCTTAGCAATTTTCGGGGGGATCTTAGGAACCTTGATGATGATACCACTTCGAAAAGCTCTCATCGTTAAAGAACACGATACTCTTCCATACCCTGAAGGCACGGCTTGTGCATCAGTTTTAAAGGCTGGTGAGAAAGGTGGCGACTTTGCAAAGACAGCTTTCTTAGGCTTAGGATTTGCGTTAGCATATGCAATGTTGCAAAAAGTATTTCACGTGATTGCTGAAGCTCCTGCTTTCGTTACCAAACAAACAAATAGATTTTTCCCATCAGCAACGGTGAGTGGAGAAATTACACCAGAATACATGGGTGTAGGTTATATCATCGGATTCAAAATTGCGGGAGTGTTAGTTGCAGGTGGTGTGATTTCTTGGTTAGGCTTAATTCCTCTATTAGCATCAGTAGTTCCTGCAGAAAGTATTGCTATGCAATTAGTGAAATTGGGCTATCTAAAAGATATTAATATCGCTGGAGGTCCGGATGGTTGGGACCCAGTTGCAAAAACATTTGCAAACATGCCCGGAGCAATTTACAGAGCATACATTCGTCAAATAGGCGCAGGCGCTGTAGCTGCAGGTGGTTTCATCACTTTAATAAAAACTATACCAACAATTATATCAGCATTTAAAGGATCAATAAACTCTGTAGGTGCTGATAAAGAAAACATGGTCGCAGTAAAAAGAACTGAACGTGATTTAGATATTAAAGTAGTTTTATTCGGAAGTATCGGACTTATTTTATTGATGGCTTTCTTGCCACAAATACCAGGTGATGGAGTGTTTAGTAAATTAATTCTCGGTGTATTAGTCGTAATATTCGGAGCATTTTTCGTGACCGTTGCTTCTAGAATTGTTGGATTAATAGGCTCATCAAATTCACCAGTATCGGGTATGACCATCGCAACATTGATGGGTACATGTTTGGTGTTTATAGCGATTGGCTGGACAGGTAAAGTGTATGAGCCAATGGCATTAGTAGTGGGCGGTATGATTTGTATAGCCGCTGCAAATGCAGGTGCAACATCACAAGATTTAAAATCGGGTTACATAGTTGGCGCAACTCCTAGATATCAACAAATAGCTTTGTTTATAGGTGCAATAGTTTCATCAATATTTATCGGACTAACCGTAAAAATATTAGATACACCTACTCAAGAAATGTTGAGTCAAGGTATTACACATGCAATCGGTACAGATGCATACCCTGCACCTCAAGGAACTTTGATGGCTACATTAATAAAAGGTATTTTATCGTTTAACCTCGACTGGCAATTTGTTTTAGTTGGTGTATTTATGGCCATTACCATGGAGCTATGTGGTGTGAAATCATTATCGTTTGCAGTTGGTGCTTACTTACCTTTATCTACTACCCTACCAATTTTTGCAGGAGGTGTAGTAAAGAAAATTGTTGAGTGGAGAAAAGAGAAAAAAGGCGAAGCTCAAGAAGATGAAGAATTAGGTAAAGGTAGTTTATACGCAACCGGATTAGTGGCAGGAGGTGCATTAGCTGGAGTAATTGTCGCTATATTATCTGTAAATGATAACATATCAAACGCATTGAAAAAAGTAAATGCAGAACATGGCATTACCGCTGCTATTGGTGCTGATGGCTTTAATATTTTAGGCGCTTTATTCTTCTTGTTAATGGGCGTCATTTTGTTTAGAATTGCAATGAAAAAATAATACCATGAAAAAAATATTAATTTACTCGCTAATCATTTCTGCAGTTACATTAAGTTCTTGTGCACGCAAGACTTTATTTAATACGGATGTAAGAAATAGAATCACAGCCAACAATATTCCACTTACTCAACTACAATATTATGTAGATCGTGATGTAGAATTAAAGCGTGTGCTAAGTAGTTCAGAAACAAAAGTTAGTTCTGGAGCAGTGGTTACTGAAAATGGCAAACAAGTACATATCATCAAACTTAAAAAAGGTACTCCAGGTGTATGTACACAAGTAGCTGCAGATAGAATTTCAGTTTCTTTTGAAGAAGGAAATAATAAAAATTTAGTATTCGCATTCCCAAGAGGTGGTACTTCAAAAAATGCGTATGTATTAGCACCTCTATCGGTCGATAAAAATAATTTCGGCACAGTTTCTTATAATGGTACTACCTATTATGTAATGCCAGATGGTGTGCGCGCAAAACTAAAAATTAAAAGAAGCTCTGATACAAAAGTGAAAGTGAAGAAGAGTACAATGAAGGGTAGAAAAGTATAGTTTTATTTTACGATTAAACTACCCGGACTTACGCCCTCTCTACTTTTAAAACCCCGTGAGAAACTTTGAACACTTGAATAGCCTACTAAGTAGGCTATTTCTTTTATAGTACTTTCACCTTTTGACATTAGATTTTTAGCTTGCTCAATCTTTATCTCTTCTACAATCTCTTTAAAAGAATTTTCTTCTTCTTTTAACTTACGTTGTAATGTGCGAGCACTCATATTCAACATCGTCGCAATCTCTTCTATCTTCGGTGTGTAAAAATTATTTTTCTGATTTAATATAACTCTTACTTTGTTACTTATTTTTTCTTTATGCTGAATTGATTTAAGCTTGTTCAAACAAAACTCATACATATGATCATATACAGCTTTATTTGCTGAAAGCACTTTCATATCAGCAGTAGCTTTACTAAAAATCAATCTATTCTTCTTGTTAGCAAATGAAACCTCATTAAAAATTTCAGAATAAATCTTATGATATTTCTTCTCACGATTATATGCAAACTCTGCTCTTTTGGGTTTAATCGATTGTCCGCATAAAAACGCAGAAATTAATAAAGTTAAACTCATCGCATGATCACAGGCCATGCTTGCAGTAAAAGCATCTTGCTTTAGCCACTTTTCATTCGGTAAATATTCAATCGTTATTTCATCTTTACTCTCTTCTAAACGATAGAAAAACATATCGCCCATCAATAAAGAAAATTCACAGAATGATTTCCATGCACCTAACAAATGATCACTACTCTGCGCTAATCCAGCTACCCAACTTAAATTCGAAAAGGTTAAGTTCTTACCAAAAGATATACCTATGATTGGATAATTGCTGAGTTCATATATAACTTTCCATACAACAATACCTTTCTCAGAATCTAGCATATCTGTTGAATCGAGATCTCTATCTAATTCAATATTCGCCCTCTTTAATATACCAGCCCTCGAATAGCCAAATGAATGCATATTATCAGCTAAACTCAATACAATATCTCTGTGTACTTGCATGTCGTAAATTGGTAAAAGGCTGTCGTCTTATGAAGCTTTATACTTTCAAAAACTCCATTTCTTTGCCTAAAATTAATCAATTAAAATATGGAGAAAAATAAAATAATTAGAATTCTATCATACAGTGTTATGATATTATCGGTATTAGGTATTTCAATGGTAGCATTTATGGCATTTTCTGATCCTCAATCTGTAATGGCATTAGTAAATGTAAAATTAGAGAATACTGATGCTTATAGTTCGATTAGAGGGGTTTATGGTGGTGCCGGACTTACTATAGCAATTGCTATGGTTTATGGTATGTTAAAAAACATCAAATTGGTATTAGGCTTTACTGGATTGTTATGGGGCTTGTATGCTATCTCTAGAATTATTACCGCAGTGGTTGATGGACCATTAGGTGCATTTGGCACTCAATGGGTTTATACTGAAAGCTTTTTGTGTATTTGTTGTTTGATATTATTTTTTTTCAATGAAAAAAAGTAATATTTGTAACCTTAACTAGTTTTAGTTAGGGTTACATTTTTTTATATGAGAGTATTATTTTATGTATTAGGCTTTATAGCCTTTTGTTTGTTTAGCTTTTATCTCATTGGAGTTTTCGTACCGAAAACAGAATATGAAAATACAATTGTCGTGAATCGCTCAATTGATAAATGCTGGAAAGTATTTTCTGATGATACTTTGATATATGATTGGATGCCCGGACTTAAAAAAATTGAGTACCTAAAAGGCAAAGAAATGCAGGCAGGTTCTGAGTTCAAGATGCATTTAGAAGAAGCCGGACAAAATTATGTGATAACAGAAACTGTTAATGAAGTAAAAGAAAAAGAACTATATTCATTTACTTTAAACAATGAAGTATTAACCAATAATATACAATTTCAATTTAAAGAAACTGCAGCTTTTACTACAGAAATCAAAAGCATTAACTCAGTAGAAGCAAAAAATTGGTTTCTCAGTTCCCTATTCTTTTTTCTTGAATCTGATTTCAAAGAGCAAGATCTCAAAACCTTAAATAATTTTAAAAACTTAGTTGAGTCTGATATTGTCAGTAAATAATTATCATTAAAATAATCTATCATGAAAAAGCTACTCTTCATTTCTGCATTTATGTTAATATTCGCCAACTCATTTTCTCAAGGCTTGAGTTATGGTATCAAAGGAGGATATAATTATTCTACCATTAGAGCAGAAAATTTAAATAATATTAACGGACAGACTGGATTTCATGCAGGTGTCTTTGCAAACCTATCAGCAATTCTAATTCAAGTACAGCCAGAATTATTATTCTCTCAACGTGGCTATGCAATTGAAAATGGTACTGATTTAAAAATGAATTATTTAGAATTACCAGTTTTATTAAAAGTAAAAGTATTTCCATTTGTAACTGTTGATGCAGGTCCGCAGTACTCTTACCTAATCAACACCAAAGAAACTAGCGACCTTACTACTCTGCCTGCGATGCCAACTTTCGAAAAATCTGACTTGTCAGCTGTTATAGGTACTTCAGTAAACGTATGGAAAGTAGGTGCATCTATTCGATACATACACGGCTTCAAAGAACTTGAGTCATTAAATAAATCAAAAAACTCCATGTTTCAAGTAGCCTTACAGATTAAATTATAAGATATGACTTTTAACATATTTTTAATTTACAAGCATCACTATCTTTGTACTTAATACATAGTACTTAATACTTTAAAAATGCAAATCACCAGCGCCGACGAGGCAGTTAAACAAATTAAATCAAACAACAGAGTTTTTATACATAGCGTTGCAGCAGCCCCACAGAGTCTTATTAAAGCAATGTGTAATCGCAAAGATGAATTACACAATGTTAATATAGTTCATTTACATACAGAAGGTGAAGCGCCTTATGCCGCACCTGAAATGGAGGGTCATTTTAAAGTTGATGCATTTTTCATTGGTGCAAATGTTCGAAAAGCTGTGAATGATAATCGTGCCGATTTCATTCCGATTTTCCTATCAGAAGTACCTATGTTGTTTAGAAAAAACATCTTACCTATCGATGTTGCTCTTATTCATGTATCACCACCCGATGCTCACGGCTATTGTAGCTTAGGTGTTTCGGTTGATACAACTCTTGCTGCAGTTGAAACCGCTAAAATTGTTATCGCACAAATAAATCATAAAATGCCTCGTACACACGGCGATGGTATGATACATCAATCGAAAATTCATTTTGGTGTAGAATGTAATGACGATTTACCTGTTACTCATCCAAATAAAATTGGCGAAGTAGAAACTAATATTGGTAAGAATGTAGCAGAACTAGTTGAAGATGGTGCTTGCCTTCAAATGGGTATAGGCGCAATACCTGATGCTGTTCTTTCATGTTTAGGTAATCATAAAGATTTAGGTATTCATACTGAAATGTTTTCTGATGGCTTAATCGGATTATTTGAAAAAGGTGCTATTACTGGTGCGAAAAAAACAATCGATAAAAATCAAATCGTCTCTACTTTTGCCTATGGAAGTAAAAAAGTTTACGACTTCTTAAATGACAATCCGCTCGTAAAAATGCGCGATGTATCATATGTCAATACTCCATTGGTTATCTATAGAAACTCAAAAGTTACTGCGATAAATTCGGCATTAGAAATCGACTTAAGCGGACAAGTTTGTGCAGATTCGATAGGTAATAGAATGTATTCGGGTATAGGCGGACAAATGGATTTTATGCGTGCGGCAGCTATATCTGATGGTGGGAAGCCTATTATCGCGTTACCTTCTATAACAAATAAAGGTGAATCGAAAATTGTCTTTAACTTAAAGCCAGGTGCAGGTGTTGTAACCACACGCGGTCACGTACATTATGTTGTTACAGAATTTGGTGTTGCTTATCTTTTTGGTAAAAATTTAGAACAAAGAGCTAAAGCATTGATTAATATTGCACATCCTAATCATCGTGAAGAACTAGAAAGACAATATCATTCTAAATTTTAAAACATGAATAATCTCTCCTATTTAGTCTTTTATATTTTAGCATTCATTGCTGAAATTATTGGCACTATTGGAGGCTTCGGTTCATCATTATTTTTTGTACCACTCGCTAATTTTTATTTCGATTTTCATACAGTACTCGGCATCACTGCTATGTTTCATCTGTTTAGTAATGCTTCAAAAATCAGTTTGTTTAAAGAAGGTTTAGATAAAAAATTAATACTGTGGATTGGTGTACCAAGCGTAGTATTTGTTATAATTGGCGCAATACTGAGCAATTATCTAAACAATAAACATGCTGAATTATATATAGGATTATTCTTGAGTTCATTCTCCATATTAATTTTAGCTTTTCCAAATATTAAACTTGCAGCTAATAAAAATAATTCAATCGCTGGTGGTGCAGCATCTGGCTTGTTAGCCGGTTTGTTAGGTACTGGTGGAGCTGTAAGAGGATTAACCATGGCAGCCTTTAACCTAGAGAAAAATATTTTCTTAGCAAGTTCCGCAGTAATCGATATGGCTGTTGATAGTAGTCGATTTGTAGTGTACTTGATTCAAGGTTATATGAAATGGAATTTCTTATACTACATACCTTTTCTTATAATTATTGCCTATGCAGGTTCATATGTAGGTAAGAGAATTTTAAATAAACTATCGCAAGACTACTTTAGAAAAGCCAGTCTGATTTTAATATTAATCACAGGATTAGTATCATTGTTTCAAGCTTACTCTAAATAATTAGAACGATCATGCAAATAAACAATACTGAATATGACGCAATAATTATTGGTGCAGGGGCCTGCGGACTAATGACTGCGGTGCAAGCAGGGTACTTGGGTAAGAAAACATTGCTCCTCGAACATAATGAAAAGGTAGGTGCTAAAATTCTAATCTCTGGCGGTGGTCGATGTAATTATACCAATTTATACACTTCAGAAAATAACTTCATCTCAGAAAATGAGCATTTTGTAAAATCAGCTTTTACACAATGGACCGTTCAAGATACCATCGCATTTTTTGAGAGTATGGGCATTGAGGGTAAAGAGAAAACACTCGGACAATTATTTCCGACAAGCAATAAAGCCATTGATATTGTTAACGGTTTTGAAAGATTATTAAATGATCTAAATCAAGATGTTTTATTGCATGCTCAAGTGGTAAATGTAAATCATACACCCGATGAAAAAACTCGATTCAGTGTTGAATTTAAACATGCAGGTAAACATCATAATATAAAAACAAATTCAGTAGTGATAGCAACGGGCGGATTACCTATACCAAAAATGGGTGCAACAGATTTTGCTTTTAATATTGCTAAACAATTTGATTTAAGAATTACAAAAATTGCTCCGGCATTGGTACCATTGGTGATCGGACATAAAGATAGAGAGTGGTACACTCAAATGAGTGGAGTGAGTTTAAATGCTGTAGTTAGTTATGAAATTGAAAAAGGCAAACCGATATCTTTCGAAGAAAATATCTTATTCACTCATTGGGGACTAAGCGGTCCGGCTATTCTCCAAATCTCCTCTTACTGGCGAATGCCTAATGCTATATACATTAATTTCTTACCTCATCATAACATACTAAAAGAACTTCAAACACTAAGAAATGAAAGTGGCTCTAAATTATTAGCAAGTATTTTAAAAAATCATTTGCCTAATAAATTAGTCGAATCTTTTGCAACACTTTTACCTCTCGATAAAAAATTAGCAAGTATGAGCAACAAAGAAATTGAAACTTGTGCTCAACTAATTCATTCATTCGAAGTTATTCCCGCAGGCGATAAAGGTTATGAGAAAGCAGAAGTAATGCGAGGAGGTATTGATACTAATGAACTCTCATCAAAAACACTAGAATGTAAAAAGGTCGAGGGATTGTTTTTCGGTGGTGAATGTGTCGATGTAACGGGTTGGCTGGGTGGCTATAATTTCCAATGGGCTTGGGCCTGTGGCTATGTGATTGCACAAAATATTTAGCCGCTATAAGATTCGCTTATCAAAATCAATTTCTTCAACTAAATCTAAACTAACCTTCTTCTCGAAATCTCGATGTAGAGTATTGATAATAAAATTAAATTCTTGAGGTATTACTACGGATGGTACTTTCAATATTAATTTATCTGATTTTTTATACCATTCAGATCCGATTTTCTGCTGATGTATATATGCATCTACACTTTGCCAATTTTTACCCAGCTTCTCTATCTTAACTTCTTCAATATCTTTATCACTTATGTTTAATTTAATTTCTAATAATCTAAATCCTTTGCCCAATTCAATCCCGCTTCTATGAACCAACAATTCTAACATCGCCAATGCCCTAGAACTGCTAGTATATATTACATATTCGTTATCTCTGTTCCATCGATTTGAATAACCAGATGCTATCAGTTTTTTTGAGTATTCAGCTTTACGGATATTATAAACAATCATCACTAAACATTTTCACCAAACTCAATTGCCGTTAAACGTCTATCAATAAATTGCACACCGGTAGCAGTATTTAAATAATCTAATGGTGATTTATTACCTAGTAATATGTTCTTAGCTTTTAACCACTCTTCAAATTTTTCTGTTGAATTAAAAACATTTGAACCATGTTTATATAAAGCCAATAGTAACACTATTTGCTCTTTGGTATTTTCTTTTAAGTCAACTACTGATTTAGTTTTGTAATTGTGCATGGTTCTTGTTGTTATGTTTAACCATTTAGAAAGCACCGTATCATTTAAACCAATTATTGAATCTAAATATTTTAAAAAGTTTAAATCTACCTTGACTGTGTTAATGTAGTTATACATTGCTGTTACATCACTTACCAATGGTAATTCATCAATTTCAATTTTGTATTTTTTCTTAGATACCGTTGCCATCTTCATTTTTTACCACACTCAAATTTAAGAATTTTTTCTAAATCTAAAAAGATTTTTTTCTAAATTGTACAAGTCAGCCTTATTTCCTATTTTTGAGCATGGAAATTAGCCAAGAGCTTTCTGAATTCGGTAAGATATTGATATTCATGATACTAGGTGTGTCATTTATTTTACTAGGCTACGCTGCGAATGCGCTTATTAAGAAACCTGTGCCTAACCCTATTAAAAATGATACTTATGAATGCGGTGAAATATCTGAGTCTGCATCTCGTATACCTTTCAACATGCGTTTCTACATCATTGCCATCATCTTTTTATTATTCGATGTTGAATTAGTATTTCTGTTTCCATGGTCAACTATTTTTGCCGATGCTGAAATATTAAAAACTATACCTCAATGGGGCTTGTTTAACTTATTAGAAATGTTTGTGTTTATTGCTTTACTATTATTAGGCTTGGCATACGTATGGGTAAAAGGTGATTTAGAATGGCTTCGTCCAAAAGTTCACATACCTGTCTCAAATGCAAACATCCCCCTAAATTTATACGATAACATTAACGCAAAAAAATATACAGTAAGAGCATTTGTCATTGAAGAACCTGTAAAAGCAGAAGAAGCAAGCACCGCTACTACTGAAACAAAAACTACTGCTGCTCCTGCTGGCATGGTTAGAAGGCCACCATTTAGAACTGCAGTAAAAAAAGAAACGAATGAGTAATATTCAACATAAATTAGAGAAAGAAGGAGTTGTAATTACTAAGCTTGAAAATTTATTAAGCTGGGCTCGCCTTTCTTCTATGTGGCCAATGGGATTCGGCTTGGCTTGTTGTGCAATTGAATTTATGGATACTCAATCTGGCAATTATGACCTTGAGCGTTTTGGTATTTTCCCTCGCCCCTCACCTCGTCATTCTGATGTGATGATTGTTGCTGGTACTGTTACTTTTAAAATGGCTGAGAGAATTAAAACCTTATATGAACAAATGCCCGAACCTCGTTACGTGATTTCTATGGGTTCGTGCTCTAACTGCGGCGGACCATATTGGCAGCATGGTTACCATGTGGTAAAAGGTGTTGATCAAATCATACCTGTTGATGTGTACATACAAGGCTGTCCGCCTAGACCCGAAGCTCTCATCGGCGGATTGTTAGAACTACAAAAGATTATTAAAAAAGAACATATTTTATAAAATGAAAACATTTTACGGAGATTTAAAAGTAGGCATATTAGGCGGCGGACAATTAGGTAGAATGTGGATTCAGAATGCATTGAATTATAATGTAACATGTCATGTCATTGACCCCGATGCACATGCACCCTGTAAAAATATTTGTGATCATTTTCAACAAGGTGATATAACTGATTTTGATACTGTTTATCAATTCGGACAATCAGTTGATTTAATAACTATTGAAATTGAAAAAGTAAATGTTGAAGCTTTAGAAAAATTAGAGCAAGAAGGTAAAATGGTTTACCCTCAACCATCTGTTTTAAAAATGATACGCGATAAAGGTGTACAAAAGCAGTGGATGAAAGATAATGAAATACCTACTTCAGATTTTTTATTGTTAGACAACAAAGCAGAATTAGAAAAAATAAATTGGTCGATGCCATATGTACAAAAATCTCGTAAAGATGGTTATGATGGCAAAGGCGTACAAATTATAAGATCAAAAGACGATTTATCTATTGCTTTCGAGAAAGATTTTTTAATTGAGCGAATGGTAGATTTCGAAAAAGAAATTTCAGTAATCGTTGCTCGAAATAAAAATGGCGAAGTGAAATGTTTCCCATTAGTTGAAATGGATTTTCACCCTACTGCAAACTTGGTAGAGTTTTTAATTTCACCAGCTGAAGTTAGTAACTATACAGAAATGAAGGCTGAGAATATTGCGATTGATATTGCAGAGAAATTGGATCTCGTCGGACTTCTAGCCGTAGAAATGTTTTTAACAAAAGATGGAAATATATTAGTGAATGAGATGGCTCCTCGTCCGCATAACTCAGGCCACCAAACTATTGAAGGTAATATTACTTCACAATTTGAACAACATCTTAGAGCTATCTTTAATCAACCATTAGGTGATACTTCATCGAAGTTCACATCAGTTATGGTGAACGTATTAGGTGAAGAATCATACACTGGTGATGCTATCTATAAAGGAATGGAAGAACTATTAGAACTTTCGGGCGTATATGTACATTTATATGGTAAAAAAATAACAAAGCCATTTAGAAAAATGGGACATGTTACAGTGGTAGATGAAAATAGAGAAGAAGCGATACGCAAAGCGAAATTTGTAAAAAACACATTAAAAGTAATTGCCTAAAAACAAAAACATATCTTTACATCATGCAAGCAAGAATTGGTATCATCATGGGATCAGAATCTGATCTTCCGGTAATGGAAGAAGCAGCATTCGTATTAAATGAATTAGGTATAGTTTATGAGTTAACAGTAGTTTCTGCTCATAGAACTCCTGATAGAATGTTTGAGTATGCAAAAACAGCAAGAGCACGTGGTTTGCAAGTAATTATTGCAGGTGCAGGTGGTGCAGCACATTTGCCAGGTATGGTAGCTTCATTAACTTCATTACCTGTAATCGGTGTACCTGTTAAATCATCGAATTCTATTGATGGTTGGGATTCAGTTTTATCAATCTTACAAATGCCAGGTGGTATACCAGTAGCAACAGTTGCATTAAACGGATCTAAGAATGCAGGTTTATTAGCCGCGCAAATATTAGGCGCTTCTGATGCAGACATTGCAAAGCGAATTGATGATTATAAAGAAGCATTAAAAAATAAAATAGAAAAATCTGCAGAACACTTAAAGGGTTTAGGCTACCCTAGTTCTTTTTAATTCCACTGTGGGTTCTCTGGGAAATTTGCAATATGTGCATATTTCTGTCCTAAAGACTTAACGGCATCTTTCCAAAAATCATCGTGATCTTCGTTGAATATTTGATCACATTGGGTAGATGCCACTATCCAAGAATTTTGGTCTATCTCCTCCTCCAACTGTCCGTGCTCCCATCCAGAATATCCTAAGAAAAACATAACATCATTTATATTCACTAAGCCCAAGTTGATTTTAACTCTCAACAAATCAAAATCACCTCCCCAAAAAAGTCCTTTCTCTATCTCTAAACCACCCTCTATCAAATGCGGTATTCTATGTATGAAATGTAAGGTATCTGTTTGTACAGGTCCGCCCATTCGAATTCTTGCATCAAACATCGGAAAACCTGGTATAATATCTGGTACTGTAACTTCTGTTTCTTGATTAAGTACAAAGCCTACGGTGCCTTGCATCGAATGCTCAACAACCAATACCACAGACCTTCTAAAATGCGGATCCATCATGAATGGTTCAGAAATTAATATTTTTCCTGCTTCTGGGCGTATTTTGCTCAACATTTTTTTGGTATCTTTACGAAGATTAACAATTGAATATAATAATTCTAATTTTAAATCCAAAATTTATTCGGATGTCTGAAACATCGCAAGATTCACTCGTAGTAGCAATTAAATCACACTTTGGAGAACAATCATTACCTGCCATTCAAGATAATATTGATTACGAAGATCTTCGATCAGCACTAGCAGCATATATAAAATCTCTTATGAATGAGAACAAAGCTTATTTATATGCGTCTTTATATAGAATAGATGTTTCAGAAAAAGATGTGCGCTTAGCACTAACTCAAAACATACCTGAGTTCTTGTTAGCTGAATTGATATTAAAAAAATTGAAAGAAAAATTATACTGGAGAAATAAATACAAAACGAATGACAAAATTGACTAAACAAGATATAGAAAACTTAAGAGTCGACTATGCTAAACATAGTTTATCTGAAAAAGAAATAGACCCCAATCCCTTTAAACAATTCGACCTTTGGTTTCATGAAGCTGTGAAAGCAGAAGTGATGGAACCAAATGCCATGACTTTAGCAACTGCAACCAAAGATGGTATTCCATCTGCAAGAGTAGTATTACTAAAAGGCTATGATGAAAAAGGGTTTTCTTTTTACACTAACTACTTAAGTAGAAAAGGAAGAGAGCTTGCTAAAAATCCTCATGCTGCCTTAGTATTCTTCTGGCCAGAACTTCAACGTCAAGTTAGAATTGAAGGTAAGCTTACAAAATTAAGTAAAGAAGAGTCTGAAGAATATTTTAATTCAAGACCTTTCGAAAGTAGAATTGGTGCAATTAGTTCTCCTCAAAGTCAAGTAATTCCAAATCGTGAAAGCTTAGAAGTAGTTTTCAAAAATATGGATGAAAAATACAAAGGCAAACACGTGCCGAAACCTTCTCATTGGGGCGGATATGTTTTGCAACCTGTAGCAATTGAATTTTGGCAAGGTCGCCCTAGCCGCTTACACGATCGTGTAAAATTTGCGTTGATGGAAAAAGGTAAATGGAAAATTGAAAGATTAGCTCCATAATAAAATGACATTCGAAGAAATTAAAAATAAAATCATAGATCGTTTTTCTGCTACTATTATTTTAGAAGAAAACGTTCAAGCTTTACAATCATCCTTAACAATTGATAAAAGTCAACTCGTTGAACTTTGTGAATTTTTACGTGATGATAAAGATTTATATTTTGATTTTCTTGCATGCCTATCAGGTGTTGATTATTCAAAAGAACACACACACTTGTCGGTAGTTTATCATCTATACTCATTAATTTATGAGCATGGTATTGTATTAAAAATCAATACAAGCATTGATAGAGAAACTAATATAGTTGATTCTGTACCCAGCGTTTCAAATGTATGGCGTACGGCCGATTGGCATGAACGTGAAGCGTTTGATTTCTATGGCATACCCTTCAGCAATCACCCCGACCTAAGAAGAATCTTATGCCCTGATGATTGGCAAGGCCACCCTCTTAGAAAAGACTATGAACCTGCAGAATATTACAAAGGATTAAAAATTAAGTTTGATAGAAATGAGTAATTATAAAACAGATTTATCAAGCCTAAAGAATGAAGAGATGGTACTCAATATGGGTCCGCAACATCCATCTACTCATGGTGTTCTTCGTTTAGAATTAGTAACCGATGGTGAAATTGTTAAAGAATGTATACCACATATTGGTTACTTACATCGTTGCTTTGAAAAGCATGCAGAAAATTTAAGTTTCCAACAAACCATTCCTTTTGTAGATCGCCTCGACTATTTAACATCTATGAACAACGACCATATTTTTGTGATGGGAGTTGAAAAAATGATGGGCATAGAAAAAGAAATTCCGAAACGAGTAGAGTATATAAGAGTACTTGTTTCTGAATTAAATCGTATTGCATCTCATCTAATTGCAATTGGTACATATGGTATGGACATTGGCGCTGTGACCCCATTTTTCTGGTGTTTCAGAGATCGTGAACATATTTTGAATTTATTAGAATGGGCTTCTGGAGCGAGGTTATTATACAATTATATTTGGGTCGGCGGATTGTTTTTTGATTTACCAGTGGGCTTTGAACAAAAATGTTCTGAGTTTATTGAATACTTCAAACCTAAAATGCGTGAACTCGACGAACTGTTAACTAACAATAAAATTTTTATTGACCGAACTAAAAATGTTGGTGTGCTACCTTTAGATGTAGCTATTAACTTCGGATGTTCAGGTCCTATGTTAAGAGGTTCTGGATTGAAGTGGGATCTTCGTAGAGTTGATGCTTATTCAGTTTACCCAGAAATAGAATTTGAAATACCAAAAGGCGAAGGCTTAATGGGAACTGTTGGTGACTGTTGGGATCGATATTATGTTCGTGTTCAAGAAGTATATGAATCAATAAAAATCATTGAACAGTGTATCGAAAAATTAGAAGGACCATTGAAAAGAAATCCAGATTTCGATCCACGAGCTAAAATGCCTAAAAAAACAATTCCAAAAGCTCAAGAATTTTATATCAGAGGCGAAAGTCCGAAAGGTGAACTAGGCTTCTTCTTTATTACTGATGGTAAGTCAGACAAACCCATCAGATGTAAAGCTCGTAGTGGTAGTTTCTCTAATTTATCTGTTATTTCTGAAATTGCTAAAGGCTGTATGATTGCAGATATAGTTGCAATTATAGGTTCAATAGATATTGTTTTAGGGGAAGTAGATCGTTAAGCAATTAATATATGATGCTTATTCATCATCTGAACTAATTGCTCAGATTTAAAGGGCTTATCAAGCGAATCATCCATTCCTGCTTCTCGGTATAATGATTCATCATCATCAAATGAACCAGCTGAGATAGCAAAAATTTTAGGCCTGTCATTACCATAAATTTTTACGATCTCCTTAGTAGCATCAAGTCCGTTCATCTGCGGCATTTGAAGATCCATTAATATTAAATCGTATTTTTGTGGTTGATCTTTAAGGTTATTCAAGACCTCAATTCCGTTTGAAACAACATCTACTTTCATACCAATTTTCTCAACGATTTTACGCATAAGCAATTGATTGACTAAATTGTCTTCGGCAATTAAAATATGGACATCAGAAAGAGATTTCAGAGCTTCCATCGTTGTTGTTATAAAAATGTTGTTTGTTGTAAAGCAAATATAGTAATTTTATACAAAAGTTTATACAATGATTAGAGCTGCAAACATCAATGACCTAACCAGCATAGTTGAAATTTACAATCAAACTATTCCCTTAAAAAATGTTACGGCTGATACAACAGCCATTACAGTAGAGAGTAGAATAGATTGGTTTCATCAATTTAACAACGAAAGACCACTTTGGGTTTACGAAAAAGATCAAAAAGTTATTGCTTGGTTAAGTATTCGAAGTTTTTATGGCCGACCTGCTTATCAGTATACAGTAGAAATCGGATTATATATCGATGAAAACAATCGTCAAAAAGGTTTAGGAGCAGAGATGTTATTGCATGCAATCAATGAATGTAGAAGAATCGGAATCAAAACTATTCTAGCATTCATTTTCAGCAATAACCTTCAAAGTTTACACTTCTTCTCTAAGTATGGATTTATTGAATATGGTAATTTACCTGAAGTTGCTGAGATCGAAGAAGAGAAAATCGATTTAGTAATCATGGGATTGAAGTTATAAAAAAAGCCCCAGTACGAATACTGGGGCTTCTAACCTAAACCTAAACTAATATAAAAAGTACTAACTTCTTATTACTCTTCTAACGCTAATTCTTCGGTATTATTTTTCTTAAACCATTTTTGTTTCAAATTAGTTACCAATAAATACATTACTGGCACTAATATCAATGTTAAGAATGTCGCAAATATTAATCCGAAGATCATTGTCCACGACAACGGACCCCAGAATGCAACGTTATCACCACCGAAGTAGATATGCGGATTAAATTCAGAGAATAACAATGCAAAGTCTATATTCAATCCTACCGCTAATGGAATCAATCCTAATATAGTCGCCAAAGCTGTTAATAATACTGGCGTCATACGTGTTCTACCTGCTTCAAGCACTGCATTGTAAGCGCTCATACCTTGCGACATCATTAAGTCGGCAAACTCTACGAGTAGAATACCATTTCGCACCACTATACCTGCTAATGCTATAATACCCACACCCATCATTACCATTGACATAGTCATCTTGAATATGGTAATACCCAACAACACACCAATGATACTAAAGAATATTTCACTTAAAATAATGATTGGTTTACCAATTGAGTTAAACTGTGTCACTAGAATTATTAAAATCAATCCGAATGATACCATCAATGCTAACCCTAAGAACTTCACAGTTTCTAACTGCTCCTCTTGTTCACCAGCCATCTTAATATTCACTCCAGCTGGAGCATAGAACCCATTAATCTCTCTTTGAATATTTGCTACCACTTCATTAGGATTATAAGCACCTAATACGTTCGATGATAAAATGATTATACGTTTTTGTTGTTTACGTTTAATACCACCATAGGTGTTTACATATTTCACATCAGCAAAAGATGACATTGGTACTTGACGAATCATACCACCCATACCCATATCTCTATAAGTGACGTTCATATTTCTAAGAACTTCTAAATTATTTCTTTGCTCTTCTTTTGCACGTAAATTGATTTCATAATCATCTTTATCATCTCTGAACTTAGAAACTTCTTTACCATATAAAGCAGTTCTCAATTCCATTGCTACTTGTCCAGATGAGATACCCTCTCTATTTGCTCTTTCACGATCGATATCAAAAATGATTTCAGGTTTGTTATTTTGAAAATCTGATTTCAATTCTTCAATACCTGCGATGTTTTTATTATCGATAAATTTCTTTAAACGTATTGAAGTAGAAACTAATGAATCTAAATTATCACCAGTGATTTCGATAGAGATGGGTTTAGCTGTCGGCGGACCACTTTGTTCTTTAGTAACAGAAATCTCTGCACCTGGTATACCTTTCACCGCTTCACGAATCTTATCTAGATATTCGGATGTTTTCACTCCATTACGTTTGCCAAACTCTACGAATGCTACAGATACTTTACCTTTGTTAGTGTACTTACCTTGATCTTCATCTTGAGGGTCAGTTACACCTACAGTAACATTTGAAATGATTGATGATACTACTGGGTTATCTTTACCTACAACTTTTGTTACTTTCTCTTCAACATTTTTAATTACCTCATTCGTATATTCTTGATCTGTACCAACTGGCAAGCTCACGTAAACATATACGAAATTCGGATCACCTTCTGGGAAGAAGACAAACTTAGGTGTACGTACTGACATGAATAAGATGGTGAAAATAAATAGACCAAGAGTACTTAATAACATTGTCCATGGTCTGTGTAAAGCCCAATCTAATTTCTTTGCATACCAATTCTGAAATCTTGGCCATGCATTAGTCTGAAATTTCAACACCCATCCTTCTAAATAAAAATGATTTAAAAGATATAATAATGTTAATACTACAATGAAGTTACCCAAACCGAATGCAATTAAATATCCGATTACTGCAACAACACCCATTCTTATTACATTCTTCTTAACCTTCTTGTCGAACGTTGGTTTATGATGCTCATCAGTATTATGTGGCTTCATGAAATCTACGGCGAACACCGGATTGATGATGTATGCTACTAATAATGATGCTAATAATGTAATGATTAATGTAACCGGTAAATAGAACATGAACTTACCAATAATACCTGGCCAGAACAACAATGGCACGAACGGTGCTAAGGTTGTTAAAGTACCAGATAATACAGGTAAAAACACTTCACCTGTTGCTTTCTTAGCAGCAGTTTTAATTGGCACTTTACCATTATCAAAAATACGGTGAGTATTTTCAATTACTACGATCGCATCATCTACCACAATACCCAAACCAAGTAAGAACGAGAACAATACAATCATGTTCATCGTGAAACTAAATCCGAACGCCCCACCCAATGCCGGCATCGCAATGAATGCAACTGCCATTGATAATGGAACAGATAATGCTACGAATATTGCATTCGTTACTCCCATAAAGAACATCAATATGATAGTAACCAATATAAATCCGATAATGATTGTATTAATTAAATCGTGTAATGTTACACGTGTTTTATCAGATTGATCACCTGTAATTTTTATCTCTAAGCCTTTAGGAAATTCAGTTGCTTGCATCTCTTTCACAATCTCACGAATCTTATCAGATGCTTCAATTAATTTTTCACCCGAACGTTTTTTAACATTTAAGGTAATTACATTCTTACCGTATAAACGCGCATAACTTTCTTGCTCTTTAAATGCATCAACAACTTCAGCGATATCTTTTAAATATACTGATCCGCCTGAAGGAGTTTTGATAATTGTATTAGCAATATCTAAAGCATCAGGGAATTCTTTTTTAATGTTTAATGTTCTTCGAACACCATCAATTTTGATAGTACCACCAGATGCAGAAATATTCTCATATCCGATCGCTCTTTCAATATCACCAAAAGAAATTTGTGCTGCATTCATTTTATTCAAATCAACATTGATTTGAATTTCTTGCTCCAATGCACCAACGATATCGACACCTGAAATTTCTTTCATGCCCTCTACCCTATCTTTTAATGCATCAGCATATTCTTTTAATTTTTTCAAATCATAATCACCAGAGATGTTCAAAAACAAAATCGGTAAATCAGATAAGTTGATATCTTGAATATTTGGGTCAGCAGGTAAGTTACTAGGTAAGTCTGTTTTAGCCTTATCTACTGCATCCTTCACCCTTTGCTTTGCATCCTTGATATCAATATTAGTATTGAACTCAGCAACAATTACTGAATAATCTTGATACGAATTCGAAGTTACTTTCTTCAATCCGGTCGTCGACTTTAATTGTTTCTCTATCTGCTTGGTCACCAAATTCTCCATGTTCTCTGGTGATGTACCAGGGTAAACTGTTGAGATGAAAATCTTCGGAATAGTAATCTCCGGAAAATTTTCTTTTGGTAAATTTTGATAGGCAAAGAAACCTATCACAGATAATAAGACAGTGATTACATAAATCGAAGTCTTATTATCGATGGCCCAACTCGAGGGCTTAAATTCTTTAAATTTATCTTTCATACGATGAAATTTTTTGGGACTTCTTATTGTTTAATTAAATCACCTTCATTTAAATCTTGGTAACCAAGTGTGATGATTTTATCACCAGCATTTATACCACTTTTAACTTCAGCAGTACCTTTGTATATTTTACCAAGTACAATTGAATTTTTCTTAGCTACCAACTTACCATTTTCAGTTACTGCAGTATAAACATATGAACCACTTTGATCATTCTGTACAATGTTCATAGGTACACTAATCGCTTTTGCAGCTTTGTAGTCAACAATCTTTAACACTGATAGCATGTTAGGTCTGTATTCGCTTTTACCTTCTAATTTAACTTCGACTTTAAAAGTTCTGCTCATCGGATTAATAGTTCTAGCAGCGAAGTTTAATTTCGTAGAAATTTCTTTATTCAAATCAGGGAAACTAACAATTACTTGATCGCCTGTACCTACTGTATTTAAATATGTTTCAGCTAATTCACCAGTTGCTTTTAATTTATTAAAGTTTACCACTCTAAAAGCTGGCTTCATGTTCGATGCAATCTCTCCTACTTTTATATCTGCTAAATCTACTACCCCATCAATTGTTGATTTGATTAAAGTCATGTCTAATTGCTCTTTAGCAGTTGCTAATGCTTTCTCTAAAGATTCTTTATTAGATTTTGCTTGTAAGAATTGTACCTCTGTTCCAATTTTTTGATCCCAAAGATTTTTTTGCTTGTTGTACAAAGTAGTTGCGAAATCAAGACGAACGTTTAACTCATCTATCGACTTGCGAATAATAGCATCGTCGATTGTCGCTAAAACTTGTCCCTTTCTTACCTGATCACCTACTTCTGCCATTACACTAGTAACTGTACCCATTGCTTTAGGTAAGATATTAATGTTTTGGTCAGACTCTACTTTACCTTGAACTTCTACATAGTGAACAAAATCTGATGCAACAACTGTGTCGATGTTTACAAATTTTACTTTTTGATTTCCTTCCGGATTCTCTTTTGCAATCTCCTCTTCAAGTTTTGCAATTTTATCGTTTAATGTAGATTGTTCTTTCTTTAATTTCTCTAGTTCTGCTTTTTTATCTGAACTAGCATTTTCACCACATGCAGCTAATACTGATGCAATGCTTAATAAGATCAAAATTCGTTTCATATATTTTGGATGTGTAATTTATGTTATTGGATATTTCCGTTTGATTTTTCTAATTCAATTTTTGCAACTAATGCATTAAATAAAGCATTGATATAATTCGTCTCTGCTTCTTTTAATGATGTTTGTGCTGTAACTACTTCTAAGCTAGAACCAACACCTTGCTCGTATTTAGCTTTAGAAACTCTTAAAATTTCTGCTGCTAACTCCATATTCTTGCGTTGATTGTTTAAAGAATTTACACTGTTATTGAATGTAACATTTGCATTCTTAGACTCTAAACTCAAAGCATTCTCTAAATTTTTTAAATCATTTTTACTTTTCTCTAAATTTAGTTTTGCCTGTTTTGTTTGATAATATTTTTTACCTGAACCTAGTATTGGTACATTTAATTGTAAACCTATTATAGAAGTTGGATAAAAAACATTTGTCAAATCACTGAATTCATTACTTAAACCATTTCTAGAAAAGCTACCAAATGCCACTAGACTAGGTGCTCTATTAACAATGTTTCTTTTGTAATCTAGTTCATTTAATCTCATTTGAGTTTTCAACAATTGAAATTCTACTCTTCCCTCAAAATTTACATTTTCTTCTGTATTCAATTTTTGTTGAAGTACAACATCTTCTAATTTATCTTTTAACTCTAACTTAGAAGCGATAGGCATACCCATTTGAAACTTCAATACTACTTTACTTAGCTCAACTACTCTACTGATATTTTCACGCTCAGTTACTAGATTATTATACAAAACATTTAATCTGTCTATGTCAATTTTCTCAACAAACCCTTGGTCATAATATGCTTTTGTATCATCTAAAGTTTTTTTCAACTGCACAAGATTTGCATCTAATAATTCTATATTTTTTTGAGCTACTAATACATTATAATAAGCTTTAGAAACATTTACTTGTGTTTCTATTTTTGTACGCTTTAATGCCTTAATTGATAAATCTTTGTAAACACTCGCTGCTTTTAATCCTAATAAATAATTACCATCAAATATTAATTGAGAAACATCAATACCATAACTCATTGTGTAATTAGTACCAAATTGTACAGGTGTTGAACCAAAAGCGGCTGGCATTTGAATGTCATTACCATTTCTATCTTTAACTCCTTCTTTCACTAATGCACCATAAACTGCTGGTGAAATAAAGTCTGGTAATACCTGTGTTGGTATGTCTAAAAAGTTTTGTATAGATGCCTTACCATCAATCTGTGGTAATCCGATCGCAACAGTCTCTCTTACCTTTTGCTTAGCTATCTCTTTGTCGAGTTCAGCATTTTTTATACTTACTTGATTGCTCATTGCATATTCAATGGCTTCTTGTAATGAAAATTGAAACGACTCTTGTGCATTTGCTTTCATGCTTATGAGCGTTGCAAATAATAGGATGTATATTATTTTGGGCTTCATATATAATTTATATTCTAATTTTTAATTTTCTTCTTTTATATTTTTATACTGACTGATTACTTTATATCCTTTAGATGATAATAAACCATATAAGAAATGCTCGGTTAATTCTATCATCACCTTATCGAATCTATACTCTGTTGATGGAAAAACATCGTAGTTAAAACTCATATCTACTTGTTCTAATCTCATCTTAGAAATGATATCTATATCAATATCTTTTCTATACAAACCTTCAGACATACCTCTATCTATATTCTCTTTTATCTTCGATAATATTTCTTGATTTCTAAATTGTCTGAATTTTTGCCATGCATTCGGATGGTACTTTTGAAGATCGTAGAACATGATCGGATTAAAGCTTTGGATCATTCTTGATACTTGATGGTTTACTTGGAGTAATTCATCAATCGCATCTTTTGCAGCTACCCCACAACACAAATCCATTTGCTCCATATGTCTGCTGATATTCATCTTCACTACTTCAACTACTAACTCCTCCTTATCGGGGTAATGTTGGTAAATGGTCTTTTTTGAAACCCCCAATTGCTTGGCAATATCATCCATGGTAATGCTCCTTATTCCATGTCTACGGAACATTTCATCACCTTTTAATAATATTCTTTCCTGGATTTCCACTTTATTGTACTAATTATGGCCGCAAAACTATAGAAACTTTTGAGATTAACAAAGTTTCCTAAGTGTTGTTTTAAATTATTACAGAAATGTTACAAATAAGTCTATCGTATTGCATGCTGCGTATTGTGAAAAATAATACTGTATGTATTAAAATGCGCTACAGATTAACTAATAAATGAGAAGAGATTAAATTATTATGCTCGTAATACGCAAATCGCTATACGCTGTACTAAAAAAAAAGCCCCAACGTCTGTTGGGGCTTGTACTCGGGGCGGGAATCGAACCCGCACGACCTGTAAGGGTCACAGGATTTTAAGTCCTGCGTGTCTACCAGTTCCACCACCCGAGCCTATTAAAAAAAAATTCTCTCTTTCGAGAGCTATTTTTTAAAGAGCGAAAGACGAGGTTCGAACTCGCGACCCCGACCTTGGCAAGGTCGTGCTCTACCAACTGAGCTACTTTCGCTTGGTATCTTTGTTACTGGACTGCAAATATAGAGTTTTTGATACTGCTGTCAAGGAAAATTTTCAAAAAAATTAATAATTGCTGAATATCAGCTTAATAATTTGACATTTCAGATTACAATACTCATTGTATCGTATGCTAGGCTAATACCTTGAGGTAATTCTGTGCATACTTCTTCATGCAAACCTAATTGATGTGAGATATGTGTGAAGTATGTTTGAGGTATTTTTAATCGTTGTGCTAATGCCACTGCTTCTTCTAAAGTAAAATGCGAAATATGCTCTTCTCTTCTCAATGCATTTAACACCAATACTTTCGAACCTTTAACTTTTTCAAGCTCTTCATCTGTAATGGTCTTCGCATCGGTGATATAACTAAAATCCCCTATCCTGAATCCGTATACTGGTAATTTATAATGCATTACGCGTATTGGCATAATCTCTACTCCTTGCACTTGCATTAATTCATTTTTGATATCATGCATTACCACTCTTGGTATGCCTGGGTAATGTATGCCTGAGAATATATAAGAGAATTCATTCTTTAAAGCATGCTGAACTCTTTCTTCTGCATATACATCTATTTCTCTATCATGCTTGAAATTAAACGCTCTTACATCATCTAAGCCCGCCACATGATCTTTATGTTCATGCGTAAATAATATTGCATCTAGTTGTTGAACTTTTTCGCGTAACATTTGGTAGCGAAAATCTGGACCAGAATCAATCACGAATACTTTGTCTTTGTACTCAATCATGACCGAAGAACGCAGTCTGTTATTTCTAACATCCGAAGAAGTACAAACCTTACAATGACAAGCTATAACGGGTACCCCTTGTGATGTGCCTGTACCCAGAAATGTTACTTTCAATTTTCTTTTTGTTGAATTAAATTTTGAAATAGTTTCACCTGATTCTCATCCCATTGATCATCATTGATTTCAATCTCTCTCAATATATCTATCAATGCTGCAATCTTCACATCTAATGTCGCAAATTTATTAACTACCACCACCTTGTTCGTTAATATAGTACACGAGCCAGGCTTGAAATTACCTTTCTCATATCTGATCTTATACTGTTGTGCTTTGAATAAATCTTCAATCTTATCTAGTGTTCCTTGCGTCGGCTTCATGATCTTTATCTTAAATCTACTACTTCTACACCTGGGTATTTCTTTGCATCAAACGTAAATGTTCCGGCATTCACTGCTGGGTTTGCTGCAAATACTTTGACTGCATAAGTATATCTATTACCACTCTTATCGAAAATAGTACTCTTCACAATTTGTTTACTCGCCTTGTCAACTGTTAACTTTACTTTGAAAAATTCTTTCGACTTATCTGTTGGTGTTAACTCTAGATTTTGTTGCACCTTGCCTCCAACTGTCTTCTCATCAACAAATCTGTATAAAAATCCTTTTTCATACATCGTAAATATTTCATTAGGCTTAATACCTTCTGCTGTCGGGTCTACTGTATTGATCTGAACCTCCTTCGCCTCTTTCATGTATGTCCATGAAGTCTTACCATCACTTATCACCTCTTGTCCGGCGATATTCAAACGATACTTTGCTCCCGCTAATAATATTGAACCTGTTTGTGTTTCTTTGATTTTCGCTGTAGGGTTTTCTAATGTATATGCAAAATCAATTTTCATCGATTTCATTGATTTATACTTAGCACTCACCCCGGCTAATATGTCTTTCGCTTTCTTGTCAACTTGCGCAAAAGCAGTTGATACCATTAAAAGACTTAGTAAGATTAATTTTATTTTTTTCATTTTAATATAGTATTGGGTACTGAGTATTGAGTACTGAGACCCTAAAATTTCCTATTGTTCTTCTTTCGACTAGCTACTAGCTACTCTAGTACTATTTCCCAAGTAATTCATTCAAATGCTGCTCCAAATGATACTCATCTTTGATCAGTACCTCGCGAGCTTTTGAGCCTTCGAACGGACCTACGATTCCGAATGCTTCGAGTTGGTCAATAATTCTACCTGCTCTATTATAACCTAGTTTCAATTTACGTTGTATTAAAGACGTTGATCCTTGTTGATGCATAACAATTAAACGTGCAGCATCTTCAAATAGTGCATCGCGCTCACTTAAGTCCATATCTTTATTACTCGAGCCCTCACCATTCTCATCTACATACTCTGGTAATAGATGTGCACTCGCATATCCTCTTTGTGCTCCAATAAAGTCTGTTACTTTCTCAACTTCTGGTGTATCAACAAAAGCACATTGCAAACGTATTAAATCACTACCTAATGATAATAACATATCTCCTCTACCTATCAATTGCTCTGCTCCACCTGCATCTAAAATTGTTCTTGAGTCAATCTTAGAACTTACTCTAAAGGCTAACCTCGCCGGGAAATTCGCTTTTATAGTACCCGTAATTACATTCACTGATGGTCTTTGTGTTGCAATCACTAAGTGAATACCAATTGCTCTTGCAAGCTGTGCTAAACGTGCTATAGGTGTTTCAATTTCTTTACCCGCTGTCATCATCAAATCTGCAAACTCATCAATTACCAATACAATAAATGGCATGTATCGGTGACCTTCTTGCGGATTTAGTTTGCGTGCGATAAATTTTGCATTGTACTCTTTCAAATTACGTACATGAGCATCTTTCAACAATTCATATCGTTGATCCATCTCTATACATAATGAGTTCAATGTATGTACTACTTTCTTTGTATCTGTAATAATTGCATCTCCATCACCTGGTAATTTTGCTAAGAAATGTCGCTCAATTTTTCTGAATAATGTTAACTCTACTTTCTTAGGGTCAACCATTACAAATTTTATTTGAGAAGGATGTTTCTTATACAATAACGAAACTAACAATGCATTTATACCTACTGACTTACCTTGACCAGTAGCACCCGCCATCAATAAATGTGGCATCTTCGCCAAGTCTGCAACAAATACTTCGTTCGAAATAGTTTTACCTAATGCAATTGGTAAATCCATTTGTGCATGCTGATATTTTTCAGATGCTAATACCGATCGCATCGCTACCATCTCTGGCGTTTGATTCGGCACCTCTATACCTATGGTACCTTTACCTGGTATCGGTGCAATAATTCGTATACCTAATGCTGATAAACTTAAGGCAATATCGTCTTCTAAATTTTTGATTTTAGAAATACGCACACCTGCTGCTGGTACTATTTCGTATAGGGTAACTGTCGGACCTATTGTCGCTTTAATTTTTGCGATGT
>JACCEA010236407.1_pt1 | contig 34441 bp, 21 predicted proteins | sample 7449851 | NCBI WGS metagenome assembly JACCEA01 (sample SAMN15323453, study PRJNA562643) | freshwater metagenome | isolation source: river surface water | place: USA:Blue River Watershed | collected 2017-08-18 | reverse complement strand
TATAGCCAGTGATGAGATGAAGTCTCATTCACTTGTTAATTAATTATAAAAGTTGTCTGAGTAAATAGTACTGTTTTGTTTCTTCAGTCAGCAGAATAGTACGAGGGCTAGACAGGCTGCCTACTTCATCATAAATTCACTTATGCGTGTTTTGAATGAATGGAAAATATCTTAATTAAGTCGTATCGCACAACAGCAATGCTCGGTTGTACAATAATATTGAATAATATTGAATATGGAATGATCAACAACTACCAGACGAACTTACTAGAAGCGCTTGTAGCAAATTCCTCTTGAAAAAGACCAAATCACACAATCCAGACATAATAAAATCTCTATGTAGTGGAGACTATAATTGCATTGAGCAATATTTATAGGCAACAACCTTGACGCACCTTGCGATCTAATGTCAGGGGTGCATTAAGAAGTCAATTTATGCAAAAGTCCAGTTGTCCAACGAGGAACATTCCATGCGAACCAAGAGAAAACCAATCTTGTTGACCCAATTTCCAAAAAGATCCAATAAGTTGTCCAATATTAGAGACCCAAAGAGTCAACAAAAAGACCCGATAGTCAATTGTATTATAGCGAAGTATAATGTTGTACAAGTAATTAATTTTGGGTAGATACAAAGTTATATTATAATTGTATTAATTAATGGGTAATCAGAATTTAATTAAAAATAACAACATTCAAAGGATTCATAATAAGTAAGGACCTTCTTGATGATCATGCAACCTTATGACATTTAACCGATTTAGAAAGGTAACAAAGTCAACATTGGTGTGAAAGATCGACGCACAGCAGACGGTGCAGCGCAGCCGCAGCAGGCGGCGGCAGGCAGCATAGTAGAGTGTGCGAGCTCCATAATTTGCTTGTGATATACATTTAGCTGTTTAGCTGTTTGTTACGTGTATCGGTTATTGGTTGTGGGTTGTACAATAGTTGGTATACAACAACAATAGTAGCAAAACAAAAAAAAAAACTTGAAGTTTGTTTGAGGACAAAGCGATCTACTCTTTGAAAATTAAGATAGAATGAAACCTTCGTTCACAGTCAAGCTAAATCAACCTGTCCTTGGTGGATTGGTTGTTACGGGGAAATGTAAGCACTTTTTATGCATTGTAGTAACTAGCAAGAATTAGAGGTATTTCTACCAATTATAGTTGATGGCCGCAAACCTTCCATCGCATGTGCAACTACTGGTGGTAAAATAGTGATTCATTCCCCCCATGAAGAAACTTCCGAAGATGGTCAGCAAAATTCTCTGCGTTATTTGAACATGAATCGGAAAATCACTGCGCTTGCCGCAGGTATCGTCACAACCATATCGGAAATTTCCATGCTGCAGTTTATTTTTACTTTTTTAAGGAAAATTGGGTGGCAAAGTAGATGATGAACTGTATCCCGACCTGCTGTTTGTTGGTACTCAGAGCAACTTATTAGCTTACGATGTAGAACGTAATGCGGACAAGTTCTTTGTGGACGTTCAGGACGGGGTAAATTCACTTATTGTTGGGAAGCTTGGCAACCAACCTAGCAATATGGTCATTGCGGGAGGCAATTGCTCCCTATTGGGATTTGATGTCAAAGGCAATGAAGCATTTTGGACCGTGACCGGTGACAATGTTTCGTCTTTAGTACTATGTGATTTAGATGCCAATAATAATAATCAACTACTGGTGGGGTCAGATGATTTTGAAATTCGTGTTTTTAAGAACGAGGAGATGGTGTCTGAAATTACTGAGGCTGAACGAATCACATTGCTACACACAATTGACAATGGACCTAAGTTTGCTTATGGTTTAGATAATGGTACAGTTGGAGTTTATGAGAAAAAGAACAGATTGTGGAGAGTCAAAACGAAGCATCGGCCTACAGCTTTGTTTGCATATGATATTGATTTAGATGGTGTACCAGAAATTATCTCTGGATGGAGTAACGGTTCATTTAATGTTCGGCGATTGCACAATGGAGAAGTAATCTATCGGGAGTCTATGGATGCTCCAATTGCCGCAATATTCAAATCCGACTACAGAATGGATGGCAAAGAAGTGCTTATTGTAGTTTCTGAAGCAGGGACAATTCATGGATATCTTCCTACAGACACAGAATTTGGTGCAATGTTGGATAGTGGAATTGGCAAAGAGCAACAGGCAGATCAGAAAATGTTGGAGGACCTGCACAACGAAAAGCTCGAATTGATAGCGGAGCTAAAGCTAATAGAAAAAACAGTAAAATCTGCGAAATCAAGTGAAATTCCTCCAGGCGCACTTCCAGGGAATACGTCTTTGTCGTGCAAAGTTATCCCGGATCCAGAAACGAAATCAGTATCACTGAGAGTCGAAGTTAACACTGACGTTCAAATTGTCAATTTAATCGCGGTTGATTTAGGTAAAATACGGTTTGGTTCATAATGATTGTCATTACTCTTAAATGGACTTGCACAGACGGAGTTGTTTTGATTGACAGAGAGGTTTTAGCGATATCACCGAAACCTCAAAGCAAGAGTGCTGTTTTGCCCTTGAAGCCAACGAGAAATTTGGCTTGTGCATTGAGAGTCCAGGTTAGTATGTGACGATGGTTACTAAATCCCTACAGTTTTACTTCAATTCTTCCATTACAAGACGCATGTCGCCTCTCGAAGTTTAGGTGCTCAGGTTCATGTATTTGAAAATGATGTAACGATTCCAAAATTTGCAGTTTTTAGATTACTTGATGAAATAGATTCTCTCCCTCGAGGACATGTTACTTTCTCCGTGAAAGAGTCAAATGATAGATTTGGATCATGGTTTGATGCTTCTTTTTTGATCGAATACAGAATTCAGGTTTGAAACCACCTTGCATTAAAATGCTGTCTAACAGCCCATTTTTTAGCCTTCCGAAGAAAAATATCGAATTGGTTTCAAATCAGTATGCAAGACAGCTGGAGGATTTTTGGTGGCAGAGAAAACTGCTCAGCAATCCGCAATCAATGGATGGGACCATCAAATTAAGAAAAGCAATAACTCAGCAGATGGTGAAAAGTTAGTGATAAGTTTGCAAAGATATGTTGAAGCAGGCCAAACTTGGACACGAGTGAGGGTGCACTCAGACAATATGGAACTTGCGGCCGACATTGTACAAGACATGGCTAAATTTTTTAAATGGATAGAACTGGATTCGGAAGCTGAATTTCCGGACGAATATGAGAATTTTCAACAAGTAAGTGCTATGAATTAATATTGGAAGATGCTCTCTCAATTGCTGCTATGATAGGTGATAGCAACTGTTGCTGAATGCAATGCAGCAAGAATGAATCTCACCGCTGATATGGCAGATGAAGCTCAGAGAATTAAGGTAGCAATCGACTTCTGTGTCCGTTAATGGCGTAACTTCATGGTGTTCAGGCTTTGATCATTCGCGGAGAGGATTCAAGATTGATGTTAGATATGGACACAATGAGAAGGGCATATACTGAATTGAGTGGCATGAATAATCAGCTTGTTCAGAGTTACAGTACAAGATCACAAAATCATGACACACTTCTAACGGCACTTAAAGAAGTGAATCAGATGATTCAGAAAGCTGCAAATTTGCGAATGGGTAAGTCGAAGTCTCGAGTTATCTCCGATTGCAGAAATGCTGTGAAAAACAATAATATGCAATCATTATTTCGCATTCTGAAGCATGGCTACGAACCCAGCAGTATGAGCGCATCACAGATGGCCCAATCGAAGTGAGCATGGACAAGACAAAAGATAGTCGACGTTTTTGTATTATTTTACTTATTGATATATTTTGTTTAGAGACCCGTGGAATTACTTCCTCTTCTTTCCCTCTCGCTTGAGCCTGCTGCTAGTTATCACATAATCTACCACCAAAAAGAATGCAAGGATTCCAATCCCGATCAGAGTTATGCCGGTCGCACCTCCTAACGCATCGATTGTATCCCAAAAGTGAGCAACCAACCCTGTTGGCCTGGATGATAATTCGTAATCATTGTCAAGATGATATCTCACCATTGTGGTTAATTGCTGATCCTTTGCTCAAAAAAAATAAAATTTCTTGTCGCTGGGATTGCAGATTTGGGATTTTCTTTTCTGTCACGAGGCGTGCTCCGGCCTCTCCTCCTCCCCCATGGGCGCTGTAGACGCAGAATTCCACATTATTTTATTTATTTAACTTCTTCATAAATTAATATTTTATAGAAGTATTTATAAAATATTGATTACAAGCAAGTCCAATTATTAATTTAATATGGAATGATGATACAATAATTGTCCATATAACTTGATTGACCATATGGAATATTCTCACAGAGAGCAACTGCAATCTCTCGCCACTCATTATCATCCAAAATCATGGATTTCGATCACGTTGGGAAAAATTGCGCCCACAGTCTTTGCCGCCAAAAAGATTTCCTTCCTTTTATCTGCGATGCGTGTAATCAAAGCTTTTGCTTAGAGCACAGGTCTTATCTTGCTCACAATTGTGGTGCATGTGGTGGAAAGGACATGACCAGTTTGGATTGTCCGGTGTGCGGAAAGAGTGTCAAATTTACCAAAGCGCAAGACCCCAATTTAATTTGGGAGGATCACTATCTCAAATCTTGTTCGCAGATTCTGCCAAACAGACATTCCGACCCAAAGCTTCGTTGTGACAAGGTTGGATGCAAAATTATTCTTGGACCGAGTAATACAATTGTTTGTCGAAAATGTTCAAAACAATTTTGCATTGCTCACAGAATGTGTGAGGATCACAACTGTAACAATTCCAATTCCGTGAGTAACAATAATCAATATTACGGCACGAGTTTCCCTGCTCTCAAAAACATTCACAATAATAAACATGAGTTTAGTTATCCCAAGCAAAACAAAGTTGAGAAGAAGAACAAGGGCACCGTTGATCCCTCTAATACGGTGCGTGGAACCATCGAGAGGAGAATGAAGGAACCATCTTTTGTCGGCATTAACACGCAAGAGGACACTCATACCTGCCCATTCTGTTCTAATAAGTACAGTACACTCGATGATCTTCATACTCATATTGCTATAATTCATAATGAAAGTGATGTTGATTCTGCATCCTCAGCTTTGGATGAAGTAAGTTTTCTCGTAAATTTAAAATAGGATTTCGGATGAATAATTTCTCATTATTAAGGTTTGCCCCTTGTGTAACCTTCGTTTACCCAGTACAAATGCATTGATAAATCACTGCGAAAGAGAACATCCTAATTTACAACAACAGCAAAGTGGTCAATCAGGTGCTGGTTGTTTGGTATCATGATCATTGTAATATCATTATAATGGAAAAGAAATCTTTTTACATAATCTTAAAGTCGAGTTATCGCTTATCTTGCATTTTATTGATGGTGGTTTTTGGAAGATCGTGTAGATTCTGCAATGATAATGCACGGCAATTCGGAAGCCTGCGATAATATCCATATACAGACACCACTTTGAAGGAGATTTAATGGAAAGCTGTGGAACAGCGGAATGCTTGCTGTTGTATATTGCTTGAATACACAATGACAGTCTCTGGGAGAGGACCTGTTCTGGAGCAATGTATTTCATACAGTGACATACTCGTATATTTTTTTATTATATTAGATTTGGGATTGCTGTACAAACCACGTAAGCAGTTTCTTCACCCGTACCGTCAACATGGTTCTTTTTAACAATACCTGCCATTGATGGTGTGGTTTTATTGTAAACTCCCATGGATTTAATCTCTGTTTAAGATGGTTGCGATATCTTCCCAAATGTCATCATGCGTCACTCTCAGCATCATCGCAGTGCGTGCATGCTCTCGCCGCATAAATAAAATCTACAAAAAGCGAACATCAACTTAATTGCACGTGAAGTCTAGCGGTGTTGGTGTATTTACAGTATTACATTAGAGGCTGCTGGTCCCAATTTCCCCAATTCTTCATTACAGTCAGTGAATGCTATGATACCCATCTGTCGTGACCCAAAGCGATTCGTCGCTGCATTGAATAAGGACCGGTTTGGGTACCTGCGTCAAGTATTGCAAGGAAAAGATATCAAATCAACTACAATTTTACGGCGAAACAATTGCAATGCACTCGGTGGTGCATATGTGTGGATTACTTCATTCTCTTCTGTAAAGAACATCCCTTCGTCGCTAAGAACGTTGTCTACTGCGGCAAAGATGGATGTGCCAACGAAACACAAAGTAAATGTTTTAGATCCAGGGAAGGATGCTGTTGTTGCTTACTCAGATTCCTTGTCATTAATCGGTCCGCGTGATTCTTCTTGGTGGACGGGAAAGAAGCCAGCGGAGTGTCCAGGTTTCGTAAAAGATACTGGCAAAGTTTATTCACTCCCCCAACTTAGTCTTGATGCGAAAGTATGTTCCAAGCAAGCGATTCAAAACTATTTTGATAACACATGGACTTTAACTGAAATTCTTTTATCATCTTTGCAAGGAGAAGAAGCTTTCATGAGACCTCCTTACCATGACTTACGACATCCTATGATATTCTACTATGGTCATCCCGCTGCGTTATATATCAATAAGTTGCGTGTGGCAGGTCTGTTGTCAGATCCTATTAATTCCTACTTTGAGTCAATCTTTGAAACTGGAGTGGACGAAATGTCGTGGGATGATTTATCAAAGAATAAAATGCCATGGCCATCGGTAGCAGAGGTTAGGGATTATCGCAGAAAAGTTTACGAAACCGTAACAAAACTGATTGATGGTTTGTCTGAATCTCAGTGTGCAAACATTTCACAATCGAATCCTTTGTGGGCTTTGGTTATGGGTTTCGAGCATGAGAGAATTCATCTTGAAACATCCTCATTCTTAATCAATGAATTACCAACTCAATTCATTCGTTTTCCAGACAATTTTCCTTCTTATCACACCACCCTGCCGTTAAAGGATAATGCGATCAGAAAACCTATTGCAGGTACGCATTATCCAGTGAATGAGATGATTGAAGTGCCGGGACAAAAGGTAATAATTGGAAAACCTCGTAATTTTCCTTCATATGGGTGGGACAACGAATATGGACATCGGGAGTATGACGTTCCCTCTTTTAGAGCATCTAAGTACAAAATTTCAAATGGAGAATTTTTTGAATTTGTAAAGGATAATGGATACTCTCGAAGAGAGTTATGGACAGATATTGGATGGAAATGGAGAGCTTTTCGTAATGTAAAATGGCCAACGTTTTGGATCCGTGTTGGACCACAAGGTAATCATGAATATGATATGAGGCTAATATTCGATGAACATCCAATGGCTTGGAACTGGCCCGTTTGTGTCAATTATCATGAATCCATTGCCTTTTCAAAGTGGAAATCTGCTAAAACTGGAAAGAATTACCGAATTTTGACCGAGGTTGAGCACCGTGCAATTCGCGATGGTTGTGGTAACAATAAAGAAGATGATCACGTTATGTCATATTCTGGAAACAACATGGTAATGGCATGTATGTGTTATCCACTTTACCATCTTTTAACTGCTTGTTCGGATTTTTTTAGGCTGGCTTTAACACCAACTTAGCTTTTTCTTCCTTTAGCCCAGTAGATGCCTACCCCACCTCAACTAAGGGATTTGCTGACGTTTTTGGTAATGCTTGGGAGTGGACTGAAGATTATTTTTCTCCATTGCCCGGATTCGAAATTCACCCTTACTACGAAGATTTTTCCACTCCGTGCTTTGATGGACAGCACAACATAATTATGGGTGGAAGCTTCATAAGTACAGGTAACGAAGCTAGCGTCCACAGTCGTTTTCACTTCCGTCCTCACTTTCATCAGCATGCCTCTTTTCGCTTGGTGGAACAACTAGATCCGACAATGATTACTTCAGACACCGATGCTCCTGGACCATTTGTTGGAAATTATCCATTTAGAAGAAGTCAAACGAAGATGTTGGAAGTCGTCAATAACAGCAATATACATTCTGAAGAAATGAGATTTAATGCTGTACTGTCGAAGCATTTTGGAAGCCTGAACGAAACATATTCCTCTTTTCTAAGCAGTAATAGTCATGGTCAGAATAGTTTTGAAAAATTGAAAACAAGCATTGTGTGCGCGGCCAATGCTGTTGGTTTGAATCTCCTAAGGTCGAATGCCTTAGAAGTCGGCTGTGGACCAGGAGGACTAACTTTCCAATTGGCAAAGCACGTCCAATCAATCATTGGGATTGATCACAACGTTGATTCTGTAAATTTTGCAAATACATGGAATACGTCACCGGAGTCGTGGAAATTCTCATTGAAAGATGAAGGTTCTACTGAGGTTATTCATCGAATCTCAACACCGCAAGGAGTCGTTTCAAAACACGTAGAGTTTCGATGTGCAGATCCAATGTGCCTACCGGCCGAAATGAAAGGATTTGACTTGGTCGTATTGAATGATGTCATCGATAAAGTATCAGCACCCAATTCTGTCCTGGGAAGAATGGGTGGGGTCCGAGGTTTGGTTCGCCCGGGTGGATTGCTGGTAATTGTTTCCAGTTTTAATTGGTCTGAAGAACGTACCCCAAAATCCCTGTGGTTGGGTGGGTATAAAAATGTTGATGGTGTACCAGTTAAAGCAGAACAAGTTCTGACTGAAAGACTTTCTTCTGAATTTGATTTCCATGGATCTCATCAGCTACCTTTTGTATGGCATGAGACGATGCAGGATATTAGAGGAAAACAATCCAATGTCATAATGTTCATTCGAAAGTAAGGATTCTCATCTCTCTTTTTTTGCAGGAAATTGCATTTTGAACCGTGCATATGATAATAGATTAGAAATTTACTCATGTTGTGATTTAATAAGTCAAGAAGATAAGAAGATATTGTTATATGCAACTTCTCATTTACGTCATAATTTTAAGTTATTCAACGCAAAACAATTCTTGTTTCATCTCGTGAACGAATATATACAAGCGACTTACAAGTATCAAAATATCAAATGTTGAGATCTGTGAGCACTAATTTTTAGATTCATCTTTGGACTCTTGCTTGACTTTTATTTTTCGTCGCCGGACATCTAGCATCATCCGAATAGCCTTTGCGTTCTTGGAATGTCCTACCACATCAAATGGTATTTCTTTCAAAAAGTTCCTCCTCTTCTTATTTCCTCCATTTTCCAATAGAACCTTTATTGCGTTGCGATGACCAGATACAGCTGCAACATGGAGTGGAGTCCATCCTGCAAGTCTATCCTTCATATTCACCAATGTCCTAACATTTTTATGTTGCACCACCTTTCGATGATCTAGTATGATTTCAATTACTTCAGTGTTTCCGGTAGAGGCTGCCCAATGCAAAGCACTCCAGCCATGACGATCTTGATACTTCAAATTTAGACCATCTTTATTGAGTAGTTTTTGAATTTGTTCAATTTTACTGCTATGAATTGCAAACAGCATCATTTTATTGACTTCGTCATCAAAATTATTATCTTCCTCGTCACTACCACTTCCATCCTCTGACTCTGAAGCACCTTCATCACTGCCACTGAACTCTGAGTTTTCGCTCTCGTCAACATGATTAGCAGTATTCAACTCTGATTTTTCCATAAGACCTGCAACTTCTACACTTGCTTCCACAAGTACATTCAATGCTTCTGTCAGCTCGTAATCATTATCATAGACAGGGCTAGTGCTTGTCCTTCTTTCAAGATCTTTTTCCTCGACAACCCTTGCTTCTTGAGAAGCTTCTTTTGCAGCATCTTTAAAAATTTGTTTCGATTCAATAGCTTCAATTTTCGCGACATGGTGCGCAGCTTCTTGAAGAATTTGGCTCGGTTGATATTTATCAACACCTTTGATGCGAGCACTTGAATCTTCTACGTGAGCACCAAATGACTCAAAAGGCTCATCATAGGCAACTTCAGAATCTGCTTCCACAAGCAAATTTCCAATATTCATACCCAATTTAGTGATGATTCACTCCTCTGATCCATCGAATGTAAAATATTGTAGTTGGTATTGTAGATGCCAGATGGCATGTGAAATACACAAGGACTAACGAACTAACAATTTTTCCAAAAGCTGCTAAGGGTTTTACCCAGCAGTGCTGGTCCGGACACCCTTTATTTGTCCGTTTTGTGTTTTCTGTCGCCTCGATCGTGATTTTTTTTAATTTTGCCCTGGGGCGATCTCCCCGGGGCTTTTTCATAAGAAAATTGAGTGGCGACAGCACGAACCAACCGGTGGGTGGTCGCGGGCGGGGCGCCATTTTGGCGCGCCCGAAGACCGCAGATAGCAGCTTTTGGACCAAGCCCCACGGGCCCCTAGTAAAATTATTGTATCAGTTGTGCCAGATATGGTATTGTACAATACAGCTTTTCCAAATTCCAACCGGCGATTTTATGGGATTATGGGATACCCGGGATAGCATTGGGATACCAGATATATACCTAGATTCCTTTTACGTATTTTCCAACCATGTTTGCTCATGCTTCCACTCTCTTCAACAAACATGGAAACTGTGCCATTTTACACAGTTATCGGTTATTGTCTTCTGCCGAGGCGACAGTATTTGGAGCAGAAAAAGTCAGTTCTATCTTCAAGAAGCTCAAAGTCGGTCCTATGAAAAGACTTTACAAGTACTACACTGCAGGTTCAATAAATCTCGCGGGTGGTCTACCTATGGATTCAACGTTTCCCATAGCAAGCATGAACGCCCGTTTGAACGATTCATCAAGCTTTGAAATGCATAGAGGAAAGGATCTTTTCTTAAATTACCATCGAGGGGATGGATTGCCACCTATGAAACAATGGATTCAAAAGCATGTGGAAGAACTGCATGCTCCTCCATGCAATAGTACTGATACATGCATAACTGTTGGATCAACGGATGCATGGTCTAAGATTCTCAGCTTAGTCGATTCAGACATTGTTTTGTTTGACCGACATGCTTATGGTGCAGCTGTGAACACGTGTGAGAGTTTAGGCAAGAAACCTATTGGTGTTATGACTGATGGTGAAGGAATGATACCTTCTTCTTTGAAAGAAGCTGTCATCATTGCGAGAGAAAATGGTATGTCTGCAAATCTTGTCTATTTTGTTCCTGTAGGGCAAAATCCTACTGGCAACACGATCACATCAAAGCGTAAAGCAGATTTGTATTCAGTATGTAATGAATTAGATGTCATAATTGTCGAGGATGGTAATATAATGCTTTGTCTTATATTTTCTGTTACTTCTGTTTATTTTCCACTATGTATAGATGCCTATTATTATTTGTATTTTGATCCCCATGATGAGAGCTTATCTGGTATTGACAAATTACCTAAGTATATGTTTGTCAAAATTAGTATATCACCCTTCATAATTGCATAAAAATTTTCCAGGTCATTTCTTTCTATGGATACGGATGGAAGAGTTCTGCGTTTGGATAGTTTGTCAAAGTTTATATGCCCTGGATCAAGAATCGGCTGGATCGCTGGACCTTCAGATTTCATTGGAAAATATTTGCTATTTCAAGAAATTACAGCCCAGTTTCCTTCTGGTATTTCTCAATCATTATTTAACGGATTGGTGACACATTGGGGTCGTGATGGACTAAATAATCATGTCAAGAAGGTATAATGTTGTGTCGTCTGCTTTCTTTCGCTCTGTTTTCTAAACACTTTGCTACAGATACAAGAGCACTATCGCAGTCAGTGTTCTGCTCTCATAGATGCTTTAAGGGAATACATGCCAAGTCAATATTGTAGTTATACCCCCCCTTCTGGTGGTATGTTTTTGTGGTTAACATTTCATAATCTTGGCGAACACAATAAGAGCTTGAATTCTTTTGATTTATTCAAGATTCTGTGTGATGCAGGGGTGATATGTGTTCCTGGGGATGACTTTCTTGTACCTGACATTCAAAGTTATCTGGGAATTCCAACTACCCCTACTCGTTCTGGAATAGACGTCAGGGTAACTTTTGCTGCATCAAGTCCTGAGCAAATACGTGCGGCGGTAGAGAAAATGTCATTTTGTATAAAACGTCTAGTAGATAAAAATGTATAAATCGTTGTGCGATTTACTTCAAACACTCGTGAGTCCAGTAAACATAAGTTTCATTGCAAGTTAATAAAAAATTGCAGTTACAAGACAGATACTCAGGAGAAAATAATCAATGTTGCTTAAGTCCCATCCCTTACTATTCCATATACAAGGGATCGCCAATTGCAATTTCAAATAAAGAGAGGAATGGTTCAAATACCATTCAGTATATTCAGTATGTCTCTCCAGCAATTCCATCATCATGGTAGCCCACCTTCTGTGGGGTGGCAGGAATATTGCTGCCAGATCCACCTTCTTCATTGACAGGCTCAAAACCTTCTGCAGTGGCATATAAAATCTTGAATATTGCAGAGATTAATTCATTCCCTTGATTTTTGTCTTCCATATCTTGCAGCAATATTTCTACGTCGCGTAGCTTTTCAAAATAAAAGTCGCGCTCTTTCTCCAAACCTTCAAAATCTTGTTTCATCTCTGCATTGGCCTTGCGAACTTCTTCGAGTGACTGTCGTAAATGGAAAATTTCTGCCTGATACTTCTCGGTATCAACATTATGTTGATTCCCCTTTTCGGAGGATAATGAAGGAGATGTGGAAACTGTATTAGGCGCCGCATTCTCCTGGTTGTAGTTGAGTGCTTGTTTTGCTTCTGTCGATTGGGCTGGAGTGGTCTTAGCTACGGACTTCGAAGCAACAGGAGCCTGGGGTGGAACAGCAGTATTAGCAGCGGTCTTTGGTGCTGGAACAGGAGCCTTCGTTGTTGCAGATGATGGTTTTACTGTCTTTTTAGCTCCTAAAGATCCACCGAATTGAGAACCACCTAGTTTGCGAAACATGTTGAAAAAATTGAGGGAAATACGGATAGTACATCGACTTACCCTTTCCTTTTGACCGTTGACCAACTGCATCATAATCTCCTCTATCACTAACATTCATTTCGAAGAATCTCTTGAACCATTGCATAAATTCGAGATTATCCATGTACTTTCCTGAAATTAATCTGTCAACATCCACATGACGGTCTATGTTCAATTTTGTAAAACATGTTTGCAAAATTTTATAGTTGCTAACAAACTCAAAATCCTGTTTGGCAGACCAGTTGACCTTGTGCATGGGAACCTGACCAGGGTACAAAATATCCAACAACTGACACGCCACCGCGCCACTAGCTGTATCTTCAACTTTTGCCAGGTTCAGATCCAAAGTAGAATTGATCCAATCCATAATCTCCTTGCGGCCCACAAAGAAGGCGCCTTCCATCATCCCAATTGTCGACATTTTGTGTGATAGCGTAAGAATTTACAGATGATCCTAATGGCTGATGATAAATTTCTACAGTATACCATATACACACGGTACATTTTACATTGTTCGCCTGTTGTAAGTAAGTGTATATAACGGATAATCCACGAAAATCGAAAATACGAAGCACCCAATAATCTGCCCCTAATTTTCCGGTCAAATTATTCGTCAACCGTCCTTAATTAATTAAAAAAAAAAAAATTAAACCCTAATTAATTAAAATTAACTAAAAAAATTAAACCGTTATACCATACAGTATATACTGTAGTATGTGCATCAGCCCGGTTTCCTATGCCCCGAAACGAGTGTATGTACCTATAGTTCAGAGTATTGTGTGTGTTTCGTAGACAACTCCACTTGATAATCTCTGATTTTGGAAAGGCTTTGATAAATTTATTGAAAGGTTTTAATGTAAGATTCTAATTAAAACAGCAATACTTTAGCATTTCGAATTCCTATGACCATACATAATCAGGCCAAAAGTATAGCACTTCTATTTTATTTTATATATTTGAACATCATATTTAATAATCATATTATTCTATTTATGCGGCCGTCTAGACAGGCCCTCATTTTGTTCAAAGATTACCGTAACAATTTGGTATTACAAGCACTATCGCACGAGAACACCAAAATCACAAATTAAAAAGAGCAATAAACACTAAAATTTTCTTTGAGTAAAATTAGCGATTAGCGGCCACCATTCATCAGGGATGGGCATTCTCCACAAATCTATCTCATGAGCTTCGCTTTCAATAATCTGGTCAAATCTCCACTGAACTTCATTGATGGGGATTGGAGCACCCGTAGAGGCATTAACTGTTTCCAAACCCACACCAGCTTTCATTGGACCGAACGCTCCAACAATATTGCCAAGTTGCTTCGAAAATGATGTATCTGTAGATGTATAAGTACCCATAGATATTCCCATGTCTACAGCAGTATCGGCTATTGCGGTGTAATTCCAAATTGGAGACCATGTTGCAACATCCACGGTCAGTTTAAGGTTCGCGCGGTGAAGTTCATGTGCAAACAAATCAATGAAATGGGCATAATTTGCACCATCTTCGGCTGTAACATCATCAGTGGGTTCCCAATCCAAATTGTAACCAACATAATTAAACTTCTTTGCTTCTGAGATACACGTTTGTATAAATGGCTGAGGGTTGACGAAGACATATCTCATCCAATCAATGAATTCTGCTGGATGTGGGAAAGATGATAACAGTGGCCAGGCTTCGAGACCAATACTGTTGATAAACGGACTAACAATGGTCAAATGGTTGTCAACCAACGTTGAATTTGGACCCAATGTATATTTTTCGAAGCTTACGGCGTGTATTATTCCGCTGTGAGATTTGATTTGGAGCAAATCTCTCTCTATCTGATCTTTAGTCTCATCACAAAATTCAAGACACAACCAAACCATGACTCGTTTACCGTTCCCTCCCGCAGCAACATGCAGAAGGGAAATGGAAAGAACGACCCATGTCCAACACTTCAAGATGTTCATGGTGAACTAATGTTTCGCGGCAAAATAATGTTATGATGAAAGAAACCAAATTAAAATCACTTTCAAAGAATACCAAGAAAATGCAAAAAGTCATTTTTCAAAACTCGACTTTTATGGGTGCCGGAATTGTAATAAAATATGCCTTAAAATGTATTAATGGAAGGAAGAGGCCCATTCTATTATTATAATGTAAGTATGATTCCTTATTGCAAAGACCCTTTCGAGATCGTGCGGAGATCGTGGTACTATTGCAATGCAATATATCCCAATCACTCTGAGTCGAAGGTCTCGTTTGTGTACGACGAATGGCAGTGTATGATAACTGCAACAATGTGGTCAGTTATTATCACATGTTATAACATTATTTTCGAAGTTTTTATTGCTGGATAGCTGACTTGACGTATTGTGTGTTCGCCATATGTTGACTACATCGATTTGGAAAATATATGTTTGAAGGTAACTCGTCTCGCTCCGTTGCCTCATCCATGTATGGATGCTTCGCCATCAAGTTGTGCAAATTTGTAAATAAAGGTGATGTTGATGAACACAGTAGATTGGGAGAATGCCTACATATATGAAGGTGATGAGACCAATTAAGTGAAATTTAGGTCGTCAGAGTATGTATGCACTGCTGATAATGATATGTTAAATTGCATGGTTCATGAATTAAATGAAGTTATTTAATTAACGGTTTTGTTTGTATTTATTTGATAGAAGTTTTGATTCATTGAAGTGGCATGATCACATGATAAATTAATGATGTTGATGTTGATCTTTGCATGACCCGTGCTTAAATTTTCCTGTAAACAATTCTACAACGTACAACTTAAGGGGTTTACTTAATCCTTGCAAGTCGACATGATGTAATATTAACCTAAATATATGTCTTAGATGATGTCACTTTTGGCCAAGTTCAATTTGATTTAGACTTTTGGGCGGAATAATTGGAAATTTAGGTTGTTGGACAGATTCTGAGCGATTGAATGAAATCGACAGAACCAAAGAATCGAGCATGGTACAATATTATATATATATAAGCAGAGAAAAGAACCAGATCCCAGATCAGATCGAGTCCGAATCATATTATATGCCAAATACACTTCTTTATAAAGCGCTTTAATTTCAATTTGTCCAGTCGCTATGTCACAATCTTCTCATGTTGGCACGGAGGTGGTTGTCCATCCTCTAGTTTTGCTGTCAGTTACAGACCATTATCATCGCGTCGCAAAAGAAACCAAGAAAAGAGTGGTTGGAGTATTATTAGGTTCTCAGTCCCAAAATCGAGTGGATATCACAAATAGTTTTGCAGTACCGTTTGAAGAAGACCTTAATAATCCAAAAGTTTGGTTTTTGGATCATAATTTCTTGGAAAACATGTATTGGATGTTTAAGAAAGTAAACAGTAAGTTTAAGCGAGTTTTAGGTAGAAAACCTTACCTTTACTCCATATATTTTTAGCTCGCGAGGAAATCGTCGGATTTTACAGTAGTGGACCGAAAATTAAAGAAAACGATTTAAAGGTATTGTATTTGTTCATAATTTCTGTTTGATTTTCTTTCCGTCACCGGTAATTCTCAGATTAGCGCACTATTTGAGAGATTTTGTGCAACTATTCCTGTATTTGTAATTATAGATGTCCGACCGGACATTGTTGGGATCCCAACCACAGCTTATCAGGCTATCGAAGAAGTTGAGCGTGATGGCAGGGCCATTCAAAAGGTATTTCAGCATATAAGCTGTACTATTGAGGCCGAAGAAGCGGAAGAGGTGGGGATTTCTTTCTTATGGTGATACAGATAATTATCATGACTCATAGGTCGGTGTTGAGCATCTTCTTCGCGATATTAACGATCCTACTACGAGTCAACTTGCGTTGGATATCAAACAGAAATTGCTGGGTTTAAGAGGGTTGGAAGGGCGATTGCAAGATATTCATGACTATTTGTCGAAAGTTGTTAATGGTAAAATGCCAATTAACAATCAAATCTCGTATAATCTTCAAAATATCTTGAATCTTCTCCCAAACCTAAATGTTGAAGAGTTGGTAAAATCTATGTTGGTGAAAGCTAACGATATCCACCTTGTGATGTATGTGTCAGCGTTGGTGCGCTCCATCTTGGCATTACATGATTTGCTGAATAATAAGATTAAGTACAAGGATATGGATGAAATCTTGGATAGAGACGCTGGCATGGAAGTCAATAATGGCAAAAAGGAATCAGCCAAAGAAAAAGATCCTTCCTCCCCTACTAAAACTCCAAAGACTCCTGAAACAAATTAGAACTGATTTCCATATAAAAATATACATATGTGGTGATAGTGAAGGGTTTTAATATTTTTTAATGTACATATCAGTTGTGTCCATTTTGATTCTCGTAATTTGCTTCAAATTATTTGATGCTTACAGATTGGACAAGTGTTTTTTGAAGTCAACCAATGATCAACACAACATTGATGGAATTGATGAAGACAAGGCAAGGTTCTTACATCCTCTCCCGTCTTGAAACTTTCAATACAAATTGAACACTGATCGATCTTGTCCCTTCCAGAGTGGAATACTCTTAACGGTAGTTGATCCAAAGTTGAAGGTGAGACGCCTCCAATTTGTTCCAATTCACTATCGTAATCTCCAAATAATGTATCAATTATCATATTTTCATTGAATATGGTCTCTTCAGACAGTAATCCTGAGAAGATTATTCCACCAGCGGCGCCAAGACTAGCACCTTCAGCCACACCACGAGAAATGCTTCTGCCATTAATCCACGCAACTCCCGCCCCTATCGTTGCTCCCAACAATGCCCCATCTATTGCTGCATTCATAAAGCCAAATGGAGGTCTTGTGGGAAGTTGAGATATATTGTTTCGAAATTGGCGACTTTCGTGTCGGAACCTGCTTTCGGAGTCGGAATCGTCGGAATCGATAGGTCTTCTCCTGACATTTAAACGAGTTGACTTTGAATTACCACACATGGAGCAAATAGTGTTACCCAATACATTTTCGAAGGTACATTGATTGCATGGCCATTTAGTTGCGGTTTCGGCGGTTTGTCGCGGATTGGCAGTATCACACATTGTGCAATTTGCATTGCCATTTCCATTTTTGAAAGTACAGGCTTCACAACACCAACCTTCTTTGTCCTCATCCCAACCATCATCGTCGCTGTCATCAAATATCATAATTGGTGGATATTCTGATGGCTCGCTCCTTGATGAACTTGTCAAATCTATGATTTCACATTCCGCATGTTCCTGATTTTGAGTGGTGAATTTCTTACGACGTTCACATTGAAGGGAATGTGTCAACATGTTTCGTTCAAGAATCTGTTTCGAACATTGTTCACATGTAACAAAATCTGGGGAGCTATAGTCATCTGTCATTCTAATTCTACTTCTTCCATGAATAAAAAACAAGCAATGCGCGCCAAACGCAGCAGCCGCCAGCGGCCGCAGCGGCAGGGCCCATCATGCGCAGCAGCGCTTGCTATTAGGCCTTATTATTAGAGAAATTCGAAAATGCTCTGATATCCAATATCACTTTCTTTTTTTATGGTTTATGCCATATATGGTATACTGCTAATTTACTATATTGTCCTTCAAGGTTCATATTAAAGATATTCTCCAGAGTACCCATGGAGGATGCAAAGTAAGTCGTTGAGACTCGAATCATCAATTCTATAATTACCGGTTCATTACCATTGTAAACTAAACAGAGCACGACTTGGTAAGTTTCTTGCAAAAGAAAGGTCCTTGCGAGATGGTGGAGAAGATGAAAGCATTATGAAAATTTCTGAGGAACGAAATTTGTCTGTTGTGTCCCGCGCAGCAATGCCAATTTCTTCGATTATTTCAAGTCCTGACACCTTTGAAGAGACGAAGTACGTAGTAATGTCGTGACCATCATGTTATACCGTTTCATCTATTATTGTCCTTAGACGACGAGTATCAAGAGTGAAGGGCTCACCAGTAAAAGATAATGTTCGGAAGCCATTGTCACCTCCAGCAAAGGTGCGCCAAGTCACTAGTCGGCATACCAATAATACTTCACCAGAAGATACTCCGATAAGAAGTCGTAAAAGGTTGGTGATAAAGTCTCCTGCTCTTGATAATAGAGCCATTATCAAGCAAAACCCCCGAATTTCTCGATCGTTGTCCCCAATGCCCCTCAGAAGATCCCAGGCAAGACAATTCGCATCATTGATAAAGCAACCTGATAATGGAAGCAGTGCTGATGAAGAGGATGATGTTGAATCCACATTGAGCTTGCCTTTTCCACAATTGACGGAAACTAATAAAAGAGAGCTAAATATGCCCAGTTCGTCGGGATCTACGAGTGCACTTAAGCCCAAAAATACAAACAATCGCAAAAAAGGGACTACCCCAGATCATATGATGGCGCCAGATACATTTTCAGAATTATCTGATCCCTCTGTTAATGCTAGATTATGCAGTAGTGTTGTGGACGATATAATTTTATGGGAGGCGTCTTTGGACAATATAGATTCGCATGTCGATATGATAAAGAAACTCCGCATCGCGGAAACGATTATGAAGCGCATTGGAGTGGACAGAATAATTTGGTTGAAGAAGAATGCTCAAAACTCTTGTTTTTCTCTTGTAGAGGATGAGAAGGTTAATATTCCAACAAAGTCGTTGGAAACTGCCCTACTTTCAAATGGACACATTAATTTTTCGATTATCAATGCCGAAGACGATAAGTTCGATGTTCTATCGAAACTCTTGCAGCTCAATGACTCATTTGAAGCGAAAGTTATGCAAAATAATCATAGATATTTGCTTATTGCTACCTCCTCGAGTCACGATATGACAGACATGGTTGCTGTATTTTATGTTGAAAGCAATATTAATGTTCCATTTCATCCATTTTCAGGTCGTTTCGGTGAAGCGTTTCGCAGCATGGTTTCCTCGGAGACAAAACTTCTATCAATGAAAATTTGGGAAGCAGTTCGAAGGACAGTAACAAGATTGCAGCATGTGGAAATGGCTAGTCGAATTCGGTCCGAACGAAATGAACTTTCTCAAAAAGGGTTATCTAGAGATTCTTTGTTGACATTTTCCTTGTGGTCAGCATCATCAGAGTTTAATATTTTATCGCTTGCCACTGCGATATCAAAAACTGCTTCGGTATTTTCAAGATCCTGTTGTGTTTTATTCTTCAGAAAACGACAGCAAGCTGGCGAATATCAAGTTGCTAAATTTGTTGCTGGTGATGGACCTCCTCACATGACTTATGAAAATTTGACCGAACACAGTCCATTTCCTAGTTGTCTCTTTCCGGATGGTTCAAAATCACAAACTCTCGCTGTTGATGTTACTGGAAACGGAGCACAATGGCTCCTCCGTCACGACCATACGGATAAAGTTCACCACGGTGATGGGATCTGGATAAAATCTTCGTTTTCAGCGATCATTGACTCGCAAGTCATTACTTGCATAATATTTGTCCCAGTTTCTCCTACCATAGATCATATCATGCAAATGTCCCATGCTTCTGATCTCCGTTTAATTGCTGAGACTGCATTTTCCAACGGCATTAGTAAGGCAAAAACAAAATTCCTCTCGATGTGGTCGGAGGCGGCAACTTTGTTAAAGGACAGTTTGGTTTCATCGCCTAAATCCGACTCCATTGAAAATATCGAAAAGGATGATATTTTAAATAATATATTTGGATTAATTGATTGTGTAGAATCAGCGAAGTTCTGTGCCGCTTTGGGTATTCGTAAGGCAACGGTTTTATTGGACTTGCAGTTGTCGAAAACTCTAGGTTGTACAAACTTACATACCAGCAATGACTACTTGCGTGAAAATACTTTCGTTCAAAGAAGTTCCATGGGCCTTAAATACATCAGTGTTTCTAGCTTGTCAAATCAATGGCTTAAAGACCTAGCGAGTGGAAAGGTTGTTTTGTTTCACCCTTGCAGTGCCAGCTTGAATGGATTGTGTATTGCGGATGGAGATTCTTCTCAACTTGAATTGCTCAAGTTCATTCTTTCAATTGATGCGGAAGCACATTCAACTATGCTTATTCCCATAAATTCGAGTGTTGGCAATGGAATGGGAATAATGGTGCTATTCGATAAAGTCAGCGATCTACATACTTTCGGTTGGAGTGGAGAAAATACTTCTGAATGTTCCCACAAACGTTATGATGTTGCATTTGATTCTAATTTTTTCGATCAATTTCAAAAACTCGGTATAGTTTCATTCCTATTAAATTATCTCAATCGCTTTCATTATCAGAAATTAATGATTGATGAAAGAGCTGTATTGAATGTGCATCGACATGAGTTATTGGATGAAAACTCATTTCTGACTGAAGCTGTTTACAAGCTATTTGAACGGCGTTTACTAAACAAGATTTTCGCTTCGTGGAAGCAATTGTTTTATCAAAAGAAAATCGAAGATGAGTTAAAAAATAAGGATTTTTTAGTGGAATTTGCAATGAGTATGATAAAATTTAGACAGGTGGCTCCTAAATTATCTCCCTCTCAATCCACAACTCATTTTCAGGCAAAAAAGTCTCTATTTAAAGCGTATCTGGTACACTTTGAATCATGGCTCCGAAAAGTATTTCCAACGGATACAGTGCTGGTAGATCCTGAGCAATTGGTTTTGGATTCGTTGCGGGACAATGATACAATATCTAATGCTATTATTGACACAAGCAGTAGTTGTTTTTCCTTTGATAAAAGTCAAAATACAGCAAAGGTCTTAGCTTCTGTACTGATATCGCGGCCCACATTGAGTGGACGTTTTTCTCAAGAAGATCTGAAATGGTTTGAAGATCTTTGTTCTATGGGTAGTGAAATATATTCCTGTTTACTCCAAGGATTCCAAGTCGATGCGATTGACGGAGATGTGCGTAGTTTAACACTACCGATGCTGAAAAGCATGATTGTTCCTTTGGCTGATTGTTTTACCTCGTCTTCTCAATCTAATTATGAGAATTTGATCCAACGAATGTGCATATGGGTAAAGAAACTATGTGGCGCAGAGCTGGTTATGACAAATATTTCTGGAGATTTTTTCCTTGATGGGACAAAGGAGTCAAGTGTTGGATGGGTTACAGAATCATCAGATGCTACGAAGGAAGTGAATGAATGGGTGGTGAAAGCATGGCAAGAGATTGAAAAGATTGCTTTTGTATTGTCTGCGGACGTTGAATTTGGCGTTGGCAGTGAGTATGTTGCACAGAACACTGGAAATGTACATACGATTCGATTGGGACTGCCATCAAGTAAAAGTGTTGGTGATATGAAGATTGTTATGCCAGCTGGTGTCAATTTGAGCGATGATCATTTTCAAGTCGTGCAAACTCTGTTATATTTGTTTTTTTCTCTTATCTTGGCTAAGAATAATCAAGCCACTGCAAGTGCTGAGAGTCAAAATTTTCTAGCAGAATCTCGAAAGGTTGGTGTTGCTTTGGCGTCCGTGAATGAAGAATTGCAGATGCAAAAATTGCAATACCAGTGTTTGTTATATGAATCTACCATTTGTACCAAATCAATCAAGCTGGCTCTCGCGATCAAGTCGTGTAAGAATATATATTCCATTGCTGCATGCATGTGGGAATTAATTCCGGATTTAGTGAAATGTGAATCTGCTCTCTTTGCCATTTGTTCCAACTTTGTGGAAGTTGTTGAACCGTTAGAAGTTAATGACAATTTTGTTATTCTGTCTCCACGGACAGGAGTTGTTGAAGAAATTGATCGCGTTCCAGTCCGTCAATTGCTGATGCTACCTGAATATTTTGACGAAGGACATGATTCACAATGCATCCAATCAGCAATTCATTTGTTCATACCTGGCTCGCGAAAGATTTTTGCATCCGTGATTTTGTTCCATCACAAGAATAATGGTTCTCACCCCAATATTGAAAAAAATTATACTGTTTCTCCTGACAACACTGTCCGAGACATGGTGGGTGCCTTTCTGAGTGAAATGGTTTATAGTTCAATTCGCTTATTTTTCTTGTCTACGGAAAAGGTGCAATTGGACCAAGAGCTAAAATCATTAGAAGACCGAGTGCGCGAAAGAGATAAGCGTCTTGAACAACTGCCAGCAATTAGTGAAAATTTACTACATTGTCGACATCAAGTTGAGTCATTGGAAGCGGTAATTGCCTCATTAAAAAATAAATTGTTGGAAGTTGAATTTCAACGAGATCACCTATCAACAGAATTAAGAGAAAATGAAAATTCCAGTAGGTTGGTATTCGAAGATGCACAATTGAAGTCAAATACTAAGATCATTGATTTGGAGCGCAAAATTGTGAATGTCAACGATTTGCTCTCCGCAGAAAAAGAATATACTAAAGAAGCATTGCTCTTAACTCAGAAATTTGCTTATGATCCTCGTTGTAGTGGTCACGAAGTGTTTTGTTGGCTGGAAGATATTGCTCATTCTAAACAAACCCGCGTATACCAGATGCCGATTGGCGGAGAGACAGAGAAATGCACAAGCCTCCCAGATAAATTGCAGTTTATACCAAATCTTTGGTCTGCAATTGGAGAGGCGACTAGGACAGGTGAATCGGTTTGCTTCACTTGTCATCCAGACTCTTATAAGAGTTTAGTGGCAGCCGGATCGCGAGCTGATCGATATCTAGAAAGTAATGATTTCGAACCTGTAGAAGTACTTTGTATCCCAAACCGATCAATCCCTGTCAAAGATATTGGTTCTTGTTTTATTTTTACGAAGTCTAAATCAGAACATTGGAACAGCTGCTTCACTGAAGCAGATAAACGTTTCTTAGAAATGGCGGTAAATATGTCTTCTCGTCTTATGCTGAAGACTAGTTGTGAAATTCAAGCAGAAAAATTTTATAGGTTGGAAGAGGAATTAAGAAGTACTCGATTCGATTCAAATAAGATCTTCCACAGCATTGATTTGATTAGAGATATTTTTGGTACTAGTAAAATTCAATCGACAGTTGATTTGATTCAACTCATCAAAAAATCCGTATCGGCAGCGTTAGCAGACCCACTTAAAACATTCATTGATATCGATTGTCAAGTTGTTTTTCATGATCAATCGGAGTCAAAATATTTTAAATATTTCAGCCACAAAACAATTGATATGATCAAAGAAGTAAAATCTCGAAAGACAGTTGTCACAAATGGTGCTATGGTCATAGTTCCATTTCAGAGTGTGCAACAGATATTTGCTGGATTTATGGTGATCGAAAAGAGACTTCATCCTGTTCCAACTAGTAATTTTGAAAGATTAGCTGAATCAGTCAGCATTAGCCTTGCAGATCAACAGATTCTAAGCGTATTGTCAGCATTTGCGTCATTTGTAATGGATAAAATCGATTGTGTGAAGGAAGCTTTTGTATCGATTCAAGAAGCAGGCGCAGCTATTAGCTTGATCCAAGAAGCAAAGTCTGCAGTAGAAGAAAAATTGACAATGGAAATAAGCGCTCGGGCTGAATTTGAACATGCATTGAGTGCGGGTGGAGATATGCTGAGTATTGCATCATCACAGAGGTATTGTCTTTGTTTTTAATAAGTGTACTTAGTCTTATTGTTTCTTCCCCCAGGAATTCTATCGGTCAGATGATTGATTTGTTGCGTCAACAAGTTATAACCGTCACTAACTCGATGGATGCCCATGTTATTCTTCCTTATTCTGCGGATAATATTCTTTCTGAAATTCTTTTGGAAAATGGAGATGTGGATATATTAGTCCGCTCCTTTCCTTCAGAGCAAAACCATGAGTTTTTCACACTGTTACCTGATAATCCGATTCCTTCTCCCATTCGGTTTGAGGTTGGAGATATTGAACTTCAAGCAATTAATAACTTCAGGACTATTTATTTGCCATCTGCAAATGATTCTGACAAAACAACCAATTGGAGAAGCTGGGTAATTCGTCGACTAGATGCTTCAAATCGATTGGGAGGAACAGAGGAGCGAAATATTGATGTTACATCTTCTTTTGTTATGGCAGTCCCATTCTATTTGAGGTCAACGAGCACCGATACTCTCTCCTACACAGTAAGTCAATCGGAAGATGGGATTGAGCTGGGTTTGCAAGGGAAAATTGCACTAGTCGTTGTTGTTCGGCCCTGCAACTTATTTTCGGAAATCGACCGTCTTTGTATTAATTGGCTCACGAAAGTATTTTCTTTCTGCATTGGTATGAGAGGGGGAGAGTTGAATGCAAAGCAAAACATGCGTTATTTAAAGCAATTGCAGACCGAATTTTATCGATTGCAAAATGTTGATCACAAGTACTTGGATCTACAAAGCGACATCAGTATGGTGACCAAATCTCTGGAGAATAACCCTCATTGGAATGGAAACTTGGAAACACTAGTCGATCATTCAGATCAAAACTTGGTAATCATGATGAACCAAATTATTCTGTCAAATTGTGGACTTTCTAATCCTACAATGGATAAAAGTCTACTGGTAAAACTCTCCGAAGGTACTTTGAATAATTTCGAGGAGCAGATCTTTATTACGGCAATGGAAAAAGTTTTCTTTGGGGAACGATTACGTTTCGAGGAATGTACAAGTCACGCTTGGTCTGATTTCTATGTCGCTCACATAATAGAAGCTTCGAAAGATGTTGTGGATGCCAAAATATTGAATATTTACGAAGTTATGCACTCAAAGGGAGGATTAATCAGAGAAGGTCATTTAGCATCAAATATAAAATATACAATTAAATTTGGATTTCTCTCCTTGAAGAATAGAGATAAGATAAGTTTATCACGAGAAGAAATTTGGTTCTCACCCAATAGCAAAATTCCACAAGCTATGTGTAAGTTAGAGGTATTGGGGAAACCAAATCAGTACTTCTTAGTTTCTAAAGTCAATAATGATGATAGCGAAGATCATTCATCAGGGACGGAAATTCAATCAGACATTGATATGCCAAAAGATGTGTCTGTCGTTGGATTCAATCTGATGAATCTTGATCTTAAGTTGCAATTAGCAGAAAAAATTGTTAATTTGCATTGCTTGTGGAAACTACAAGTGACTAAGTATGCCGGTGAGATTTCACGTTTGCATGATGAGGTTAATAAAGAACGTGATTTATCCCGGAATCTTCTATTAGAAAAAGATAAAAACCACTTTGCAATGGAATCCCAACTTATAAAGACAATGGAAGCTGAACGTGAGAAGTCTAATACTTTATTTCAACGGAGTCAAAACAATCAACGTATGCTGGAAGCCATTCAAAATGAGTGTGCTATTATTTCTAACTATGTTTTTAGTTTATCTTCTGCTGCAGGCTCATTGGACTCCTACTCAGAATTGTTATCGCGAATTGCAACAACCGCATTTTATGATTTTGCCACTGGAAGCTACTGCACTACTGAAGAGACAACTGGGAAAAAAAATTCCATTTCCAATGTCTTGTGGTCACGAAATGAAAAGAATTTGCAGCTCCCTCTGATAAGCCTATGTAGCAATATTGACGATTCTATTACCATCTCTAAATTACCTTCACTTGCTTTTCGGATTATTGTGTTTATTAACGCTATTCATGGTGATCAATCGGCTGCTTCCGTTAAATTGAAACAAGAATTGATGGACTTCCACAATCGTTGCTTGGAACTCAGTGATAAGTTGTCATTCAGTATGGAGCTACTTATAATTCCAGTCAGCGGAGAAGATATAGAAACCGAATCTGAGGAATGGGGATTGAGATCTCATCATATGATTGCACCAGGAACTATTCTATTAGAATCAGGATTACCGGTAACAGTACGAGGTATAAACCATACTTCGTCGTTTATTTTGTTTCAACCTCAGGAAGATCATGAATTTGTTTCAAAAGCAACAATTAAATGCTTGTTTCGTGGATTGCATCAATTCGCCATCAATTCGTACTTAAAATATATTCACGACAAGAATGTGAATCAAATCATTACCCATAGAAGATTGCATGGTATCAACAAATTGCAGGGGCTTCAAATCAAGTTAAAGTTGGAAGGTTATCGGCGAATGGCCAGTTTCCATGCTCTCAAATCGAAAATTTTAGAGAGGAGAACGACTGAGTGCTCTGAGTTGAAGGTTAAGTGTTTCAACTTCAAACATCGCTCAATGCTACTAGATCAGCAAGTTGCTGATTGGTCTGAAATGGCGAAGGGTTTAAATGGAGCATCTCAGGCAATGACAGGTGGTATGGCAAGCTTTTGGGCTCGATCATGTCATTCTCTTCTGTCAGTCTTGTCTAGTCGTTGTACCGTCACAGTTTGCGGATTAATTTACCAGCAAAATGGCCAAAGAGAGCCTAACAGTCTGGTTGAACTGATTGTAAGGAACATGAGCAGTCCGATGATCTTGAAGCAACATAAGCGCAATCAGCATCACGAGAAGGTTTCGAATGACGATTTCACTATTGATGACGATATAGATAATTATTTAGAATATGCCCATGCTACTTTGGAACGTCGACCGGTGCAAGAGTTAGGTCATCGCCTTACAATGCAATTGCTTGAAATTTTTGGATCTTCTCCTTATCCCATGGCATATCACTCAATTCAGCGATTGTATAAAATTGCGCCTTCCGAAGAAAACGATATCATCACTTATTTGATACCAGTGCGTACTTCTGTCAGTGTAGTTGCGGCGATTCGTGTAACCATCGAAAACTTACGAGGCGATGAGAAAGATAGCTCAAAACCATCATTGTATGAAGATATTCTCATTAGTAAATCAGATGTGATGTCTGCGGTTGAAAGTAATTTGGTCAACTTTGCAGATCTAGTTGCACCAACCTTATCAGCTGCTTCTGAGCTTCATCAGAAAAATGAACGCTTGCGCAGCATCAGTGACAAGTTAGGAATTAAAGATCACGAACATAACCAAATTTCCAAACATCTATCAGTCTTAAGGAATTTGTTCGAACGTTTCCAAGATGGTGTCAGAATTTGCAGTGCATCATTGGAGGAAATTTTCTGCATTGAACGACGAGATAGTGTCGGTTCTTCATTGGACGCGATGATTGAGCAAAGTTGCTCTATTTTCACCTCTGTTATCGGTGATGTTTTCGATGCAGAAGCGGAGATTATGATTGATAAATCCGCCTTGGTTGGATCTCTTCCACTTTCAAAGAATACGGATGTTCCAAATGAAAAACTTCAATCTGGACGTGGTTCTAACTTTGAAGAGATTGATGAGTTTTCTTCTAGATTCTTGTTGTCTTCAGCTCCGCGATTTAAATCCAAAGTAAATGACCAGATTAATAAGAACCAAGAAGAAATTACTTTACTTCGCGAGGGGATCTGTGATACTATGGGAAGAAATTTTGGGGAATTGCGAATCAGCCTTCAAAATGGGTCGATAGGAATGGATTCTGTCAATGAACTATGGAGGTTTGTCTTGAAACCAATTGCGTGTTTTATTGCTCTGATCATAGTGCAGGTTCTCAATAATAATAATCTTCAAAAGATAATAGAAGAAAAAGATTCAAACTACTCTAAGCTTGGACACGATTATGAAGATGAAGTGGATCGGAGAAAGATATACGAGGAGGAGACAATGAAATATTGCAAATCGTTAGGAATTCAAGGGAAATGGACAAAACTTTCTAACCATTGTCTGGAGTATATAACTTCCCCAAATTATCACCACATTCGATTTCCAAGTGGACTTAATAACTTGGTTAAGGACTATTCTTTAAACGATGCACTCACGTCATCAACCAACAACTCCTTGGTATCATTTCTCCATTCATTAATTGAAAATACTCTTTCATTATTAGGTAAGAATCAGTATGGCCTAAACCTCGCAATATTGGATGGCAAAACAGAACCTGGTGAACTACGAAAATTAATTTGGATTCATGGAGGCCAGTCAAAAATCGATGAAAAGCATGATTACTCCAAAACCGCAAATGGTGATTTAGAATCGCAGGGAAATTTGACTTGGAAGGAACTTAATGAAAACACTCAAGCAATCGCAATAAACATGACTCATCTCTGTTTATCAACAAAACAACAGTCGGACATTGATGTGCGACAAGAGACAGACGCGAGAAGGTACTCAAGGCATCAATTTCATGGCCGATCTTTGAGTGATATCAAACCAGGAACCGATTCTGTAGTTCATATTTCCGTGGTTCCTTTGTTTTATTCTTACTCATCCAAAGAAAATGAGGAAGTAATTGGTGCACTGCAAATATTATCTTTTCTGGATGATGAGGAGGAATGTGACGTGCATGACCAATCTTCAATCTCAAATTTTCATATCGGCAGAGGATTTAATAGAGATATTCTACTCGATCTTACCAGTTTGCTTTCTCGACTATTGTCTTTTGAAATCGTTCAAACTGTTCATTCTCATCACTGCTTGTCATTAGAGGCAAATTTGGTAACGGTGCAGTTGAAGCAGCAGGAAGAAGTAAATTTGCACAGTTATTATCAGCACATGGCGAAAAATTGGCAAATGATCACATATCTTCTTCGAGATTTGCAGCAAAACTTTGACAATTCTATACGCCAACGGAAGCTATCTCCTTCGACAGAAACAAAAGCTTTGAAAGAGCCTTCCATTGACGACTTGGTTTCAATATTCAACTTTGAATCCAGCAGGAAATATTTACTAGAGCTGGGAATGATGATCAAAGTAAAGTTTGGATCGTCAGGCGAAGCTATGGATTCCTTAACGAAGTTTGAAATTGAGAATTCCTCAATTACAACTGGGAACAAAGTAATTGCTAAAACAGTTCTTCCATTGTTTGCATCACCCACTAATATTAAAGTTGACACGATGATAGATGAATCAGAAAATGCATATTTGGAAATTATCTTGCTAGATGTTTATGCACAAGACTCAGCGTTGTCTCATGGAAAGGTTGATATGCTGTCAAATTCCTACGAATTCGTTGAAATTACGGCAAATACCATCAGGAGCCTTATCACGCAGTATCACCGTTTACAGGGTCTTGCTCTGGAATCTACTAAATCGTTGGATTTGCTTCAACATGAATTACACAAGCAGAGAGCAAGATCAACAAGATATCATCAAGAACTCACGCAACATCGAAGCATGTTGTCATCAAAACAGATTGATAGTGTCCAGCTTTTTGACGACGTGGCAGATTTCAGTAACAAAATTCTGGCGCTGGTTAATTTTCCTTCAATACCAAATTCATCTTTATTTCTGCAAACAGGCATTCAAGAAGTATCGAAATTTAACAATGAGAATATGGATGTCGCACTTTTCTCTAAACAAGCAATAAAATGCTTGCAATCTTCATTTGATCATTTCGTCAAATCATTGCAAATCACCCCCGAGAAGAATTTGTTTTCTTTTCATTGCTCTTTGCTATGGCGAAAGCAATCTTTGACTCGGCTGCAGAGAAGAGCATCGTTTGAAGAAGATAAATTGTCTGAAGAAGTTGAGTTTATGAAGTTGATAATGTTTGAACCCTCTTTAAACGCAAGCGGTATTTCCTCTCAAGGAACCGAGTTATTATTGATAAAACAATCTAGAATGGCAAAGGATGTTGGAGTTCGAGAACAACATAAAAGCTCCAAGGATCATTCACCTAACCTAGCAGCTCCTTCTGCACTTGAAAGAATTTTCTGGAACAATGAAAAGGTCTGTATTGCGAAAGATTTACATGAAATCCATCCCACGGATTTGATTGGAATACTAGATCCTATCTATTTCAATGAAGGGAAAACCAGTAATCATTCAAATAAAAAGTATCTAGTGTATTGCATAGGCCTACAATTTCCTATAAATTCCGCTGAGGGCGTAGAGAGTCCATACTACGATGCAGTCCTGCGATTAATTATCGCTGTGTCCAATAATTTGGAGGTTGATGTCATAAATAAGAAAACCATCCCAACTCACGAAAATTTAAAGAAGTGTTATAATTCAATCGCAGAGTGTTTGTTGCAATCACTGATTGCCTCTGGGCAGCTGCCTAATGAGTTTGTTTTTATGGTCGAGAATTCGGTGCGAAATTATTGCACAACCCAACATTGGCGTCAGCGTTTCGACCAAATGGTCAAAGGAGAGAAAGAAAAAGAGAAAGTTCAAATAATTGAGTTCTCGCAGAACCAATTAAATCGATATAAAAAGCTATATAAAATTGTTCTGAGGGAGTGTTCTTCGTTATTAGATCCTCCTTTGATTGGAATAGGAAGTGGTGTGGTGAGACCTGTGCATCCTGCATCTCTTGCCCCCCTTGCTGCGTCGCAAGATACTTGCATGAAAATATTAAATTTGCTGAGATCCCTGTTGCGTACTGAGGGCCAGGCGTTATTGTTAAAAGATGTGACCACAGTTCCTCACACTTACCAAATTATTTATTCCGGGGATGCCTTATCATGGCCTGGTATAGAACAAAATACATTTGGAGTAGTTACTTCTCATCACCATGACCATGGAGCCACTTACAGTAACAATGCAACACTGCGGGTGTCATTAGTAGAGACAGTTGTGAGTACTAAAAAAACAGTATTATCCTCAAATGTCCCTGTGGATGATAGATATGTATCACAAATTGATGGAATATGTTGTTTGGGAACACCTGCAATATTTGTACCCTTACGAGGTCGAGGAGGGATTGCCGTTGGTGTGTTGGTTGGTGCGAAAGCTAAAGCCTCCGCAGAATTTACTCCCGAGGATGTAACTGCCGCTGAATTAGTTGCTTCAATGGGAGCACTATCCCTCTATTGGTGTCAGGGATTGGGTTCAGTTCACCACACTTTGCATAAGACGATTCATAAAATGGATAAATTAGAGAGGATTATTCAGAAGAGAGGTTCTCAAGAAAAATAAAATTTTACATGTATTGTTTATAGCAGTTTGTTCAAGTTGGACACCACATAACTCACAAAATCCAAATATTACTAAATTATGATTTTTGAAGATCTAAGATGACATGCAACGTTTAAGTTGCTTTTGGGTTTACTATTGGGGTTCCACTCAACCTTCTAGCTTTCAGACGCTCCATTAATGATGGTGGAGTTTCTTCAGTTAGACTTGCGCTACTCGCTAAAGGAGTCTTCATCGCACTTCCTGTTGATGGAATGAATGACAGAGGAGGCGATATAATTTCCAATTCTTCTGTAGATTTCTTCTCTACCAGCTTCTTTTCAACAGAATTTGCATTACTAGATCTTCGTCGCACTTTTGACTTAACTTCTTCGTAGTCGCTATCGTCATCATTGGTTGGCTCCGACTCTGAATCGACTAGATCGATAGCTTCATCATCGTCCACTTTAACTTTCTTAGCGGTTTTTTTGGTGCTAGAAGTGGCAGCAGTTTTCACCTTAACATTTGGTGTTGCTTTACTAGGTGCAGAATTAGAAGCTCTAGAAATTGCTGATAATGGCGCTTTTCTAGCAGAATATGTCCTTTTACGACTTGATGAAGTTCCTGACTCTTCGTAATCACTATCATCTTCCATAAAATCAACGTCTGAAGTATCAGAGTCTTCTATATCTTCATAATTGCCTTTTTTCTTTGATGATTTAGTTCGCGTTCCTTTCTTTGCAGTGGATGATGCTTTCGATGCATTTGAAGGGGTGGTAGTCTTGGATGCAGATTTCTTACCGGAATTTTTCACTTGCTTCTTAATTGGAGCTGGACTTTCAGAAATATCTATTGGATCTAATGATGATGTTGGTTCCACCAAACTGGAAGAATTCGGTAGAGCAGTTGAGCTTGAGGGAAAGAATGCAAGAAGAGATTTTTGATGGGCAACAGACGTTGTTGGAACGGTTGATTTGGTAATTGGAGCAGTATTAGTAGTCATTGTTTGAACAGGATTCAAGGAATGTTTTGGTTTGCTACTAGTTGGGCTTGGTGTAATTGGCTTTACTCTTGGTTTCACCTTTACTGGGGTTGCGTCATTATAGTCACTATCATCCATGACATCATCATCATCATCAGAAGAAGAAGACAAATTTTCAGATGATGCCTCGTCGTCATCCGCGCCATGTTTAGGTTTTTTCTTGACAACTTTCTTGGGCTTTGGTCCAGTTTTCCTACGTGAAGCGACGGAGTTAACGGACTTCCTTGTTCTTTGTTGTGATTCAAGTTCTGAACGCTGGGTTTCTTCAAGTGCCGCTTCGAAATCAAATAAAGCATTTTCCAATGAAGTCAAATCCTCCACCCATAACGTCTCTGCAGACTTCGAAGCCAAAGAATCAAGCTCAGCACGTTTTGCATCTCTTTGAATGGATAATTCATTAACTTTTTCGATGGTCAGACTCCATAGTTTCATCGACAACAGATAATCAAACCCTTTCTCTAGAGATTCGTTTGTACGGTCTTGCTCATCAAACATATCGTCATCGAATGTTTTTTTTTCTTGAAATGATTTGAATCCTTTAGTTTTCAATTCCAACAGCAATTCATTTTTCTTTCTATTGGTAAGAATTATTGATCCTTGAATTACGCTTTCCACGAATCGCATCTAAAGGAGAAATCGTTAAATTTGGAAGAAGGTCAACATGACAGTAGGAAGTAACCTTGTTATCTAAGCGCTCCCAGTCTTCTGTCAGTCTTTTGATAAGCATTGACTTACGACGATCGTAGTATTGCATACGAATATTGAAGAATTCTTTGAGTATATGAACAGGTCTAAAAAAAAGGGAATCTATCACAGAGGAGTGAGATTACTTGAAAATCACTTACCCATCATGTTTTCGTATGTGGGAGGCCAAATCGAATAAATGCATATTGGTTGTTGAAACGGATGTATCAAGTTTGAACTTTTTGATTAATGCCACTCTGTCATTACTGAATTCAGCGAGCCTCTCAGGAATGCAATTTACGGTGAAGAGAACAGTCGTGTCTGTATGATTTTCTTTGAAATCTTTGATAAATGGTGCAACAGAATTAGTGGATCCACTTTCATCTTTGCTCTCGGTAACGGCAGATGCTGCGGCACTGTTACCAACCAAAATACTCTCAAGGAATTGTTTGTAATCTGTTGTCCATTTGCCAATCGGTAATTCGCTAATGATAACTGTTTTGTCATCAATAACTTCAATATTGCCAACCACCGTGAAGTTCGATGTACCAGCTTTCTCTTGCACCTCTCCAGTAAATCCTCGATACCATGGTTTCATCTCCAATGGTTCCATTCCATCAATCATACGCTTTATGCTGCTAATAATTTCTCGCGGGTTATAAGTTGGTATCGATGAACTCCAACCAGTACCAATTCCTTCACTGCCATTTACCAAAACCATGGGAATGATGGGAACGTAATATTCCGGCTCAATTGTTTGACCATCATCCTCCAAATATTCTAGTAAAGCATCATCATCAGGATGAAAGATGTAGCGAGTAATAGCTTCTAACTTTGTAAATACATAACGAGGGCTTGCAGCATCTTTACCACCCATCAATCGTGTACCGAATTGGCCACAAGGAGTTAAAAGATTAATGTTATTGCTTCCAACAAAATTTTGGGCCATTCCAATGATAGTCTGCGTGAGCGATTGTTCTCCATGATGATATGCAGAATGCTCAGATACATAACCTGCAAGTTGAGCAACTTTGATTTCTTGTTTAAGGTTACGCTTGAAGCACGCAAACAAAACTTTACGTTGAGAAGGTTTTAAACCATCCATGAAATGAGCGATGGAGCGTTCATTATCAGCATGGCTAAAGAGAATTAACTCATGGTTAACAAAGTTGTCATAAGTTATATT
>JACCEA010106372.1_pt1 | contig 34441 bp, 48 predicted proteins | sample 7449851 | NCBI WGS metagenome assembly JACCEA01 (sample SAMN15323453, study PRJNA562643) | freshwater metagenome | isolation source: river surface water | place: USA:Blue River Watershed | collected 2017-08-18 | reverse complement strand
GTTGCTTCCACGCTGTTGAGCAATGGATGCGGTCATAGTTTTAAAACTCCGTATTTTTTTATTTAAGTAAATGTATTAAGAAAAGTTAAGTTCCTTTCCTTAACACTTATTTATAATAGCATTGTCAGCATACCCTGTCAATAGGTACAATTTCCAAAGTGGCACACCATAAATAAAAGGTTAGTACAAAAAACCGAACTATTTGTTTTTTGTATTATTCCTAAATAAAATATAAAGGTAGAGTTATTTTAAAACCATGTTAAACGAACCTACTCGTAGAAGACTTTTAAATATTTGTACTAAACTATCTAAGAAGCAACAAGTTGCTGATTTTGACTTAGTATGGGCACAAAAAAATGCTATCCATGATGATGAAGCCGCTGAACTTTTAAAAAAAGTTGGTTTGTTTATCCCTGCTGAACAACAAGAAGATACCACTGAAATTTAATTTATGCCCAGAGAGTGGAACACTCCAAAAAGAGAGTGTTGGAATGCTCCTATCCACCAAATTTTAAAAGCAATAGATAATCACACCCGTCTCTGGTTAGAGACGGGTGATTTTTGGCATGAAGAAAAAGCAAATATATTAAGACAATATCTAAGAGACTTAAAAGACTGGATACATAAAGAAGAAGGAAGATGAAAAAAATTCTTATCATTGGTTTATTGATTATAAGATTACTTACCAATGACGGGGTATTTTTAAATGCCAGAAGAATTCCACCAAAAAAACAACCAACAGAAGTCATCAGATTCATCAGAAGACCAGCCAAAAAAGGCAAAAAAAAGCCTTTGCCTTTTAGATAAACTAATTGTCACTCTTGTTATAGGAACACTTGGATACGTTGGTATAACTTTTATTAATTGTAATTTTATGGTTCCTGGATCAATGGAACGTGCTGACGCATTAGGAGGATTAGTAAATCCCCCACCCTTAGATTGCAAAGAATCTGAGAGTAGGGGATATAATGCTTTATTTACTTTGTTCACTGCTTTGCTTGGATTAAAAGCAAAGATGGAAGATTAAGAAGACCAAAGTTTACTTTCCGATATTCTATTTTTTTACATCAAAAATTCTTCCCCAACCATCATTACCTTTTGGACACCATCTACGCGATAATTCAGATCTTTTATAAATTGCACCTTTACCATTAGTAACAGGTCCAGTATATCCATCGTTTAGAGAACCATAAGGATCATTTACAACATAATCTCCATTTGGAGTCTTGCCAATGACAACTACCATGTGTCCTCCCGTGGGATTAGATAAAGAGCCACGATGAAGAATACCAATAACAATAGGTCTACCAGCGGCAAGCTCTCTATCAAGATCAGCAAAAGTAAGGGAATAACTGAAACTTGACTTAATTCCATAAGACGCAAGAACACGAGTTTGAACCAAATGGTCTGTCGTGTCTCCGATTGAGAAGACCTTTTGAACATATGCATCATCTCCTTTTGGTCCTTTTAATGTGCCTGGTTTAAAGTATTCAAGGCACATTGCACAAGCAGATGAATTACAAGTTCTTTGTGCATCTCTATAATTATCGGTTTGAGGAAAGAATGGAACATCAAGAATAGATGATTTTGGTCTTTCTGGTTGAGTTCTATAAATTCTGACCCAATTTGCCCCATCTTCCATCAGGTCTTGCGCCTTTTGAAGCAAATCTTTTTCAAGTTGTTCCACAGCAGCTACATGCTTTGGATTCTTTTCATCATAAAACTTAAAAAAGTTATGAAGATCGATTTGCATTATTCTATCCTATTCAGCAAATTTATTTATTAAAAAAGGAGGGTTTTACCCCTCCCCTTTGTTTATTATGCTGTGACTACTTCTCGAACTGTAGATTTTACATATTCTAAAACTTTTTCTGGTGTTGATTCAACATATGGATCATCTTCAGCATTATTTTGTAGACCATCTTCAACAAATAGTTTTTCAATGGAACAATTATCTACCACAGCAGCGTAACGCCAACTACGCTCACCGAATCCAAGATTTGTTTTATGGACAAGCATACCCATTGAACGAGTAAAATCTGCATTACCATCTGGAATTAGATTAACTTTTTCAATATTTTGATCTTTTGCCCAGGCATTCATTACAAAACCATCGTTAACAGAAATACAATAAATGTCATCAATACCTAGACTAATAAATTCATCATACTTTTCTTCAAATCCAGGAAGTTGATAAGCACTACAAGTAGGAGTAAAAGCACCAGGAAGAGAGAAAATCACTACACGCTTACCTTCAAATAATTCAGTAATAGAGCGAGTTACAAATTCACCATTTTCACGAAAAATAAAATTAGCAGATGGAAGTGTAGTTCCTTCCTTAATAGTCACACTATCAGTTGTTTTTTTAAACTTTTTAATAATATTAAGCATCAGTAAGTCTCTCCAAGTTTATCAAGTGAATAAAAAAGTAATACTAAAAATATAATAGTAGTAATAGTAAACAAAATACTAGTCATTACCAAATGCCTGGAATAATCTGACCAGTAGCAAAATATGCTCCAACTGCTGCTACAAAACCAAGCATAGCAAGACGAGCATTTAGAATTTCTGCTTCAGGGGTGAATCCAAACTTTTTCATTTTTTACCTCCGTTTCGATTAGTAATGTTTTGAATAACAATAAATTTGTCTTTAGGTAATGTGCCTGCTACACAAACTTTGAGTTCATCATCATTTGACCAAGCACCAGATTTAATTAACTCTTCAAGGGCAATACTAAGTTGCCCAAGCATATTAGCACCAGAATTCATAATTAATCAAAAGATTCCGAAGAATAAATTACCTGTGAGAGAATAAGAAATAGCACCAGCAATAATACCGACCATTGCCCAACGCCCATTATACTTCTCCTTCGCTTCATTTGGAGTATCCATACCATAATTATGGTAATACATTGTGGGTTCTTTAGCAAACATATTTTGCTGCCCACGTTCATTGGTTGTTACAGTCATTCGTTTTGTAACGATTTACAACAACAGTATATAGGAAAAATAAAGAAGAGTCAAGGGGGGTAAACCGCCCTTGACTCAAATTTGTCAGATTTTCAAGACTTTATCAGAATTTGAAACCCAGACCAGTGGTGAATACGGGGGAATAAGTACCATTCGTAGCACCGTAGCTGTTAGCAGCATTGGTAGTGGGGAACTTCAGATCAGCAAAACCAACCAGAGAGTTAGTCAGACGACCTTCAACACCCAGAGCGAGAACAACTTGACCCTTCTCACCAACAGCAGACTGATAGTTAGCAGCAGTGTTATTCACGAAAGGAATCTGATAACCAACACCAGTATAGATGTTAGCCTTGCTTACACCAGAAGCAGCACGGGCAATACTCCAATCATAAGAGAGAAGAGCACCACCGCCAGCACCGATTTGACCAGCAGGAGTACCAACGAAGTTAGCGTAAGGACGAACAGCAACAGCATTTTGATTGCTGAAAGTCTTCACAGCATAACGACCTTGAACAGTGGCACCAGACACAGTGCGGTTTTCGGTGTAACCATTACCAGCAACACCTTGCTTATTCAACAGAACACCAGCACCAAGATAGTTACCGACGCCTTGTGCCTTTTGAGCAGCAGCGAGTTCAAGAGTACTTACACGGGCATTGGTAGCACCCAGTTCTTTAGCAAACTCAGCACGGAGAGCAGCAGCAAGCTGAGCATCTGCAGCAGTCTGAAATTCGCTAATGCGGTCTAGACATGCATTGGTTAAAGCGGCAAGTTGAGCACGGGTAGCAGGTTGACCAGGTTGGAACGTGCCATTGGGATAACCAGCAACACAACCGTAACGGGACACCAGATTAGAGATAGCTTGGTAAGACCACTCGGTAGGTTGTACGTCACGAAGTTGAGTCACGCTAGTCACTTGTGCCATAGCGGGAGCAGCAGTAGCAGCAACAGCGGTGGCAGCGATAATTGAACGAATAATCATAGTTTTCTTAGTACTAAAGGACAAAAAATTAAATTTAAGATTTGTTACAAATCTCAAGTACCTATTTAGTATAAAATGAGGCATTTTGATTGTCAAGAGGGGTAGATCCTACTTATTTCTGGAGACCAGAAGGATCGGATACTCTACCCAGATAGGGATCATAGTCGGTAAGCTGGTCAATTGTCAACTGGGCACCCGCCTGAGACCAAAAATTATAAATTCCATCATGGCTTGCCCTATGAAATACATCCACATGTTCGGGATGAATTGAAGACCCCAATTCTATTTTGTAAAGTAGAAGAGGAGCAGAATAAGTATTTCCAGAATTATAAAGTAAATCGTCTGCAACTGGACGTGGTTTTACCCCATTATCTAACTTATACTTATCCTCTCTAACATGCAACCTAATTAATTTTTCTGCATGATGTCTTGTTATTACATAACAAGCTGTGGAAAATTCATTAACAAATCTCTTATGAATTTTTACATGAATATCTCCTGTACAAATAATTGCAAGTTGCACAACATCCCAGTCATAAGGAACCCTTGAGATAAAATCATCCCAAGTAAAGTTCCAGTATCTAGCAATATCTAAATTACAATCATCTTCCATAATAATTGCATATGGACTATCGGATGTTTCCATCCAATGCTTAATAGCCTTTAAATGTGAAGTTACACATCCAACTTCACCAGAAGACATACTTTCTGGATATCTCCCTTTAATAATATCGCTTAAATCATCTTCACGACCATCATATGCAGATATTCTTGTATAATTTTCAATACCCCAATAAGAAAATTGATCCTCCATATACTGCTTTCTCTCAGGTTGACCATCAAGATTCAAATAATAAACTGGACCAAAATTATTTAATTTGTGCATAGATTTATTCTTATCCATGATTTTCGATAACTTTCATTATACTAGGAATATAATATTTTTGTAAAATTTCTTTCCAATCAAAATTTTTAGAGTATTCTATAATTTCTTCTCTATGATTAATAGAGTATTCTCTATTTTTAATAATTTCTTTTTCAACAAAATCTAAGTCAGCAATCTTATCTTCTGGAATTACAGTAATGAATTCTTTGTCTTGATCTAGATTTGCTTTGCCCCATTCACATACAACTACACCCAAACCAGAAGCAAGTGCTTCCATACAAACTAATGGATGTGCTTCACCATCACTAAGAAGAACTAGATTTCCATAGTCTGTCAATTCATTATAAAGAGTTTCTTTTGACCATTCACCGAGATAATTTTTATTAGTATTAAACCTGCTATCTGCTAAATTTCCAGCAAACCAAAGACTATCAATAGATTGGAATAAATGCTGTCTCTTTCGATAATCAATTTTAGCCAAATATATTGATCTATCTGGATACTCTGGATCTTTTTTAAATTTAAACTGTGAAGTATTTACACCATTAGGAGTAACAAAAAGATTTTCTTTTGGTATATTAAACATTATTTGATATACCTTAGATATCCCCTCAGATAAACAAAATACATTTGGTTTAATTTCTGCAAATTTATTTGCTACATTTGCATATCCATTAAACATTTGAGGTCTTTCCAAATACCCAAAATGACTAGTAATAGCAGATGGGTATTGAATATATGGGCAAAGATCGATAAATTCGTCGTAATGCACATGAACAAAATCTGGAACAAATGCATTAATCTCATTAACTATTTGTCTATAGTTTTTTGTGTTAATGATTTGTACTTCATGCCCCATTTCTTCAAGGGCATTTTTTGTATCCCATATCAATATTTCTACTGCACCCCAACCAGTTGGGGGAATTGGCATAATGCCTGGTCCAACTAATGTAATTTTCATTTTACTAACCTCTGTGGATAATCTGTACAAACACCGTAACAATTATATGCGATCAAATCTGTCAATTGATCATCTTTAAGATAAGTCTCTGGCATAACAATTACACTAGATGAGGTATAAGATTTACCAGGATAAGTCCAAATATAATTTTTACTTGTTAATGTAAAATCATCAGTTTGATGCCAAAAATAATTATAACCTCCTGTACCATGAACAAACTCATATAAAGCTTCGATATTTTTACAGTGAATCCACAATTTTTCCATACGTTGGGCTAACCAATACCAATCAACAACATATTGTGGATCATCATGTCCTAGGTACAATTTATTATCATACCTGTCATACCGAATATCAATTTCAACATCAAATCCCATAGAAATTGCCTGATCAATTGTATCAGGATGATTTTCAGTTAATGGATTTGGTCCATCAATATTTCCTCTATGTGCAATAATTTTCATAATTAACCTCTAATACAATGAGCATCCATAGGACAAGGAGCGAGATCAGAATGTTCAAACCATTTTAAAAATGATCCCATCTTGAATGCTTCTGGAGATGGTTCCCAAATATTTTCATATACGTCTTCGATATCATCAAAAGCGTTTAATGCCCAAGTTAAATATTTTGGCCCAAAAAATTGAATAGTATCTGGAAATCTTGGGTGGTGTCCAGGTAAATAAAACTTATACTTATCACAAGTATTAAGATCTGGAAATCTAATTAACACAGTATCATATCGAGCAAGCACAATAAAATCGTAACTAGTATTTGTTTCTTCAGAGTAAGATTTTACAATTTCTGCAACTTTTTTAATGGAATACAATTGAGACATTACATTACTGTAATTCTTAGGATTCCAATGATTACCATCTGGATGTTTACCTGTAAACTTCTCATCAATAAACGTTTTAGCTTTTGGTGGAAGTTCAAAAGTTTTAGGATCTTCAATACCCAAAATAATTGGGGCGTAGTTATTAGCAATTACCTCTGGAGCATCAGTAGGAATAGGGCATTTGTTAATTCTAGACCAACTTGAATAATCATATTCACCACCATCCTCTTGCCACCACATATGACAAAAAACATCAGTGTCATAACGATTTAAAATTACTTCTTTATAAGTGTTAATAATGTCTGGATTATTAACAAATCTAGGTTGTCCAAAAAATGCAAGTGCTACTTTCATCAAACTTCTCCAGTGTAATGTTCAAGGAAATAATTTAGATCTTCTGGAGTTCCAATACCCCACATACCATCTTTTTCAATTTCTTTAATACGAATCTTTTTACCATCACCAATTGCCTCATTAAATACTGGACAAACATAAAACTCATTGTTTACACGAATATTCTTTTCAATCATTTGTTCTGCATATTTTACGTAGTCGGAACCTTTCTTCCAGTAGTAGATACCAACGGTGGCATGTTCAGAGATTGGTTTTTTCTCAGCAACTTCAGATACATAACCATCTTCACCAAGTTTAGCATAAGACCATTTTGGATGAGTTGCTGGAAATGTAATAATTCCTCCATCACAATCTCCATTCTGGAATGCATAGAGAGTTTCATTAGAATCCCAAACAACAAACTGATCAGAGTTTGCCATTACCAGAGGTTCATCATTATTAATGAATTCTTTAGCAAGTAGAGTTGTGCAGCAAGCACCTTCAGTCAGACCATCTACCTGTACAATATTACAACCAGGAGCAATCAGAGGAAGAAGATAGTTGAGATTATACTTTTCATAATGCTCTTTTTGAACAATAAAAGTATAGTTTGCTTTGATATTCAGGTTCTCCACAACAACCTGGATCATTGGTTTACCTTTAACTTCAATCAAAGGTTTGGGGAAGGTGTAACCCTGACTAGCAAATCTACTACCAGCACCTGCCATAGGAATAAGAACGTTCATAGTTTTACTCTCCCATGCCACTTTTTGTTTTGTACCATTTAGAATTTTCTTAATACGATCAATCTTCGCTTGATTGAGATCTTTACGATCTTCAACAGGAACAAGATGTGCTTTGCTATCGAGAGCACCTTGACGACCAATATGACTATCTTCAACAATCACAGTATCTGCAGGAAGAGCACCAAGAGCGGTCATGCACTTCCAGTACATTGCAGGGAATGGTTTGTTACGAACAACGTCTTCATTGGAGACGTACATATCGACAAACTCAAGCACACCAAGACGAAGAAGAATAATCTTAACAGTATTCCTGATAGAATTAGATGCAACAGCAATCTTATATCCAGCATCAACAAGTTGCTGGAAATATCCCATAAGTTCGTAGTCTTTTGCTACACAATCATTAAAAATCTTAAGAGTTGCTTCTTGCTTATCTCTCCAGATTTGATCATATAATTCTACAGGAAGACCTTTGTTTTTAGTAAGAAGTTCTAATTTTGATCTGGTAGGAAGACCGTCATAAATGCTAACATGTTCTTCCCTACTAATAGCATATTTTTCACCAAGAGCTTGATTTAATGCTTCATAGTGATAATCTTTACTATCGATTAGGACGCCATCCAAATCAAAGATAACAAGTTTAGTAGTCATTATTTTTTATCTCTCCAAAGTACGTAACTCCAGTTGTTTTTGGTAATAGGAAGATTGTGTCGTTTTTGAGCATTAAATCCAATAATACATTCTGGATTTATTTCAGCTCCCATTTCACATATCTCGACAAAGTTATCATAAACGTCGAGATATTTATCCATCAGTTCAGATGACCCAAATGCAAAATGATCATTTATTCCATGATCAAGATGTGCCCACTCATTCAATACGTTGATTGTGTTTAAATTATAATTATCAATAGAACCAATAGGAGTATTAAAATACTCATCGGTTCTCAATCTAATAACACAATCGTATTTAAAATTATTTTCATCTTCATATTCTTTTTTTAATCTATTTGCCTCACTTAAACTGTAAAACATTGAAATAATGTTGTTAACTGGATGAGGGAATCTAGGATCTGGGTGAATATCCTCTGCTTCAAATTCTTTTGGTTCTTCAAAAATAATTCCTTTTGGTTGCCAGTTCTCAAGCATAAAATCTTTTAGATCTGCTTCCCAACGACCACGTTCTTTATATTGATCCCAAAAGTATGTGCCTACCCATGCCTCATCATACCAAATGTGAGCAAATATATCAATCTGACAATTTGGGTTGGCATCCCAAAATGTTTGACGATGATTTTCATAACATTCTTTCAGGTGCCTTGGTTGACCTGAATAAATCATAGCAATTTTAGACATGATATTTACTATTATCTTTTGCTAAATGTACAATTTTAGGTTCAAAGGTGCATTGATTTGCAAACACCTCTGGATATGCAAAACTTGGTGATACCGTATTTATTTCATCTGGTCTTTCTGCATAAAATTTATTAAGATGACTTTCATCATGCCAAATAGCGATCACATTTTTTTCATAATCATCATCAATTCTACGATCCAATTCTTCAATTAAATCAAGTACATCTGGAACTTTTCCACCCCATAAACAACCTTGATAATAAACGGAAATATTGTCAGATTCTGTAATACCAGCATTAGATATTTCCCTAATTTCAAATGCACCTGGTGCTTGATTGTGAGGAGGCATTTCTAAGTAATCGCAAGGATGATGTACACCAATATATTTTTTGGTATCATCAAATAAATCCTCTGGCAATACAGTATCAACTACTCTCATATCAGCATCTAAAAATAGCATCCAATCACAATCTTTTATTTCATTAAATGCTTTCTTAAGCATTTTAAATCTATAAAGAGTAATAAAAGGCCACTCTAAATGTTCTTGTTTGTATACAACTGAATTTTCTGGAGATTCTGTTATCTCACCATCGGTAAAAATAATATACTTCTTTTGTATATCTGGAAACAAATATTGTTCACAACTTTCATACCAACTTGGAAGAAAATTTAAATATTTTCCAGTTCCAATAAAAACAACTGCTACTTTCATCAAATTACAATCCATTCAGGGCAATAAAGATCTTTTGTATCTAGGTGAGAATTATCTGGTCCAAACCATTTTGATGGAGCAACAACTTTTTCACTTTTTGCTAACCAAGCACCCCACCAACTAAAAGAACTATTTGCAATAATATGAGATTTGCATAAAGACATTAAACATAGATCCATGTAATTACTATTATTTTCTGAGACTAAAAATCTATCAGAAGAAAATAATTCTTGTTCTTTACACCAATCTGGATCATCAGAAAATACTATTACAGTTCTATTGCTATCAAATTCTTCTAATGCTCGTTTATAGTAATCAAGTTCAAGATTATTATGATGATGACTTAAAGTTAAATAATCAGTTCTTCTTACATGTAAAGATAAAGGATTATCAATAGAACTAATCATTTCTTTTGCAGGATTGTAAATATGATCATGAAATTCAAAATCCTGACGTAATTCATCTTCAATATGTTTAAAATATTTTTCAGATTGAAAATATCCTTGTAAATTGACCCATTTTGGACAATTGTTGAACAATTGTTCATCAAATTCAAATCCACCTTCAACTACAGTTGGTCTTTTACCATCAATATATTGTATGTTTAAAAGCATCACATTATGTAATTTAAATGGTAAGAATAATTGATGATCTTCCCATTCATTTTTATTTTCTGATGGAGGAAGACAATAATTATAATTATTATTTCTTGCAATACCTTTTAAGGAAGCAAATTGAAACATTTGATTTCCAAGTCTTCCTAATTTTCCTAATGCATTAAATCCAATCATTGATAATTTTCCGTAAACCACTTATATGTTTGATACAAACCTTGCCTAATTCCAATTTTAGGATTCCAACCAAGATTTTTTATTTTATCTACATTCATAACTTTTCTTGGAGTTCCATTTGGTTTGGTTGTATCCCAACGAATTTCTCCAGTATATTCCAAAACAGTAGATATTATTTCAGTAAGTTCTTTAATCGTAATATCTATTCCACTTCCAATATTAATAATATCAGAACTATCATAATGAATCATACAAGTATAACATGCCTCAGCAAAATCATCAATATATAAAAATTCTCTTTTTGGTGATCCATCACCCCAACATTCAATATAAGGTTGATTAGTTACTTTAGCGTTATGAATTCTCCTTATAATTCCAGGAATAACATGACTCGAAATAGGATCAAAGTTATCCCCAGGACCATACAAATTAGTCGGCATAAGTGATATAGCATTAAAACCATATTGCTGCCTATATGCTTGGCACATTTTAATTCCAGCAATTTTTGCTATAGCATAAGCATCATTAGTTGGTTCTAAAGGTCCAGTAAGAAGTTGATCCTCTGTAATTGGAATATTTGGATGTTTTGGATAAATGCAAGATGACCCAAGAAATACTAATTTTTTTACTCCTGTTCTATAGGAAGAATCAATAATATTTGTTTGAATTAACAGGTTATCCCTAATAAATTCTGCTGGGTAATCTCTATTAGCAACAATACCACCAACTTTTGCAGCAGCAAGAAATACAAATTCTGGTTTATATTTTACAAAAAATTGTTCTACTTGACTTTGATCTGTTAAATTTACATCACTTTTAGGCACAGTAATAATATTTTTATATCCCTTTGATTTTAAATTTCTTACAATTGCAGATCCAACAAGTCCCTTGTGCCCTGCAACAAAAATTTTAGATTCACTGTCCATATAAACACATATCCTCAACTAATTGTTTAAAAGAAGTCTTAGGTTCCCAACCTAATTTTTTCCTTGCCTTAGAGGCATCACCTAATAAAGTCTCAACTTCAGCAGGTCGAAAATATTTAGGGTTAACTCTAATAACAGTTCTACCAGTATTTTTATCAATACCAACTTCGTCAAGACCATCACCTTGCCAAGCAATATTAAATCCAAAATAAGGTGCTGCTTCTTCAACAAATTCACGAACTGAATATTGCTTCCCAGTGGCAATTACATAATCGTCTGGATCATTTTGCTGAAGCATTAACCACATAGCTTCAACAAAATCTTTAGCATGTCCCCAATCACGCTTAGAATTTAAATTACCAAGTTCAAGAACATCCTGCAACCCTACAGAAATTTTTGAAAGACCTCTAACAATTTTACGAGTAACAAAGGTCTCACCACGACGAGGAGACTCATGATTAAAAAGAATGCCCGTGCAGGCATACATTCCGTAAGATTCACGATAGTTTTTAGTAATCCAATATCCATATAGTTTCGCTACACCATAAGGAGAACGGGGATAAAAAGGAGTAGTTTCACGTTGAGGAATTTCTTGAACCAAACCATAAAGTTCGCTGGTAGACGCTTGATAAATGCGAACTTTATGTTCCATACCCAATAGACGCACTGCTTCAAGAACACGAAGAGTTCCCATAGCATCGACATCAGCAGTGTACTCAGGCATCTCAAAGGATACTTTAACATGACTCTGAGCACCAAGATTGTAAATTTCATCAGGTTGTACTTTTTGAATAACACTGACTATATTGGTGGAATCTGTTAAATCTCCGTAATGTAACTTAATATTTTGAAATATATGATCAATTCTATGGGTATTAATTAAGGATGATCTACGTACAATACCATGAACATTATACCCTTTGTTTAAAAGTAGTTCTGCAAGATAGGAACCATCTTGTCCTGTAATACCTGTAAGTAAAGCAGTCTTCATAAAGTTTGATATATTTTTGTTATTATACAAAAAAAGAGAGGTTTATGCAACCTCTCTTATGTAACTCAGGCTCGCCACTTGTTCTTTATCTGGAAACAAGAAACCAGGCGGGAAGAGAATCCCATCCGCACCACTTGCCTTTTAATGGAAAGGCAAGAAACCATAAGGGGTCGTTTTGACTCCACCAGTATAAGTTTTAAGTCATTCCAGGACTATAATGAAGTTGCACTACCTTTGTTATTTCAGTAATACCAAAGAAAGCGCATAGGAATAATACATCCCAAAGTTTAAGTTTAATAGCAAAAGGTACTGTGAGCAATCCTCCAATACATTTAAGTATTAAACCAAATTTAAAATCTCCCCATAACATAATTTGATAACCAACTATAAGGAGAATATTACCAAGATATCTTAAGATACTTGTTTTAGACATAAGGGGGGTTGCTACCGACCAGTGCGAGTTTTAAGTCATCCCGAGACTAAGCATTTACTTCTGCTTCCTCAAGATCCTGATGTATATATTCCATCAAAATATCATAATCATCCAGTGGATCACCAGAGAATACTACACCTTCATTTTCATAAAAGCGTCGCACTTTTTTATAAAGTTTTGGATTTTTTACATCAAGGTAAAAATCTCCATTTGCTGCAGAACGCAATGTAATAAGATCTTTTTTGAATTTTGAAGTAAGTGTCATTGTTTTTAGTGTTGACCTTAGTATTATAAAAAAATAAAGTTTAGATGTCAAGTAGGACAGTTTAAATTCTGTCCATGCTCCTTGCGTGGATCGAACACGCCTCAGGCGAATTATGAGTTCGCTGCATTCACCAGATTGCTAAAGGAGCGAGTAGGGACACTGGGAGTTGAACCCAGACTAACCCGTTATAAGCAGGCCGCTCTAACCATTAAGCTATGCCCCCAAAATTAATCAACAAGCGTCGTTGTGATTACGTAAGTATTCTAACTCTTCAGCGGTTTTTTGGTTCATCTCATATGGCAGTAAAACAACTGTCCCACGAGAACTTGATATTAAGTAAGAATCTCCAGATTCTGCCTGATCAATGTAATAATCAAAATTTAATTGAAATTGTTCTAGTGTAATTTTTTTCATTTTAATTTTGGTCCATACATCCAAGTTACTAAAGATACTCTTCTACCTTTTTTTACAGGAGTAACTCTATGTGGTATTCGAGAATCGAATACAATTATAGTTCCTTTTTCTTTAGGTGCAACAACGGTTTCTCCATGATAATTTATAAACTCTAAATCCCCACCTTCATAATCATTAGGATCTGATATTAATAAACTTGCGCTTAATTTTCTAGTAAATCTACTGTTTGTAGAAGTCCCATAATCACTGTGCCAAGAATAATGACATCCTTCATCATATACAGTTACTTGTATACTTTCTACTCTTTTTAGATCATACTCCCAATTACTTTTATTTGCAATTCTAATATAATATTCAATTATTGAACATACCCAGTGATCTTCTGGCAACCAGGCAACCATAGAATTTCTGGTTTTTAATTCAACTTGCCCATCATATGTTTGACCAATTTGACCATGATCTAACATATTATCAGGAAGTTTTTCATGGTATTCAGCAACCATTACATCAATCAATTTATCTGGTATAACACTTTTATAATAAGTAATTGGTTCAGAAATAATGTGATCGTACATAATAATAATTTAGATCTTTTAATCGGGGTGAAAGGATTTGAACCTTCGGCCCCTGCTTCCCAAAAGCAGTGCTCTATCCAAACTGAGCTACACCCCGTTAATGACTTATATAGTTTACACCATTAAAAATGATGTGTCAAGCTTTTAAGTCTTTAATAAATTTCCTTTCTTATATAGGACACTATTAAAACACCTCTTTCAGAATTACTGTGATTATATGCATAGTGGGTTGTTCTTTCATCAAAACAATTTAGATCATTATTGTTCAATATTCTTTTAGTATTACCAACAATTAAAGCACACTCACCATCATTTGGTATATCTAAACTAAAGTGATATTTAACAACTGAATTTGGATAGGACAAATCAGCAATGTGCTCATCAGTATCAATATGAGGATCAATATCAGAATTTGGTTTTAATATAGAAAATACTGCTAAAACTGGTAAAACACTCATTGACATTAATATATTTGCAGTAAATGATTCTTGAACGTCTTTTGAAACTATAGGAATTATATTTTTATTAAAAATAATAGGACATACTTGCCAAAAATATCCTGTACTTTTAGGCAAAACTACATTGTGCGCGTTTTCAATTTTATTAAATGTTAGCGATTGTGCATGAGAGTAATCAAAAAAATAATCTTTATCTTTAAATTCAAGATAATCTTTTCTAAATTGATCATAGCAATTTAGAAATTTACTTTGATCTATTTTTTCAGATGGTGGTAAAAACATGATTTATTTTATGTCCCAAAGATTTTTTAGTTCTGGAAAAGTTTTTTTAGTATCTTCATTTCTAATACTATCTAAAGATGAGCAATATTTTAAAAATTCTGGTATTAAATTACTCCTATCTTCCAAATTAATATAATCAATCATACTTCTATATTCATTTAAAGAAGATTTAGATCCTAATGGAATCAAAAAGTCAGAAATATGTTCATTTATCTTTTGACAAAGATTGGTTTTGGTTTTCTTATCTAAAATCCAAAGAGAAAGTATTTCTGGATCTTTTAAAAATTGAACTACAAAATCATCAACAGATCTTAATAATCCAGATTGATACAATTTTTTTTGCAAATTCATTATATGAAATCCATTTAATGCTTGAGCAGTACATGCTATTGAATAATTTACATGGGGAACTTCTTTTTTAAATTTTACTAAATTTTTTAAAAATAAATCCCATTTCAATCCACTCCTTATTATCTCACCCCTTTTACCATACCCATCTAAACTTATAGACACATCAATATTTTTAAATTTTTTCCAAATATCAAGTATATCCTTACCTTTATAATTTAACACACTTAAATTTGTACTATAAGAGATGGTTACATTTGTTTTTTTAAGTTGTATTAATTTTTCCAAGATATAATAATGCTCTTTCATTATCAACGGTTCTCCACCAGCAAAATATATTTCTTCAACATTATCATACAAAGGTTCTAATTCATCTAAAATATCAATTTTAGCAATTCTTTCTTTTTCATCATAGTTTGTACCATTCAATTTTATATCATCAGAATACCAACTTGTACTACTAGTTGGTCCACACATTCTACACTTAAAATTACACAAATTACTAAATCTAAAATCCCAATAAATTAAATTCAATTTATCTACAGTCCCATCTTGTTTTGTAGTTTTTACAATATTAAAATGGTGTTTATATTTTTTATTTACAAACTGTCTCGTTGATTTTTGACCTACTTTTTCTGAAGTATAGCAATACTCACAATTGGGTGATGGAATACCGTGTAACATATTGACTCTAAGTTTTTTCAATTCTTCAGAGTTCCACACTTCACTTAACGGTTTATCCCCAAAATATCCACATGAAGATGATGATACACAACATGGTAATATTTCTTTATCTGGTTGTATGCTTAAATGTATCCAGGGAAGCATACAAAATGTTTTTGTATTGTCCATAATTTTGTTAGTCGTAATTCCAAATATATTCCAATTCAGGAAATAATTTTCTGGTATTTTCGTTTCTAATATAATCTAAAGCATTTGTAAATTTTATAAACTCTGGTATTAAATCTTCTCGATTCCCATTTTGAATAAATTCAATGCAACTTTCAAAATCCTCTATTATTCTCTGTGCATTATTTGGTATCAAATAATTTTGAATATGGTCTGAAATTTTATCGCAAAGTTTATTCTTAGTATATGTATCTAAAATATTTAACGACAAATATTCAGGTGTAATTAAAAAGTTAATATACATGTCATCAAGTTTTTTAATTATTCCTTCTTCATACAATACTTTATGTAAATCTATGATATGGAATGAATTTAATGCCTGATATGTACAATCAATATGAAGATTTACATGAGGTGCCTTTGATCTTAAATTTTTTACGTTTGTTAAAAAGTTATTCCAATTAAATCCTTTTCTAATTAGTTCACCTTTTTGACCACATCCATCAATACTTGCATGAACATCAATATTTTTAAAGTCTTTCCAATAATTCAAAACATCATTGTCTCTATATTTTAAGATACTAAAATTAGTATTATACATCAATTTAACATCATATTTTTTCAGATCTATTAGTCTTTTAAGTATCCAATAATGTTCTGGCATTATTAGAGGTTCTCCACCAACAAAATATATTTCTTCAACAGAATCATATAAAGACTCAAGTTCAGAAAATATTAACCTATTAACTACTTTTGGTTCTTTATATAAAACGTTGCGTCGATCAAGTTCATCAATTAATTCGTTATGATCTTTGTACCATCCTGTACTAAAATCTGGATCACAAGATCTACACTTAAAGTTACATAGATTATTAAATCTAAAATCCCAATAGACTAAATTAAATCTCTCAAAAGTACCATCGTCTTTGGTTTCTTTTACATATTTTATATGATGTTTATAATTTTCATTTAAAGTTTGTCTTGGAGATATTTTATTTACTTTTTCCCATTGATAACATTCTTTACAAGATTCTGATGGTATTCCATTTAACATTCGCAACCTAAGTTGTTTTATTTCATCAGAATTCCATATTTCTTTTAATGTTTTATCATTCAATGATCCATAAGAATGAGGATAGGTCATACAACATGGATATACCTCATTTGTCGGCCAAACATTTAAATGTATCCATGGGGCAATACAAAAACAATTATTTTCAGTATCCATCAAAATTATTATGCGTATGCATTATTTAATGCCCATTTGATGAGGAATGCAATAGAACTAAAAATTAAAATAGCAGTTAAAATTGTATTAGGCATTAATCTTGTCCTCCTGTTAAAGTTCCTAAAACATATCCAAGAACTACTCCGCTCATAAAAGCAACAAACATATACAAAGTTTCAGAAACAAAATCAATAAATTCTATCCACTCAGTTGTTGTCATTTTTTTCTGATATAAAATTAGTGTATAATTCTTTAATTTGTCTATCACATTCATGATCATCAAAAATAGGACTCCATCCTTTTTTTATAACATGATCACAAAATTGATAAGCAGAAGAAGTTAATTGGATATTATTTCTAACCAAAGATGTTAAGAGATATGCTCTTTGTTGAAAGTTTTCATCTTTATATCTCCAATCAGAAGATAATCTAGTCATCATTTATCTCCCAAAAATTTTTCTAGAGGATCTCTTTTGGTTTTAATAATTTCACAAGCACGTTTATAAAACATGTTTTTAGTATTACCAGAAGATTCAAAGGATTCTTTAATCTTCACCCAATTATCATAGGTGTGTTGATCCATTTAATTTATTTTATTTTATTTTATATTACTAATATATAATATCGTTCAATCGAATTATGTCAATTTTTGTGTTTAATTCACAACATAAACCCAAAAATTGCATTTATATATACCATTTAAACGGAAGGGGTGGGATTCGAACCCACGGTGCTGTTAACACGGCAGTTTTCAAGACTGCTGCCATAAACCACTCGGCCACCCTTCCAAATTTTTAACTGTTATAGTATAATATATTTAACACATTATGTCAAGCTATGTCAATTGATTCATTTTTAAATAATCTTGGATATGATGATAAATCCGAAGTAATTCCACCATCGGAAAAGATAGGTTTAAAAATATTATATGAATTTGGAGATAAAAAAATCATAATATGTCCATATGTAATAGTTTATCAAAACAAAAAAAGTTACTTAAATGTTGAATATGAATATTCAACATATTATGATCATCCAGATGTAACTAAACAAAAAATAATTAACTTAATTGATAACATCAAATACCCAAATCCAGGAAGAGTTGGTGATGTTGGATGGGAAGCAAAATATTTAATGGATCCCACACTATTCACAAAAAAAGAAAGATCTTACATTGCTTTATCAAGTTTTAAAAAATTTAAAGATTTTTTAAAAAGTGGTATGAATGGTCAATGTGCAGATCCAGGAGATATAATTTGCTCAAAACCAATTGGTATAAAATTTGATAAAGGTTTTAATGAAGATTCTGAAAAAGAAGGAACTCTCCAAAGAAGTATACTATCAAAAAAAGTATTTTCTTTTGGAGAGTTAAAAGAAGATGGGATGCAATATGCAATTTATGGCGAAGACCAAGAATTGCATCCTATCTAATTTCAAAATCTAATTTACGTACTTTTCTTTTACGCCTTGCTTCTTGCCACGCAATATCTTGTGTGGTGAGAACATTAGTTTTTTGTTCTTTTTGTGAAGAACTTACCATGATAATTCTAGTTAAATCATTGGCAGAAACACCATCACCTTTTACAGTCATCATATTAGGACATCCACAACATTGTGTTTTTGTTGGATGACTTGTTATTTCTTTGTTACAATCTTTACATCTTACAGTAATCATACCCATACATCCTTACAATAAATGATATACACTTATTTTTGGAGTATTTATATAAGTGGGCGATACTGGATTCGAACCAGTGACTGCTTGCTTGTAAGGCAAGAACTCTACCGCTGAGTTAATCGCCCATGTTTAGAATAATTGGATATTTCCAATTCTTCTAACTCCCCCACCTGGACTCGAACCAGGAACCCCAGAGTTAACAGCTCCGTGCTCTGCCAATTGAGCTATAAGGGAATGTTGGTGGCGAGACCAGGGAATTGAACCCTGTCCTGGGGCTTATGAGACCCCCGTGCTACCGTTACACCCGTCCGCGATGATCAAGATAAGATGAGTAATGGAATCGAACCATCTATCGTCTTTCGACGAATTATCCAAAGGATATTGCTGACTTATCTTTTTGTTTATTTATACAACTAGGTGATTTTTGCTTTTTTCCATAAAAAGTTTTTTAGTTGCTGAATCACCTAACGCCGAAGTCGGGAATCGAACCCGAACCTCTCCCTGACAATGGAATTTAGAGTAATTGCTGTCCGTATCTAAAACTAGATAACTGCTTTTATAACGTGCTAACCATTACACTACTTCGGCATTACTAGATAGTTTTTTCCTCAGTAAAATGGAGATAATTTGCTGAACTATCTATGATTGGGGAGGGTAAGATTCGAACTTACGACCATTAGTTTTTCCTGTAAAGTAAGAATTGCCGACTCATCTAGACTAGATGATTTTTTATTACGACCAATGCTCTACCTACTGAGCTACCTCCCCTTTAACTAGATGAGTTTTGTTTGCATTAACCAAGCAGTAAATTGCTGACTCATCTATGAATTTATTTTAACAAAAGGGGAAGAACTTGTCAACCCCTCCTTTTTTTACCGATCAGGCAAAGACCTCACCGATTGGTGCATACCGTTCAGTATACACTGCATCCTTCATTACGTCAACTGGAGTAAGAATCTTATCACCCAGAACAGACTTGAGGATAGAAGGACTGCAACCAGACACAAGGCAAGTACCAGTGTCATTCACAGTCATAGGAACGTTACTATGAGAGTTAACATTCCAGAAAACAAGTTGAGGAAGTTCATAACCTGCCTTACGGTAAAGTTTTTGAATTTGCTCAAAGTTAGTTCTCTTATTAGAAGCACATGCTTGATCAAACTGCATGTCAGAGACAATAATCAGTTTTTGCGGCATATCTTCAGGAGCAACAGAATTCTTTTCTGCCGCACTCAGAATAGTTTTGAATACTTTCATCAGGTCAGTATTATAACCCCAATCAGCGCGAGAAAGATTTTCAATACGTTTTCCAATAGTCTTTCCTACAATGGTTTGTAGTTCAGGATTGGAAGAAAATGTAATGAATTTATCCTTCCAGATAGGAGCAGTATTTCGTTCTGCAATATACATTGCAAGAGAGATAGATACTGCCATAGGCATACCATACATGGAACCAGAAACATCCGCAACTACCAGACCATTGAATTGCTCAGTTGCAAGATAGTTAGGAAGTGCTTCCCACTGAAGGTCAATGGTTTTGTCATAGCGAGCACCTTTGTTCAAATACTGATCTACAATATCATAAGGATATAGAGTTGCAGCATTGATTTTTGCTTCGCCTCGTTCCACAGCACTCAGATACTCACTGTAACGTACACCATCTTGCTTTTGGAATGCCTTACGGTACATAAATGCAGCACGAGAAGGCAGTTTAGAATAGTCAATCTCAGACCATTCTTTAGCACACATCTTCTGCTCAACAATCTTGATATGAGTACGAAGATTGCTCAGAACCTTACGATACTCCCGCTCAGAGAGACCAAGATGAGTAGCAATTTTACGACCTAAACGCTTCGTATCCTTGCTGGAAGCATTGATAGAAGGCAACCACTTAGCAAGTAGAGAAACTTGACCACCAGACTTGTAAGAAAGACGATCAACGTTAAGTTGTGCCTCAATTGCATTGAGAACAGATTCCCAAGCAGAGGTGTCTTCCAGAACAAGAAGGTCATCCCAACGTCCATATTCAGGAACAAGAGAAACCAGTTTTGCACCGATTTCACCATTTTCTTCTACAAGATATTTAAAGAGATCGCGGAAAACAGAGCGTTCACCTTGACCACCACGAATATCCCGTGCCCAAAATAGAATGCGGGTTGCAGTCTCAGGATCCTCTTTATATGCTTTGGCAAACAGTTTTTGTGCTTGATTGACATCATTGCGGCAAGCAGCAATTTTACCAAATAGATCCACACACTTATTCAAAGTAGACTTATATGCTTTCGCACCGTTGAGAGTCTCGGTGACATTTAATTCAGATTCTAGTGCAGTAATAAAAGTCATGATTTTTCTCCAAGTTGATTTGGTTATTTGTCGATAACCTAAGTTGTTTGGTGACAGGTTTTTATGCTGTATCAACTTTAGGCAAGATGAGTTTTTTGCGTTTCTAAATTAACTGTTTAGTGCATAAAGATTGCTGTCTCATCTTTGTGTGTTCCCGTATTATATGGTATTGAATTGGGAAAGTCAATACCAATGTGCCAGAAGCACAAGCGTCCTTTGGAGGATTCGAACCTCCGACTTCTTCGTTCGTAGCGAAGCACTCTTGTCCACTGAGTTAAAAGGACTTGGCGAAGGGTGAGGGACTTGAACCCCCATCGCAAGGTTTTGGAGACCTGCATCTTACCATTAGACCAACCCAACTAGTGCCCGATACAGGAGTCGAACCTGTAAAACCTTGCTTCTAAGGCAAGTATGTATACCAATTCCATCAATCGGGCACAATTCCAGAACTAGGATTCGAACCTAGACAAACACAGTCAAAGTGTGTTGACCTGCCAATTAGTCGATTCTGGAGTGAAATGGGATTACCCCATTAGTAATATGAAAATGATGCAGAAGCTGAAGAAGCAGCAGAAGCAGCAGTATCATTATCATCATCCTCATGCTTACGATTTTTAAAATACATAAACAAAGGTGATTTTTCAGTTGCAACTAATACATCAGACCAAAAAGATTCCCCCGAAGAACATTGATAAAGAACATCACCCTCATAAGGAATCATAGCAACAGCATTGCAAGAATTGTCTTTGATGTAGTTGTATTCTTTATAATATACTGGACGATTTTTTGCTGGTTGCATAGCAAACACTGGTTCACTAATACCAACAATAATCAAAAACAGAAAGAACAATTTAATGATAAATTTCATAATGAATTGTAGTTGATTTATTATCTCAAAAGAGATAAGAGTTCAGGGTGGGATTCGAACCCACGGTGAAAGAAGTTTTGCAGACTTCCGCATTCGTCCACTCTGCCACCTGAACGGGGTGTCGTATGGGATTTGAACCCATCTACCCAGTTTCACAAACTGGTTCCTTAACCACTAGGATAACGACACAAGGCAGTAGGTGGAATTGAACCACAGACATAGAGGGTATGAATCTCTTGTTCTACCACTGAACTATACTGCCAAATTGTAGACAAACAGTACTATTCATCTACAACTATCATCACTGTAGTTTTAACGCAACTGATGATAAGGTATGCGTGTTTTAAGGAACAACCTTTTGGAATTATCTAGAATATTCCAACGGAGAGTAGAGGATTCGAACCTCTGGTGCTGTTACACACAAGACCTTTCCAAGATCTCACCATAAACCACTCGGACAACTCTCCAAGGCGGAAGATGTTGGATTTGAACCAACGGAGGGTTTTACCCCTCAAAGTCTTAGCAGGACTCCGCATTAAACCACTCTGCCAATCTTCCAAGGTGGAACCGACAAGATTTGAACTTGTGACCGCTCGGTTATCAGCCGAGTGCTCTACCACTGAGCTACGGTTCCAAAGCCGAGAAGGGTGGAATTGAACCACCGACACCATGTTCTTCAGACATGTGCTCTACCAACTGAGCTACTCCCCGTGGTAGTCCCGAAGGGATTTGAACCCTCGTTTTTGCTGTGAAAGAGCAACGTCCTAACCATTAGACGACGGGACCATGGTGGGAGGGGTATCTCGCAGCGAAGTAGTAAGCGCAACACAAGTCATAGATCTACTCCCATCGACTTGCGGCTAGGGCAAGAATCCCTCCCCAATTCCAGTTATTACTACGTCATTCCTTACCTAACTGGCAACCTTCAGGATGACGTGGAGGGAGTTCTCTTGATGCTATCTCAGGATCACCTCCAACGACCCTAACGGGATTTGAACCCGCGATACTACCGTGACAGGGTAGCGTGATCACCGCTTCACTATAGGGTCAAGGTGGGTAGGGCTGGATTCGAACCAGCGATGGACAGAACCAAGGGATTTACAGTCCCCCTCCTTCAACCACTCGGACACCTACCCGAACAGTTTATGTTTAATGACCGAACTGTAGCGGTCAATGGGACATCTGGGATTCGAACCCAGGACTAACCGATTAAAAGTCGGATACTCTGACCTGACTGAGTTAATGTCCCATTAAAGATTTAGATTTTCAAGGTTCGGTGTGGTCTCTCTCAACCACTTGATTAGAATACCACTCTGTCCGTTGGGGGGTCAAGTGGGTTGTGACACTTAGGAAACTGTCACAAACAACAAAAAAGGGGAGGAACCTTTTTGGTTTCTCCCCTTTTTGCTTTTATGGATTACATCTTACATATGTCTTTCCATATCCGCAAACAGGGGAGCACCCTCAATATGCCAATAGCGGCAATCGAGTAGACTAAACTGTTTGTTGGGCATTTGGTAAGACATTGTTTCGACCTAAGTGTTATTATTTATAAGACTTTTATTTTTAAAAGTCAACGCCTCAGGCAGGATTCGAACCTGCGACAAACCGCTTGGAAGGCGGATGCTCTAGTCCACTGAGCTACTGAGGCAATAATTTAGTTAATTTTCAGTTTTTTTATGCTCATTCATTACTTGAGCATTTTTTTTGTTGATTTCCAAAAAAGTTTTATAGTTTACACCAATATAATTGGCAAATCCTTTCAAATCATTATGACCGTACAAATCATGAATATCAGAAGTATCTATATTTGGTTTTTTATTAGGATCCATTTTTTTACTATATTTTTGTATATGCGATTTATAAAAAATAATTTTATCACATAGTTATTAAATTGTCAACGGTTATACTTCATATAGTTAAAGATAGATTTGAATTAAATTCGTTAAATTAAACAAATTTATAGTTTGTTTAATTTAACTACTCAAAGTCTACCTAAGTAGGACTGCTGAGAATTGAACTCAGTTCACACCGTTATAAGCAGTGGGCCTTAACCAATAGGCGACAGTCCCTTAAGTAAGACAATCATAAAACATTTGTCTTAGATTGTCAAGTGCCCCCAGTCGGACTCGAACCGACAAGCCGAAGCGGTTGATTTTGAGTCAACTGCGTTTACCAATTTCGCCACAGGGGCAATAATTAAATTGTTAAGGTTCGATTGTTTTTGGAAGGTGACCCCTCACCGACTTAATAAGAATAACACTTTATTTAGTGCCTGTCAATCCACTTGTGCCAATTTGAGAATTGATTGGGCATCCTTCATACCAAGGAGCACACAATCTAATCTCTCCTCCAAGTGCTCGACACTCATCAGTATAACACAAAGAGGTGTCAACTGGTTTTTCCGAGTATCGAGGAGATGGAAGTCTAACAGTTCCATCGTCTCCAGTCAAGCGTTCGTAATCTCGGATCGCTTTGTCCACTGTACGCTTGGATTTACGTTCAATGATACCAGGATCTTTTTGTAATTCTGGAATCAAGGGAGAATCTGGGTCATATTTCACTAATACTTCGTATATAATATCCCAGATAGTTTTTTCTTCTATCTTTAAACAAGAAGAGAGTGATGTTACAACTATAGTTAATATTAATATAGTACTTATAGTTGCCTTTTTTTTACCGTAATTAAATTTAAACATAAGAAAAGGGGAGCTGCAGCACCACTCCCCTTTATTTATTCTTTAATTAAAAGTTGATCAGACTCTACTATAACATACGCTAGTAACTCCTTGTCCTGGATGAGCAATAGAAGAGAATGCGCCATACGACAGATCAAGATCTCTATCGCCTACGTAAGGTCCACGATCATTTACACGCACAATCACAGATTTACCAGTTCGTTGATTTGTCACTCTAAGTCTTGTTCCGAATGGTAACCAACGATGTGCAACTGTTTTTCCATAAGCGTTATACCGTTCACCATTAGCAGTTATCTGACCATGATAACCATCGCCAATTCCATAATGTGAAGCGAGGGTACAACCACTCGCTGCCTTTGCTTGCATGGGTGCCAATCCAGCGATAGCAACGGCAATAATTGAAAGTGATTTAAATAGCATTAATTTTAATAGAACTCTACATCCGTATAGGCAAAGGAGAAGTTCCCCTTCTCAGGGGCAGTGCCCACGGCTCTAAATGTCAAATCAAGGACTCATAATAAAAACCCTACTCATAATAGGGATTTTACATAATAAGTTAATATTTAGGTTTTGTCAATAGGGGTACTCCTCATCTGGAATTTCTTTATTTTTTTCCATATACATGATGTCTAGTTCTTGATTTGAATCCTCATAATCAATCAACCATTCATCAAATTCCTCAGCAATTGATAAAGCATTTCTATAATGATACATTTGATCTGATTCGGGAGACTCTGTATCAGATAACTCATGAATTCTGTCAATAGACCACTGACGAACAGTAGCAACGATTTCTTCAGTCGTCTGTTCCATAATAATCTTTTCGGAAGTACCTGTTGAGGATGTTGCTATTGTAGTACCTTGGGGTTCCGTCGTCAAGTGCTTCTGTGAGGACGTTGTTGTAGAAGAGTTGTCTTGTCTCTTCAAAATTAGTTTTGCCTTTTGTTTTATGTAATGAAAGAATAGTGCGCGTAAAATTCTCCCTACCATACTTTTCAACATCCTCCTTTAATTCTGGACAGGATCCATAATATTTTTTCCAATCAGATTCCGATTTAACTTTTCTAGATTTTCCTTTCGGTTTGCGGAAACTCCAGAAATATTTTCTACCAATATAGTCTCTACCAGTTTTAATGCAGTGAATATGATAAACAAAACCAAAATAATCTTGAATATCATCTGACTCAAAAACTTTTCCATTATAGATCCAAGGATTAGTATAACTGCAATTCATTCACATAGTCAATCGCTTTGCTAAGATATTTATCTGCCAGTTCTTTCTGATCATAACTAACATTTTCATACCAAAGATCATGTTTTAATTTATTCAAACGTGCTTTAAGTTCATAAATGTCTTTTACGTGAACCATATTTTTTTTCCATATACATTTTTAGTTATAAAAAAAGAGGTCTTTAAAAGACCTCTTTAAATATATTATAAGTTAGTTATTATATGGTGGTTGATTTCTCTTTTTAAGTTGCATCGCTTTATACTTTCCTCTTATATTTCCCTCACTATCAAAAGAACCTTTTACTCCCTTTTCTTTCTTTACACCACGACTAAGTTTATGAAAACTTTCAGGTGCTCTTCCTGCTGCAGGATTAGAAGCATAACCACCTCTTGATTCAATAATTTCTTCTCTCCACTCTTCACTCATATTTGCCATAATGATTACTGCAGCTTCTTCAGTATCGGCAAAACCTTCATCAAGTAAATGCTCAAGAACAACATCATAAAGATCCAGAACTTCAGTATCCTCACCAAGTCTTGATGCAACTTTACCAGCACCAGTAGATACTGATCTTGCTGCCTTACCTACAGCACTCTTAGCACCTGCTTTAGCAGAACGTGCTGCTGCATATCCAGATACTGCTGCTGATGCTGCCTTTTGCTTTACTTTACCTGCTGCTGCTTTAATCTTTGCACCAACTCTAGATTTAACATCCTTTGCAACTGCTGAGCGAAGTTCTGCTCTACCTTTGCTTGATTGGGTCTTAAGACCAGCACCTTTAACTAAATTGCGAGAAGTTGCATATTTTGCAGCACCAACATGAGATTGTTGCTTAACATCTTTGATTTTTTGCTTAGCAGCTTTTTTAGCTTCTCCAGGTGCTGCCTTTACCTTAGCAATAGTCTTCTTAACTGAAGACTTAATCTTTTCAATTCTTTCTGCTCTTTTTTGTGCCTTTCTAGAAGCAAGGCGCTCTTTTGCTGCCATCTTGCTTCCAGATCCAGTGGTCACTTTTGCAGAACCAGTTTTAACACTTCTTGGTTCAACACCATCTTTACCACCACCAGCACCAACAGTAACTTTTGCTTCAAGGAATACTTCCTCAAAAATAACATCCAATTCCTCTACATCAAAACCTTCATTTAAAATATCATAAACAGCATTTTCAATAATATTATCCAGTTGCTCTTCATCAAGTTCTTCTACACCAGAAAAATCTTCAAAAAGATCTTCAATCTCTTCCCTAAGATCTTCATCGTAAATAGCGTTATAAGCTTCGTAAAGATTAAAAATACTCATTGTTCTATTTTTGTGTTTAATTATATTTATAAAAAAAGGGGAGGTTAATACCTCCCCACCTTAAAATATTATAGTTTAAATCCACTAAAAGTATCTTTTTTAAGATCCTGTTTAATTCCACCAACAATATAAGATTCCACCTCAGTTTCTTGAGGTGCTACTTGCAATCCTTTAGAACTAATCCAATGTTCAGTCCAAGGAAGAGGATTATTTGTAGCAGAAATATCATAAACTGGTTTTAATCCAATTGCTTTCATTCTACGATTAGCAATCCATTCAACATACTGCTGAAGAAGTTTATCATTAAGACCAATCATAGATCCATCTTTGAACAGGTAATCTGCCCAACGCTTCTCTTCATTTACAGCACGATCAAACATTGCATAAACCCATTCCTCCTCCTCTTTTGCAATTTGCTTCATTTCAGGATCATCACCATCCTTCCACTTATTTAAAATATTTTGAGTAATTGCTAAATGTTGGTTTTCGTCTCTTGCGATAAGAGAGATGATTTTGGCACTTCCTTCCATGAGTTTAAGTTCACCAAAGGCGAAAGAACAAGCAAAACTAACGTAGAACCTAATACCTTCAAGAATATTGACGTTTGCGATTGCTCTGTAAAGTTTTCTTTTGACATCATTGAGTGTTTCCTTTGCGTTTGTTACCCCTTCAAGTCTGTACATCCAGTCATTAGATGTACCATAACTTTGAGCAGATTGAATGAAGTCATCATATGACTCAGTAACACTTTTAGCACGTTCAACAATACGTTCATCACTAATGATAGTATCAAAAACTTCAGAAGGATCTGAATAAACGTTTTTAATAATGTAAGTATATGAGCGACTATGAATCATCTCCATAAATCCCCATACTTCCATACATGCCTCAAGTTCTGGAAGAGAACAATAAGGAATGAATGCCATACCAGGACCACGACCTTGAACACTATCAAGCATGATCTGATACTTCAAATTAGAGGTGTAGATATGTTTTTGCTCTGGACGCAGTGTTTGATAATCTCCACGATCTTTTTGAAGAGAGACCTCTTCAGGTCTCCAAAAATATCCAAGTTGTTGAGTAGTTAATTTATCAAATACGGGATATTTGTAAGAATCGTATCTCTGTATTCCCAAAGGTTTTCCAAAAAACATTGGTTGTTTTTTTGTATTTACTTGCTCAGTATTAAAAACTGTCATTCCTTTAATTTTGGCACTTTCTTTGGTTTCCAGAAAATTGAATTGCATGTTGGTTCTCCCTTTACTTAATCAATAATTAAAAAAACTATCACTAACTAATATTTAATATTTGAATATGTCAAGAAATTCAAATTTTACAACTTTCACAATCTTCATCACTTTGAAGGATTTCATTTAGTAAATTATTCAACTTATTAGAATCATCTACAACTTCATCGGTCTTAATATCATATGTGTTTTGATAATAAGAGGTCTTCCATCCGTATTTGTAAGTATTCAAAAAGTCTTGTGCCATTACTGAAGTAGGAACCTCATTATCGGGATAATTTTCTGGATTATACGACCAGTTACCTGAGATCGCCTGATCAAAGAATTTTTGCATAACAGCGACAATATTGATATAACCAGTATTACTAGGCATATCCCAAAGAAGCGTATAAGCATTCTTAAGAGTTTGATACTGAGGTACAATTTGCTTAAGAGGTCCTTTCTTTGACTTTTTAATGGACAGGTATCCGCGAGGTGGTTCGATTCCATTTGTTGCATTTGACACAACGGAACTGCTCTCCGATGGCATCTGTGCGGACAATGTTGAGTGCCTAATGCCGTGTTCCAAGATAGATGCCCTAAGAGATTCCCAATCATGTTGATATCCAGGATTACTAATTTCGTCTACATCTTTTTTATATGTATCAATTGGCAGTAATCCTTGTGCATATTTTGTTCTATTAAAATATGTACAGGCACCCTTTTCCTTTGCAATTTGATTTGATGATTTTAGAAGATAATATTGGAAAGATTCAGTCAGTTCATGAACAGCGTCCCACGCCTCTTGTGATTCATATTTAAAACCAAGTTTTGCCAAATAGTGTGCTAGACCAATATAACCTATTCCAAGGGATCTACGTGCCTTTGTAGCGACTTCTGCAGCGATTACAGGGTACTTTTGATAGTCGATCAATTCTTCCAATCCACGAACAGAAAGATCACATAAATCTTCTAATTCATCATCGGATTTAACTTTACCAACATTAATTGCAGATAGAATGCAAAGAGCAATTTCTCCCTCACCATCAATATGCTGAATTGGATCAGTTGGTAGAGTAATTTCTTGGCATAGATTACTCATATTGATTTTATCTTGGAAGGAAGAATGTGAATTGCAATGGTCAATATTCATGATATAGATACGACCAGTTTCAGCACGTTCTTTTAGCAAATCCAAAATAAGACTTTGTGCCTTTACTACTTTTTTAGGAATAGATTCGTCATGTTCATACTTAACATATAACTCATCAAATTCTGGCATACCAAAGGCATCGTAAAGTCCAGGAACATCATGTGGAGAGAATAAAGTGATATCTCCATCCTGAATAAATCTCTCGTAAAAAATCTTACTGATTTGAATTGAATAATCCAGTTTACGAACTCGGTTATCTTCAGTTCCTTTATTATTCTTGAGAACAATAATATCCTCTATTTCTTGGTGCCAGATTGGAAAGTGGACAGTAGCTGATCCACCACGGATTCCATTTTGTGTGCAGCAACGTACAGTTGATTCAAACTTTTTAAGGAAAGGAACAACGCCTGTGTGCTGAACTTCTCCGCCTCTGATCTTACTGTTGATGCCACGGATTCTGCCTGCATTAATGCCGATTCCAGCACGTTGTGCGACATACCTGCCAATAGCCATATCGCTAGAAAAGATACTATCGAGGGTGTCATCAACATCAACCAGAACACAAGATGCAAATTGACGAAGAGGTGTTCTGACCCCTGCCATGATTGGGGTTGGGATGTTGATTTTGTGTTTTGAGATTGCGTCATAATACCTCTTTACATAAGAGAGACGAGTTTCTTTTGGATACTCTGCAAAAATTGTCAGAGCAATCATTACATACATGAATTGAGGAGTTTCGTATACTTTGCCAGTACTACGATCTTGAACCAGATACTTATCTACTACTTGACGAAGACCAGCATAAGTAAACAAAAAGTCACGATCATGATCTATAAAACCTTCTACCTTATTAAGTTCTTCTTCAGTATAGTTTGATAAAATTTGTTTGTCGTATACACCTCTATCAACACAGTTTTTAATGTGATTAATTAATGAAGGCAAATCCTTCATCTTGCCATAGATTGCTTTACGAATAGAGAATAAAAGTAATCTAGCAGCAACAAATTGATAGTTAGGATGATCAAGATCAATTAAATCACTTGCAGAACGAATTAATATTTCTTGAATTTCAGCAGTAGTTATTCCATCATAGAATTGGATGCCAGACTGCATTTCTACTTGAGATGCAGATACTCCAGCAAGATCTCTACATGCCTCTTCTACCATGATATGCATTTTATCGAGATCAATGTCCTCGATAGATCCATTTCTTTTTTTAACCTTTAGTCCGTTACTCATATTTTCTTCCAGGTAGTAAATTTAAGTTTTGCCTCTAAACCACTATAAGTGTTTAATTCTATCATTTTCTGAACATTATGTCCAGATAACACCATGTCATTAATGTCTTTGTCTCTTATTGTGTTTGGCCAAATAACAACCTTCTCACCAGAATCGATACATTTTTCGATTCTTTTAACAATATCATGATTTCTTGGTTCATTATCATAAATCCAAACACGATCAGAAATTCCCCATTTTTCAACATCACCATCTGCACCACAAAGAGCTATGGAATTTTTAACAAATGTGGAATCAAATGGTCCCTCTGTAATATACACAACATCATTACAATTTATTTCATCAAGACCATATATTTTTGGCGCATCATCATCAAGCATGATTGTAATATATTTAATCTTGCTTAAACCTAAGGATCTTCCTTGAAATCCAACAAATTTATTATGATAATGAATTGGAATAATTATCCTAGGTTCATCATATTTTAAACTTTCACCATCAAAAGTTTTTATCAAAGAATTAGTCCACTCTTTAAATTTATCCACATAATAAAATTTATCTGGATTTAATTTTCTCCGCTGCAAATATATTTTTGCACTAGGACTAGTAGATGCTTTTGGTATATTTAATTCTTCTCGTCTTTCTTTTTTAACAAAAACAGGTTGTTTAAAATCAAATTTAGGTTCTTCAACTACAAAGTTTTTTCCAGTATGACCTTCTTTAAACTTTTCTAAAGTATACTGTTTGTGAATTGTTGGATCTATTGCCTTTAAAAAACTATTAAAGGATAAACTAGATCCACAATTGTGACATTTGTAATTGGTATTATTCTTTACCGAATATAAGTATCCCCTTGCCTTGTTTTTTGTTTTTTGTGAATCACCACAAATAGGGCAGCGAAAATTGTAGAGATCTGCTTTAACCCTTTTAAATTTATCTAGTCTAGATGAGACCAATCCAATAAATTTAGCATCAACAAAATCCATGATTCATAACCTATGTCGTCGTATGCTACCACTGGATCTGGTTGGTGTCAACATATTTTTTGAATGACCAGAAAATTTATTAAGCTAGTCCACTTAATGACAGAATTAGTAACTTTTTGAAGATAATAAATTGATTTTATTTTTGCTTCTTTTTGTTTTAATTTATCCATGGCGACTCAACGCCTAATCATTTTTTATTTAGTGCTTTCTGCTACTGGTGTTTCAACAAATATTGTTCTGACTGTAGGAACTGATCCAATTACTACAATAACTGCGCTGAGAATAGCAACGAATTGCCATCTAAATTTCTTTAAATCATCTACAACTTTTTCTAAAACTTCTATCCTCTTTATTACTTGCCTATGCTCCTCTTTATTCTCAGATTTCATATCTTCAATCATTTTTATCAATAATTCATCAGTCTTAATACTTTGCTCGATTCTTTCATCATGCTTAGTTAATATTGTTGCAATTCTATTATTTCCTTCAGATATCTTTTCCACAGCGGATTCTAGTTTATCTAACATTTCCCTAGACAGAGATTCGTACATATCCAACTTACTTTCAAGAACTGCAATTTTTGAACCTTGGTTGAACATGACTTCTAATCCTTTTTTGATTTTTTGGGGTCAATCCAGTTTTTACGAGAATTTTTTCCACCATAAATATATCTTCTCAAAACTTTACCACCAAATAACTTAGGACTTCTTCCAGCAACAGGACCATATGGATCCGAATTTGTACTAAATCCACCACCAATTCCTGGAGGATTAGCAACCATCATTTCCCTAAGTATTTGAATTACCTTGTCAACGCTTTTCATTTTTGTATACTTTTTGTAATTGTGATAGGCATTCAATATCAACTGGAACATCATGTATGTAACATTTTGGATATTCTGGTAACCTGTTTAAAAATATAATAAAAGTTTTCATCACCGACCATAATTCTTTTTCTATCTTATAGAATAACATTGGTGTTGTAGCATCACCAAAGATATTATAAAGAATTATAAAATGATTTAATAAAAGATGAGTTTTAAGTTCACCAGTATTTTTATATCGCTTCAATAATCTTTTTATATACTTAAAATGATTCAAGTCTTTATCAAAATCCTCTTTTGTTACCGCTTGAGGATTTTCATAATGTTTAATAGCGAATAATAAAAAATTATCTTCATTCAGTTCATTAAAAAACATATATTATCATACCAATGGATTACCGTCATAAATTGGTGTATTGCCAGTAGTAATTCCAGACATAGCAACAAGAGTTTCTTTCTTAACTCTCAATGTTCCTGTACTATCGACATATGTTGTAACACCAACCCATCCTTCATGAGTTAACTCATATGCTGTTGTTACTGCTGATTCTCTACCACCAGTTGCTACACCATATACACTCTTACCATAAGTTCCACTAGATCTTGTAATCTTGACTGCTGCACCGCTTGCAAGGGAACTTGCAATAGTTGATCCAAATGAAACTGTAGTTGATGCAATAGAAACAATTACTTTAGAAACACTACCACTAACAAATGTATCACCAATAATAATACCCGAAGTTGATGCAATTGATACTGTTGCAACTCCAACTGCTGCAGTAGAAGCAACACTTGTTTGAACTACAGTGGTAGTTTCTGCAGTATTATTTTTAACATTAAATTGACTATAATTGCTATCAAGAACTGTATATTTTGGCAATTGACTAATATCAAATTGCAATCCTGAAATAGCAGCACCACTCAATCCTGCAGTAGAAGCAATTGAAAGTTGTGTTGCACTTGCAATTCCAACAATAACAGCATCTCCAACGTATGTGCCATCGGTTCTGCTACCAAATCTAATTACATCTCCAGTGGCAGCAGCACCAACCTGACCAAAGGTAGTTCCAGAACCAGTTACTACAAGAGTGGAATAATTTAGAGTTACTGTTCCTCCAGAACCTTTAGCATCATTATTTCCCCAGAGTGCCATGTTTTTTATTCCGTAAAGTTTTTCCTAAAAAATATTTATAAAAAATGGAGAGTTACCTCTCCAAAAAAATATTAGTTTTAATACTAAATTTATTTACAATTTTTCAATAAAGCAGTTCTTACAGTTGATGCAATTAAGTTATCAATATCGTTATCAGTTGTATTTACATAACGCTCAAGTAACTCAACTACAAGACGCTTAGTGTGGCAAGAATTAAGTGCAGCAAAAAGAAGTGGTTTTACAATCTCTACTAATGCACCCATAATAACCTCCGTAAAGAGACTCCTAATATATTTAGTTATTAGTCAAATCTGGAGCTTTGTGCATCCATTGCTCTCTTAGCAGCATCACGTCTTAATGCTACTTTTTGTGCTGGTGATTTTACACCAGATCCATATT
>JACCEA010003944.1_pt1 | contig 34535 bp, 41 predicted proteins | sample 7449851 | NCBI WGS metagenome assembly JACCEA01 (sample SAMN15323453, study PRJNA562643) | freshwater metagenome | isolation source: river surface water | place: USA:Blue River Watershed | collected 2017-08-18 | reverse complement strand
GTAATCTTAACATCTTGGGTTCCCAGCAATTCATTCTGTAATACAAGCGCAACCTGTGACCAGCCTTCACCTGCTACCATGCAAGTTATAGGCTTGTTGAAACGATAACCATTCCACCATTCAGGATATGCTCCTGTTAAGTGCATGGCTGTTTCCGCACATGTGCTTACTGTTTTACCAATACGGTTTGCGGCTAGAATACCACGACGCTCATTGTTTGGTTTAGCGCCAGTGGCAAAATATGTAAGTTGATGCTCAAATGGCCTAAAGTACTTTAGTTGATTGTACTTCATGTCATCTGCAATTTCAATTACTAAGTCTTGTAATTGATTTTGTAAATTACTTGGCCATCTTTTATAGGTTTCTGGTGCTACCGCATTTTTATCTAGTGCATAACGTAAGGCACGAGCCATTAAGGTTTCAGTGCCTGTCATATTACGCCCTTGGACACGAATCTATAAATTCATTTAACACATTGCGTAAGAATACTAGATCATACAAATCAAACTTGTAATCAATTTCTGTATCACCCATGCCATCTTCATTTAGACGGAATGTTAAATGGCAATGTTCTTTGTTGAGCCAATCACCTGTTACATCAAAGCTTTGCGTTTCATTACTTGCTATGTTCTTCATCTTTGTTTTCCTCAGGCATTGGGAACACTTGGCTGATTACGCTTAGGTGCCACAATGCTTCACTTAACTTTGCAATTTCATCTGCTGTGCTAGTCCATGTCTCTGGATCTGCTAGGTCTGTTGGCTTCTTTGTAAGAATAGCCTGCAGCCTTTCGGCTGTCAGGCGCATACAATGTTCAACTTGACCAGGGAAGCGTGTTTTAAACGCTTCGCGGTGTGCGGCATTTACCTTTTGCATTATGATTGTATCACGTGTGATACGCTCTTGTTGCGCTTGGTGAATCATGCCATTGCGAACATCTGAAGTTGTCATATAGTCTCCTTAATACCCCAACGAGATGCACGATATTTTGCAATATGCTCTGTTGTTTTAGGTTTACCTTTATTGGCTTCACTGCAATTTTCTGTGCAGGTTGCCTTACGCACATTATCAGGATGGTAGGGTCCAACATCACCATTGCGAGCCATCACAAGTTGTCCTTTGTATGGTCCACGCTTGGTGATATCTTCGCCCCACCAGGCTTCCCAAGTATCATATGTAAATTGCCAATCAATATTTCTAACATGGATCGCATGATACCTTGCGTTTTGATATTGATTGTAATATGGTTTTGGATTGCCGCGTTTGCTACGAGGTTCTTTTAAACTCATTTCAAATCCCAAGGATTGTGTGCAACTGCTTCATTCAAACTTACAAATTCACGGTCAACCCAAGTATCCCATTGGTTACTCTTGTTAACTTTAAATGTTTGCATCATAGCACGAAGACGTTTACCTTGAGGAGTTAGTGTACCATCTTCACGTTGAATAAGTTGTTCACCAGTGCGTGGATCAACCCACTTGATAACTTCAGGACGAGTACGACCAAACTTGTCAATCTTTTCACCATATGGGCGTTGTTCAAGTGGTCCCATAATTTCATAAGAAATCTGACCAGTGTTGTATTTGCGGAACAACATATGAACTTTTTTATCTTGTGCTCTTGCTTCTGGATCAGGATGAGGAATAACTGGACTATAGAATGTGTTTTGCACTTGTGAACGATCAGGTAAACTTGAGTCACGTGCAGGTGGTTCCTTAATTGGATCAATAGGCACTAGTTCTGTGCGATCAATGTAAGGGTTGTCACCACCAATAAATTTAGGATCAACTTCAACACCATTGAGCACATCCATAGCAACTTGATACTTTAGTTTGTTTGCACGACCTTTTAACTGTAATACAATACCAGTTTCATCGTACACAAAACGTTCTAATTCTGTTGCTGTTGGGAAGTCTGTCATTAGACCATCCATGTCATATTCACCTGCTAATGTAGCCGCAGGTTGAACTGGTGCTGGTGCTACTTCAGGAGTAACAATCCATTCAGTTTTGTTTTTTGTTTTCTTTGGGGATTTTGCTGGAGCTTCTTGTTTCACTTCTGCTGGAGTGTCCCAAGGATTGTCCGTTGGAGTTTGATTCTTTTGCATTTTCTTTTCCTTTATTTTCTATGCTTAAAACAGGGAGAGTCTGTCTCCCTGTGTACTTCTATTTAGTTAAATCAATCTGTTGCGTAGTCTGTTTATATACTGCGGTTTTGATACTACTGGTTGACGCGGAAGACTTGGAGGTCTTTGCCCTGGAAATTGAAAACCTGGGATTGGACGTCTTGCACTTGCACCTGGCGCCATTGGCGGAATAAAACGATTGCCTGGACGTTGTATAGGTGCTGGACCACCAACTAATTGACCAGGTCCTGGATTAGGTGCTGGTTGTGTTACCAAACTACCCATACCACCCATTAATTGATTACCAAATGGATTGCCAGGACCTGTCATTGATGCTGGTTGTGGAGCTGCCATTGGGGCACTCTTACCACCACCAAAGCCACCAAAGCCAATGCTTGCACTTGGATTGATTTGTGAACGATCAATTGGACTTAGTGCGCCAAAGCCTGGAGGCAATGCACCATTACCTTGTGTAATTGGCTGTTGCTGAGTCTGATAAACAGGCATCTGCTGTGTTGTTAATGGAGGAGCGCCATACTGATTTAAATCAGTAGATTGAGTTTCGTAGCCTTCTTGAAACTCTGGTGGTTCCATACCAAAGCCAATACTTACACTAGGATTTTGTCCAGTGCCTTGTGTTGGCAAATAGTTAGGCTGACCAAATGATCCTGTAGTTGCGCCCATGATTCTTACTTCTTATATTTTTTAGGCAACTTACTTCCGTCTGCCGTTGGATTCTTCTTAGGACCTGTATTGCTGTGTAGGCCTTCTAACGCTGGGTTAGTTGTACCTGCTTGTCCACGACCACGCATTGACAATGCATCTGTGATCATGTTAGCAATAACAGCACGTTCACTATTCACTTCACTTTTTTCTTTCATGAAAGTTGAACGCTTGCCTGCGTTACCAGCGTTACCTGTAGTAGGACCGCGCTTTTGATTAATGGCTTTACCGCCTTGTGGGTTACTTGACATAATATTTTCCTTATTATCCTGCTAATGTTACTGGCGTAACATAAACTGTTACAGCATCTGCGGCACTTGCGGCAACATAAATTGTTTGAAATGCGCCTGGATTCAATACTTGAATGAATTCAGTTGTTAATGGACCAATAACTGTTCCTGCTGTTGCAACTGATAAACTTGTTGTGTCAGCGTCAAAGAAAACTGGTCTTTCTGCGCTTGTGTTTGTTACTTTTAAAAACAATGGTGTTTGAGCACCAGCCAAGTTACCAGTAACTTCAGCAGTTGTGATATCACCAGTTGCTGGAGTTACGTTAGCTGTTAAACTAAATGCTGGACCTGCGATTTGATATGCTGACATTATTGTTGATTCCCTTTAGTTGGGCCACGACCTACATTCATGCTGTCAATGTTGCCTTTGTAATTTTGTTTTGCACTTGGATCAAATGCACGAGTACCACCTGGAGTGCGAACTTGTGGATTAGCACTACCTGGGAACATATCCTTACCTGCCTTGTGAGCTGGAACAGCGGCTGTGTGTGGCTTTGCGCCAACGTGTGGCATACCACTGTGACCACATGAACCATCATTGCCCTTTGTAGGACCACGACCCATGTTTACTTCACGACCATCATTGCTGTGACCGCTCCATTGATTCTTGGCATACTTGTTTGTGCCACGGCTGAACCCTTCGCTTGAAGTGCCAGTTGCGGCTTTAAATCCTTTAGATTCTTTCATTTTGTTTTTCCTTTTGACTTAGTTGTCTTTTTTGCCGCGGCACGCTTTGTTGCGTATGCGATTGCCACTGCTTGCTTTGGTGGTTTACCAGAAGCAATCTCCGTTTTAACATTCTTAGCGAATGCTTTTTTGCTGGTTGATTTTTGTAGTGGCATAGTGTTATTTAGTCTTTGCTTTGGCCCGTTAGTTTTGCTAGTGCTTCTGCAAAGGCCGCTTGTTTTGCTTCAATAGCATCCTTGCTATCAGTTACTTCTACTTTAGCAAGGCTACTCATAACCTTGTTTAGAATTAAATTATGGTACTTTAGCGTTAAGTTAGTATCACCATAATTTCGTGCTTGTAAAAAGTCTTGAATTAGTAAGTCCTCATATTCCATTCCTGGAGCATGTTTGTCTAACGACTCGAGTAACCCTTTAATAGTAACTTCACTTTTACTGCCCTTTGGACGGCCAGCACCTTTACGGGCACCTCCATGTCCGCTTGTCTTTGCTTTGTTTTCAGTTTTCTTTTCCATATGATTATTTAGCATCGTTATATGAGGCTTAAATACGTGTCACAGTATAGAAAGGGATAGAAATGCTAGAATACACTTGGGCTCCTGCATCAGGAAATGATGTTAATGATATTGTTGCTATGGCCCAGCAACATTTTGAATCAGAAATTGATTTAATCTTTACTCCAGATACAGTTGCTTATGCTCGCAATATTACGTTTGCAGTGGTAGCTCAATTTTATATGCCTGCTACCAGTTTGGTTAGTGTAGCACGTGATAAAGAAGGTAAGTTATTGGCTTACACTTGGGCCAAAACTGGAGAACGTGCTCCTTGGAGTGATGACAACATGGTTAGTATTTGTATGGCTCATGTTGATATGACACTAAGCACAAAAACACGTCTGCGCTTGTTAATTGATATGATGGCACAATGGGAACACTTTGCAGTACAGTGTGGTGTGCCAGTTATTTGTTCAACTACTGTGCGCCGTAGTCAAGATGCGTTTTTAAAATTACATGAACGCCATGGTTATGACGTTCGTGGTTCTTACTGCTATAAAAGGTTGAACACTACACAAGCTACGCCTGCCACTTCGTTGAGCCCAGATTAGAAAGACACAAAATCCTCTGGTTCTTGATCGTGTTCTTGGTGTCTTAACTTAAAGTACTACGAATCATCCAAGCAAACTTTGCCAACGACAAGATACGATCTTGTGCATAGTTGGCAATTTCTTTATGCCCATCTTCTTCTGCAACTATCATTAGTTCTTCATTGCAAGCTTTTAGTGCTTCTAAATCATCTAGCACTAGTTCAAGCAATTCATCACTACTGCCTTCAATTGGCTCAATAGATATTTGGCTTTCATCTAATATAGCTACTAAATTGCTAGGCATGTATTCTTGAATACTGCGTAGTAGTTCAGCAATGATATCAATTTGACCTTGTAAATCTGCATAGATGTCACCAAGCAATTCATGGTCACTGTGAAAGTTACGGCCTTCAACGTTTGCATGAGCCACATGGCTACGGAAATATGCTACAAAGTTATCTACAAATACTTGTCTTAGTTGTTCTGCTGTTGTCATATTAATAGTTATCCACCATACTGAGCACGATAGGCATCAAGTTCTTGTTTAGTCCAAGGACGTCCTGTGCTTGGGTTTATTTCACTACCACGTAATGGACCTGACTGTGGGAAAGGATAATTCTGTCCAACGTTACCAGGTGTTAGTGCGGCTGTTAAACCTACACCTACCTTGGCAGCACCTTGTACTACACGATTAGCCGCAAGTTGACGAATCATGTTACTAGCTTGATCAATAATGCCTGGACTCTGCGGAGGAGTAATTGGTCTTGGACCAGCTGACATTCCTTGTGGCATAGGTCCTGAAGTTGCTGTAGGTGCAACAGGGGCTCTAGCCATTGGGCGACCTTGTGCATCAAGTATTGGACTTGTAGCAGGGGCGGCTGGAGCTACTGGTGCAGTTGGTGCAACAGGAGCTGTAGGTGCTGGGGCGGCTGGAGCTGGCATTCTATTAGCAATAGCTGTGCCAAACTTTTCAAGGCCTTTTTTCAATCCATAACCAGCGGCAGCACCACCTGCTAAGGCTGGACCATATTCAGCAACAGCTAAACCAGTTGTTGCCAATCCTGCTGGACTAGTCATACCTGATGGTACTTCAGAAATAACTGTAGTTGGAGGTGGTGGCTCAGCACCAGGAGCCGCGCCAGGTACTTGTGCTTGTTTTTGTTCACGCTTTAGAAACTCATCAATTTCTTCTTCTGAGTAACCTGCGGCTATTGCGGCTTGACGATCAAATGCCATGTTATAATCCTTATCTGTTGAAACTACTTAATGGAGGACGCTTGGCAACTTGTTCTGCGTAAGTTGTACCATATGTCCATTGACGCTTTTCTCTATCATATTCAGGCACTGGGTAATATTTGTAAGCATCAATAACTGCTCCAGGATTCTTTCCATCAGCATTGTACTTGGCAATGTATCTTGCACGAGCCGCATAAATTGCGTCATACTCTTTGCTAATACGTGCTTTTTCAGCGTTCCAAGCACTGTCAAATTTACTGCGTGTATCAAGATCTGGTCTTGAAGCTTTGAATTCACTGCGAGCAACTGCTGTGTCTTTATCAAACTGGTCACGTGTTAACAATGTTAAGCCAGAATATAATGGTTGCTTTAAAATATCAACGTTGGCTTCACGGTTGGCCTTTTGTTCTGCATCAGATACTGAACCAGCACCAGCGTTTTGTTTCAATGTTAATGGAGCAACTTGTAAGTTCAAACCAATTTGTGTGTATAGCACATCTTTCTGACGCTGTGACAGATTCAATGCGGCTACACGACGGCTTAGGTCTGCTTCGTCTTTGAAGTTACCAGTAATTAAGTCGCGGATAATGTTGCCTGCTTCAGCGCCTGCACCACCTTGACCTTGTAAGATACCAGCAAGTTCAGGATTGTTAAGAATACCATCTGGACCTTTAACTTGTGCCTTACGAATGCTACTAATTGAACCACCAGCATTTGCTTTAGGACCAATGTCTTCAGCATCATATTTGACAAATTCTTGTGCTTCTGCTTTATTGGCTGCGGCACGTGCTTCCATTGCTGGGCCAGTTGGACGTTGTCCAGTTAATGACGGAGCAGTTGGTGCACCTGTTGGAGCAGGTGCTGTAGGAGCTGGAGGAGTAGTTGTTGGTGCTGGTGCTGTAGGAGCTGGAGCACTTGGAACTGCTGGTGTTGTTACTGCGCTTGGAGCCACTGGTGCTGTAGGGGCAGTTGCTGGAGCAGTACCACCGCCAATTTGTGTTGGACGGATACCAACTTCACTAGGTTGAACAGGCTGATAACCACCAGCAATAAGTTGTTGGTTATAAGGGCGAAGAATTGCCATCTTTTCTTCTTCAGTCTTGCCTTGCAACTTAAGATTAATTTCTTGTATTGCACGGTCACGCATGTTGGCAAGTGTACCAGTGCTTGCTTGTGGACGGAATCCAGCCATTGGTTGACGACCAGTGTCAGTTTGAATATAACTTTGTCCAGTTTTCTTGTCTGATACTAAACGACCAACTTGTCCAGTGGTGTCATTTACATAACTGCCACCTACGATATCTAAGTCACGCTTGCCACCACCTGCGTAAATGATAAGTTCACGTTGGCTCATTGGAGTGCCATCAGCTTTGATACCATTTAATGGCTTGCCATCAGCACGGAATGTTATTAGACCAGCATTACCATCAGCATCATATACTGTGCGGTCTTTATTGCCAAAGCCTAGCTTCATAGCTTCTTCACCAGCTAACTGCGGACTTAAGAAACCTAACAGTATCATTTTAACCCATGAGCCATCTTTGTTTTGTAGTTCACGAGCCATTTCACGGCTAGCTTTAGGATCGCCTGAAGCGGCTTGTGCGGCCAATTCCTGGGCACGTGCTTCAGCGGCACTTTTATTTTCTTCTTGACGTAATAGTTCTGCGGCACGTTTGCCTGCACGTTCACGCATCCAAGGTGCGGCTGTTTCATCAGCACGTAACTTTAACAGTTCTAATGGATTGTCTTGGTTAGCTTGATAACGATCAATTTGTGCAACTGTATCTGGTGTTGCTGGAGGTGTTGTAATACCTGTAGCAAAACTTGGAATACGTAAACCAGTAGGACCTACTGGAGCTTCAGTTGTTGGAGCAGGAGTAGGCGCTGCCACTGGGGCAGGAGCTGTTGCAACAGGAGCTGTTGGAGCTGGAGCACTAGGTTGAGTAATTGTTGGAGCACGACGGCGTTGTTCATCAGTTAATGTACCAGCTTGTGCTGATGGAATAACTGCATTAACTACACCACCTAATACTTTTTGCAAGTAGCCTTGTGTTTCTTGTGGTAGTTGTGAAACATTCATTTGGCCTTGATTGGCTTGAACATTACGTTCAACACGACCTGGACCACCATTGTAAGCGGCTGTTGCTTTGGTAACGTCACCATTAAAATATTTTAACAAGCCTTGGAAGTAACGTTCACCAAATGCACGATTGCCTTCTGGCGTTGCAATTTCTTCTGGAGTTGCTGGTGCTACACCAAAGCCTGGGTTACGTGCTGTTTCTGGCATAATTTGTGCCATGCCTTGTGCACCTTTAGGACTTGTTAAAATACGACCCTGACTGTCAAACTGACGTCCACCTGATTCAACTTGAACCATACGATTAAACGTTTGATCTGGGCTAATTGGTTGTGCTACAATTTGTCTTGGTTCTGCTACTGGAAAGGCTTGAGCAACTGGTGCGGCTGTAGGTGCAACTGGTGCTGAAACTTCTTGTGTTGTTTTAACAGTTTGTGTGCCATCAGCACGTGTAATAATTTCTTGCTTTTGAACTTGTGCTTGTGCGGCTTCACGTTCAGCCTTTTCCCTGGCAAGACGTTCTTCTTCAGACTCGTATTCACCAATGATGTTTCCCATTGCGTCATATTGATATGCCATATTGTTTTCCTTTTAACCGCCCATTCCAGGTAAGCTAATACCTTTGAACTCAAGTCCAATCTTATCTGTAACACTACCTTGTGTGCCACGGAAGTCTGGATTGTAAGAAGCGGCTGGAGTTCCAAAGATAACTGAAGCATACTTGTTGTATAAGTCTTGTGGAACCATACTTGCTGACACTGCGTTGCCTGCGGCACCCAATGCTTGTCCAATACCACCTTGTCCAAGTTGTGCAAGTTGATTTGCAACTGCGGCACGTTGACCAGCAATTTGTGATTGCAAGTTTGCGGCTGTTTGCATTTGTGCGGCTTGTGTTGCACCAGCAAGTTGACGATCAGCAAGTGCTTGACGTGCTGAACCTAAGTTACCAGAACCGCCAAAGCCACGACTTTGCATTTCTAAGTTTTGTTGATACTGTGCTTGTGCTGGCGCTAATGCGGCCATAATTTGATTACGTTCATAGTTAGGATCAAACAAACTTTGTAATCCTGTAACGCCCGTGCGTAATGCTGATTCACCAGTGCCACCTAATGCTTGTTGTGCTTGATAAGCCATTTCAGCTTGGTTTTGTGCGGCATTTGCTACACCACCAGCGGCTCTATTGTAAATGTCTGTAGCACCACGTACTGCACCTGTGTATGTTGGAGCAATCGTCTTGGTGAAGAATTCTGTCTGAGCGGCAATCTGAGCACGTTGCTCTGGTGTTAACACTGCTTGCGATGTTGTAGTGCTTTTACTCATTTATATTTCCTTAATATTTTATCTAACACTATTTAACCTTAACGGCCAGTGGTAGTTGGCAGTAATCCTGCGTATGGGTTTACACCTTGTGTTAATTGTAATAACTGTTCAGGTGATACTGGAGTATACATCTGTTGTAGACCCCATGGTGTTGCTGGTAACTGTGCGTTGTATGCTGGATCATATCCAGGACCTGGTTGATACGCTGTCTTGCTCCAATCAAACTGTGCTTGAACTGGGCTAGTAGTTTGATAGTCTCGAGCACCTGGCATAAAGCCTGGATTCAATCCTTGTGCTGTGTTTGGCAACGCAACGTTACCCCACTGATAACTGCCTACACCGCCACCGTATGGATCAGGGTTTGGTGTTGCTGGTGCTGGTGGAATGTATGGAACTGGAACATAAGGCGCTGGTGGAGTATATGGTGCACCAGGCAAGTTAGGATTGCTTCCTGGAACATAAGGATTACCATCTGTATCTGTAGAACCAATTACGTTACCATTTTCATCGTATGTAATAGTTGAGCCATCATCAAACTGAACAGTTTTGTTACCACCAGTTTGATTCTGTGGCAAGTTAGGATTGCTACCAGGTGTGTATGGTGTGCCATCACTGTTTGTGGAACCTACTACATTACCATTTTGATCGTATGTAATTGTTGAACCATCATCATATTGAACAGTTCTGTTACCACTTGTTGGAGCGCCAATACCTGATTCCATACCAAAGTCATATGCTGGGCCAGTATCAGTAGCTGGAGTAGAAGCTAACACTGCGCCAGTTGTTTTGTCAATGGTAATTGTTGAACCATCATCATAAGTGTATGTTTCACCGTTAGCTGGTGTTGTAGGTGTTGTAGGTGCAGGAGTTACTGGACTTGTTTCTAATGGTGGAGTTGTTGGCTCTACTGGACGTGCAATTTCACCAGCTGGAGGTGTAGTTGGTTGTGTTGTTAGACCAGTGTCAGTTGCTGGTGTAGAACTTACTACACGACCTAAGTTGTCATATGTTATTGTAGATCCATCATCAAAGATTTGTGTGTTTGTTTGACCAGTGCTTGGAGTTGTTGGTGCTGGAGTTGTTGGTGCAGGTGCAGTTGCTTTAGGTCCTGGCGCTGTGCCTAAGTCACGTTGAATATTACCAGCATCAAAATCTGGAGTAAAGTATTTTATATTCTTGTAGCTTGAACCAGTTGTTAAGTCTTTAACAATAGCATCTACAGAACGGTTTGACCAACCTGAAGCGGCTGCGGCTACTTTTGGATCAACACCAGCCATTAACAAGTTGTCTTTGATTTGTGCATTGCTCAAACCTTGTGCTTTTAAATTTGCTACGTCTTCAGCAATGAAACGTGCATCTTCAATACGTTGAACTACTTCAAGTGCTTCAATGTTACCACCACCAATAACTGAATTCTGAACACCAGTTTGTTTGTCAACATACAAGTTCTTTGCTGTGCCTGCACTGTTAGCAAGTTTAACAGCAATGTCATCTGCGTTCATACCACTGGCTGCGGCTTTGGCTGCGGTTGATGCAACTGAATCTGACAAACCAGTTGCTTTTAATGCTGTGCGGATTTCACTTTCACTTAAACCTTGATCAGCAAGTGCGGCAGCATCACCTGCGGCAAAGCTTGCATCATCAAATGCTTGTTGTGTTAATTTTGTATTGCTAATCTTTTGTCCTGTTGAAGTTCCGTTTAACGCTTGACTTGCAATTTGTCCTAAGTATGAAGCGGCACCACCTACTGCCGCACTCTTTAAGATGTCATTTACTGTACCACCACGTAGCGCAGTCAAACCACCTGAGAATGTTGCTGAACCAATAACGTTTGTTAATACTGGACTTGTAACGCCAAGTGCGCCGCCAACATACTTGCCCAACACTGGAGTTAGGTATGTGCCTAAGCCTGATAATGCGGCTGAACTTACGATGTCTTTGATGCTACCACCAGATAGTGCTGTAACACCACCTGCTAACACAGCTGAACCAACTACAGGAGCAAGTGCGGCTGAAGCGCCTAATGCTGTTCCAATAGCTGGGATCAAAGCTGGAGCAAAAATAGCAACAGCTGGCAACACAAATGGTGCTACCTTTTTAACAACCTTCTTAACACCGTTCCACAAGTCTGAGAAGAAACCATATTCTGGCAAGCCTGTTGCTGGGTTGATTGTTCCAGTACCACCCATCTGTTTAAGCATGGCGGCTTCTTCAGAATTAATGTGAGCAAGCTGAGTGTCACCATTACGACCCATGTTGGCCATTTGTGCTAATTGTTCAGGACTTACTGGTCCTGCTACGGCACCTTCTGGAGCTGGTGGAGGTGCATTTTCACCTTCTTCCATCATGCTTTCAGCTGTGTTGCCAATAGCAACCATAGAACTTAGTTCTTGGAAGTCTGGTTCTTTTGGTATTTCACTTTCATCTAAGCCTTGTGAGCGTAGCCAATCTTGAAACTCTGGGAATCGAGCTGGGTCTGTAATAACTGCTTCAGCCCAACGTCCAATTTCTGCTAGAACTTCAATAGGCAAGTTTTCTTCACGAAGTATTTGAGCAATCGCCTGACGACTTGCAAGACCTTCTTCTTGCGTAAACTGTGGTGGTTGTTGGTTATTCATATTCATCCTATATTTAGCGGTTACTCTTTTACCACTTGGCATGATAAACTGCGGTATCCAAATTCGCATTGTGAAACTACGGCATCACCGCCTAGGCCTGTTTCAAATTGTAATTCTAGTATGTAACGATACAGTCCTGGTTCTGGAGTATCAATAATGTTTACAAACACTGTGTCATATTCAGCGGCCAATAATAAGCCACCTGCATTAATTGTAGCAATGTTGTAAACACGATAAGCAACAGTTTTGTCATATGAATATGTAAAGTCTAAGTCATTTGAATCATATGTTGAACTTGCTTTGTAACGGTTAACTGCTACTGTATAAAACATTTGTGAAGTCGTTGTTGCATCACAATAAATCTTATTAAGCAACTGTGCGGAAATAAACACGCGATCAGTACCAGAAGTTACTTTGATATCACGAACGTCACCATCAGTGGCGTTGTATGAAGGATACACTGGAACTGTTAATTCTACAGTGCCACCAATAGCATCAGTGCCAGGATCACCAAGTTGTCTTCTAATGCGAGCAATAACGTATGTTGTTGTACATTCAACAACACCCATTGTAAACAATCTATTGTATTGGTTCTTTGTAAAGCCACTTGCACGAATGTTAGCGCCAACAAAGAATGGTGCTGAAGGCTGTGCTGAAGTAAACGTATACTTGAAAGTATTTGGACTTAACTTTTCAGCAAGTGACACTGAGATTGGTGGCACATTAATAATAATGGGCGTTGGTGAAGTAAATGCTGGCGCAAAGTTACCTGTAAGATAGCCAGGATCACTAAAGCTTACGCCAGCAAAGTTCTGTCCAAGACCACCAGGGCCTGACAGAACATAATTTAACGCATCAACAATACCTTCATTGTCTGAACGTTCTACAGGAAATCTAGCCATTAACGGTCATCCTCAGTTTGTGTGTACTGCCAAGTAATAGCAGAACAGTGCCAAATATTTGAATCAGAACTGTTACCAATTTCAATTGAGTTTACACGGAAAGCGTTTTGGTTAATTTGTGTCCATGGACTATCAGTGTTGGTTGCCATTGTAATGCCTGTTGAAGCAACTGGAGCTTGTCCAACTGAATTAGCGCCTTCAACTGTAACATCCACGCTACCAATACGGCCTAAGTTTACTGCTGGATTAATTGGCACACCAACTGACAACAAGTTGTTTACTTCTGGTAATATACGATGCACTAACAGCTTGCCTGAATAGTCTTCTAACATCTTAATGTTGTCACGACGGAAGTAACTGGTAATAGGCAGTGTAACGCCATTGGTGTCATCTAAGTAAAAATATCCAACGTCCTTTTGCACTACACGCACATCAGCATCACCGCGAGCATATACTACAATACGACTACCTGGATCATAATAGAATGTTCCATTAGCAAGTCCTTCTGGTGGTGCATCAAAGCCTGTGATACCACCAGTACCATTAACGCTGGTAATTGTAAAGAAACAATCATTGGCTGGTGTAGCACCACCTAAGTTTGTGCCTAATATCTTAATTGTGTCACCTGGTGCATAACCAGTTCCTGCTACAGTGATATCACCACGTGCGGCATATGATTTGTAACGTGAGCCAACTTGTTGCACAGTAATGCGAGCACCTGTTCCAGAACTTGAAACGTTTACTGTAGGTCTGTTGTTGTAAAACAATGTTGGTGTTGATAACCAACGTGGGCTTTCAGTTGCGAAGGTTGCTGAGTTAACTTCACGTGGTGCATTCCATACGTCTAAATCATAACGATATGAAAGCATCTTATTTGGCACGCCACCTATGGCTTCTCTGGTAGGATAATATATTTCAACTTGGTTTTTGGCTGTGTTAATCTGCATAAACACACGGTCAACATACAGCGGATCTAATTGATCAAAGAACCAGTTCTTAACACGCTGGTTGCCTAAGCCTTGGAAGTCTTGTCCATTGAATACCCAAATGTCACGTGAGTCAATACCATACACTAACTTGTCAGTGTTTGCCCAGCAGTTGCTTGAAAGCAATCCACGACCTTGGTTGAATAGTCTAACACCTAAGATTGGTGTTGAAGTTGTTGTATAGTTGATTGGTGAAAATACTACGGTGTCCCAATATGAACAAATGAATAGTTGACCATTGCTTGGGAAAGCATCTAATGCTTCACCGCGTAGCGGAACATCAAGTTGGTTGGCCACGTTTAAAATTGTAGGCTCCCATGACGTTGGAACTTGGTTAAGGCCAAAGTTTTGTGACCATTGAACTGTAACTGGATACTGTTCTACTTCATCATCAATGTTGGTAGCAACAAGATTACCAGCAACTAAAATGTTACCAACGTTTGGTGTGTTGTATAGTCGCATAAACTTGGCATACACTGACTTCCATAGTGGATTATAGTTCCATGACCAACGTGGAGCAACAGTGCCTAATGGATTAGAAGGGCTGCCAGGATAAGCACCACCAGCACCATCTAAGTATGTTACAGTTGTCATTGTGCTTGACACTACTTCAAAGATACCATCAAAGTCTGCGTTGATACCTTGAATGTTAATTTCTTCACCAGCTGAGTATGGTGCGCTTTCATATGGACCACCAGAGATAGCTGTTGAACCAACAGTCTGACTCTCACTTACCGTCCATGTTGAACCAGCGCCTGTGCCTGCTATATTTGATATGATGCGAGTACCTGGAGTAACGCCAGTGCCAGACAAGTATTGTCCAACACGTGGAACATAGTTACCACTGCCTAATGTGCCAATTGTTAGTGTTGTGCCAGAAATTGTAGAACCAGTAGATGTAAAACTTAGCTGGAATGTTAATGTGTTTTCAGTTGGACTGGTGTAAGTGATATCTGCAATAGGAGTTGGAATCAAATTTGAATACATGACGATCTGTGGGAATGGGTTACCATCCACTTCAGGCCAAAAGAATGGTGGATTCTGTTCGTCATTAAAAATAGGCACCGTGCCTGACCAAGCTTCAGTTATGTTCTGACCTTGCGTATAAGTTCCAACACCACCTAATGGAGTAATATCAATCCAGCAATTTGCTGTAGAGTTTACTTCACCATTTGAAGCATACCAATATCCTTCTACTGTTGCTACAATGAAATAAAAGTTGTTGGTTACGCCTGCTTGTGGCTGACGGAATCCACCTGAAATATATGTAGGTGTACCTGGCACACCATCTGGTAGTGTTGCTAGTTCACCTGACACAGAACGTACACCACGCACATCTGTTTCAATGTTTAGTCCATCGTTGTATTCATTTGGCCCTAATGCCGCAGACGGAACGTCTGGCGTAAACGACATTTTAGCAAGTGGAATACGCACTTCGTTCAATGCTTTTTTTGGTTGCCCCATCTTGAGATAGTCCTTAGTTATATGGGTTATTTAGTGCCAAAGAAAAACCCCTGTGTTGTGAGCACAGGGGCATTCTTCTTCTTTTACACGACAAGGACACTTCATACACAACATAACATGAAAATGCTGTGTACAATATTACTTAGCGGCTTCTTTCTTATCTTGTGTTTTCAATTCAGGTTGTTTTGGCAGTTCACGCGGTTCTGCTGGTTTAACAACTGGAGGAGGAGGTGGAGGTGCTTTGGTTTGATTCTGGTAGTCTAATATGCCACCAGCAACAGCACCTGAAATTGCCATGGCTATTACCATTTTATCATTTTCCTTCATTCGTTGTCAGCGTTGCGGTTACGATCTAAATTGTCTAACTCACGTTCCCAACGTTCACGTTCAGCACGTGCGACCAATGCTTCATTGTTGGCACGTTGTTCACGTGCTTTATAGTATTCAATATTGGCTGCGATGCCTGGGGCGCCTAATGGTTTGTCTTTCATGATTATCCTTTAGTTATTGTTTTTGGTACCATTGACCAAGTTTGAAATCAAAGTAACGATCACTGTGATCATAATAGTGAAGGTTGGTTAAACGTGTGTTCTTTACATCTCGTACTAGAAGGAAAGCATCAAAGATCAATCCAACAATTTTGATGCAGTAGTAAATTGTAACTCCAACTAAGAAACAAATTACTATTACGGGAAACAATGCTGTTAGTAGATCCATGATTTCAAACTCCTGTTTTGTTAGTGTATGTGTTTATTATAGCAAAGAGTAACGAAAGTGTCAAGTCTTTTGGACATAATAATATTCATCTGGACGAGTTTTGATCCTAAAACGAATTGCTTCAACTGTGACATCAAAATGCTTAGCCGCGTTAGTTAATGAATCAAATAATTGGCCCTCAGCAGAAACAGGTTTGCCCCAATGCTTTTCTTTGCTATTTTGATTCTTGGTTGCCTTGCGTACATTGTCTGGATGGTAAGGACCAGTATCATTATAACGAGCCATTACAAGTTTACCATTATTACGACCTCTATTGGTAATATCATCACCCCACCAAGCAAGCCATTCATCAAATGTGAATTGCCATTCTATTCCGCGATAACCAGCATGTAGACGTTGCATCATATAAGCGTCATAATATTTTTTAGTTTGAGGATCTAAATCTAATGCTGGACGGCCCGCACCCTTACGCTTTCCTCCCCAGGTTTTTTCTTCTGATAAATTTTGATTTTTATTCAACATGATATTATTTATTTGTAATTTCAAGTATATTACATTTCTAATACTTCAGTTTATCTAGTACTTTCAGCAACAGCTGGACCACTGTGTGTTAATAAAAACAGCATTTTATCTTCATGTTGGTCAGGCCAAATGCAATCTGCAAACTCTTGTAGTGTGCATGCCTTACCGTTGAATACCCATTTGTGAGTGTTAAAACGGTTCATTTGTGCTTGTGTATATTGTGCTTGCATTTGTGCTGATCGTGAAGCGTCTAATGCGTCATCATAAGACCTTTGCTGTGCGTTGCTAATACCTAGTATTGCGTGACTAGCACCTGCACCTAACATGGCATCAAATAGACCCATTTGCTTGTTCCTTTTTTAGGTTTCGTTGCTTGTCTCTATAACGTTTTTGTCTTTGTGCATTAGTCATGGCTTGAGCATTAATTGGTGGTCTACCAATTCGTTTTTGTGTGGTTTGTGTAGTCATTTCAGTTCCTAAAAAGATATTGTAACATTCGTTACGAATTATTGCAAGAGGCATTAGTCCAGTAATACTATAGGATCTACTTCGTATCTCCTATAAAGATACAACCAACTCGTTAGCACTCGTTGTTGTTGTATCTTTTGTTGGTATTTTGTTTTCACGAAGAATTATAGTAATACTGTGAATCTATTGTTTTTATATTGAATTATATTGACATCATTTCGCAGATTCTTTAGCCAAGATGGGACTTACGCAAGTCCCATCTTTTTGACATTTCGCGTCATCCGCACCTGTCCTGGGTAGTAGGTATTTGTTTTAATACTGCATGTGCTATTGGGCTCTGTCCTTTCCCAACCTACAACGACATCGTGATGTTATCACTACCTTAAACCTCGTCCCTCGTGTTTAAGTTTTTATAGCGCAGTATTTTCGTATGCTAACATTCATACTATAGTAATGCGTTGGGTATCTGGTTCTTGCCCTCTGACTCGCTTCCATTTTTCAGGATAGTTGGATTTACCAACGGGAGTGCCTTACTATGTTTCGTGTGCCGTTTTCCACGCGGCCCTTTCACAGCGGTATTATATCTGGCCCGCCAACCTTGTGTGTTAGAGTATTAAGTTTTGTATTAGCCAATGTTAGTTTAATCATTTGTATGTAGTTGTGTTATGCGTGAGTTATCTCCCAATAGAAGTACGTTTGGTTGTTTTATTTGCCCATCCTAAATGCTTGTTGCATTCTACACAACGATAAGCCGCACTATGAACTGAGCCTGGTTTACATAGTGCCAATATAACTTTATGTCCTTTGGCTTTGTGCTCTAATACTGTAATTGGATCAAAAATTTGACTCTCTTCTACATTATAATTTTTACGCCAAGGCTCAGATTCATAGCCACCATTGGGTCTGCTATAATTCATGCGGCTCATTCAAAAAGATCCTCTACCATTTGATTCATCTTAGCAATCTGATCTAACAGTTCTTGTTTAGTTGGTTTGGCTTTCTTTGCTGGTTTTGGCTCTTCATGCGTGATAAAAGGACGCTCTGTAATCACTGCAATAATATCCTTAATAGCCATTGCCGCACGGAACGGTGCTTTGTTGTAACCTGTTTTGTTGTAAGGCTTTGTAATTGCTTCACCTTTATCAACTCGAGTGGCAATAGCTACAGTATCTTCGTAAATGTAACTGTGCTTGCGAAACGCATCAGGATAGCTTTGGTTTAATTCACCATACAAGTGGCACCATGCAGTCCAAACATCTGCTTTAACTGTGTGCATACATTGATGCCAAAAGTCTTTGTCGTTGTGTACTTCACCATTTAGATGCACCCAATGAGGACGCATACTGTTGACCCAGCTTTCTACTGTGGTAAAGTTTTTAATAAATTCTTGTTCGTTCATTTGTTATCCTTTTATGTTGTAACACTTGATCTGCGTGTTACTACATTATATATGCAAGACGTAACGAAAGTCAACAGTTATAGGTGAAAAATTGCAATTTTTGGCAAACTTCAATTTGACACAGCGTTCATAAAATGCTTAAATACAATTATGCGCTACCTGCAATGGGCTAGTGCTAGGGTTACACAAAATAGCAATCATTCTTACAGCCATTAGAATGTACTCCGTAAGACAAGTTTGTTATCCTCTTTCTTGTCACTCGCTAGTAACCTGGTAATATGTGCCTGGACAGTCTGATCAACTGTTTACCGTATGCTTTTTAGGCATTGTCATACAAAAGGGCCATTTTATTTTTTGCGTTTTTGACCCCATAACTCCTACTTTAGTATGATTGTCACTTAAATATGTACATGAGCAAAGTATTCTACAAAGAACAAGTGGCAAAAGCCCACTTCTTGTTAACCATGTACATTCATGATGCGTTGGCACAGGAAGAATGTAAAGGTGCTTACCAAGCGATCCAAATTATGAAGAACTGCGTAGAGGATGCGTACAGTCAAATACTTGGGGGCGAAGGATTTAACTTAGACTTAGTATTCCCTGAAGAGGAAGATGAAGAGGAATGATTCATTAAACTTTCACGTTCTTTAATCAACGCTTTCATAATACGTTTTGTTGATGGTGTGTGATTAGTTTTCTTTTCAAAGATTGGGATTACTTCATTTAGTGTTTTAAGCCTATCAAGTTGTAATTTTGATAACGCAACAGTTGGCAATGTTATATTTTTAACTGGTACTATTGCTACCTTCTTCTTAACTGCTACTTTCTTCTTTACTTTAACAACACGTTTTTCGCAATTTAAAAAATGGTATTCCTCAAATGCTTTAGACCATTCTTTATTACGAGGATCAACAATTGCACCGCAATATGTGCATGTGCGCTTCCAAGATTTTAGATGATTCCATTGTGTTAAATTATAAATTCCAGCATACCCAACTTTTGATACTGCCTCAGAAATTAATCTTGATTCTTCTTCTATACATTCTGCATCTGAACCAAAGAAAGGAATTTGTCTTTCAAAGTTATATGGTTCTAAATGATATGCTTGTAAGAAATGCTTTCCAGACGAAATATAGCCATCTGATGGATGACCTTTATGCTTGCCAATGTAAAACTTTTTAGTAATTTTATTGGTCCAAATATAAACAAACGATTCTGCATTCATGCTACAATTATAAACAAAAAGACATTTAAACGCAAGTTTCAAGACCAAAATGCGTAGTTGACCTTGTCTAGCGGTGCCGCTAATGCAGATCCAGAAAGTAAAACCACCTGTTTTTAGGTGGTTTTTTTTACGTAGCGGTCTAACTACTACTGCGCTCTGTTAAGAATGACATTTAAATGACGTTTATCAATGATCAGTGACAATTTCTTCAATGGTTCTGCCACCGCTTAATCGCATAACTGTAAATTCAGTAGTGTTAAACTTTTTGTTCAAACGCTCTGCTAAGTTGAAAGCATGTCCAGGTTCAGGAAAACTTACTTTGTTGTATTTGCTATTAGGATACCTTTTAGTCATATCACGTTTACGAAGCTTAATGGGTCTGCCTTGATAGTACACAGAATACACCGCATCAGCTTCGCACACTTCAAACATCAATCCTGATGGTTCTAATTCATCTAACAACACTTTTGGCTTGGGTCTCGCCATATAATCTTCCTCCTTTTCTTGCCTCTCCAATACGTCCAGCCCATTTACTTACAGTGGCTCTAGTAGTGTTATATTTTACTGCTATCTCTTTAAAAGTTAGTTCACCTAACTTAATGTCTTCAAGTATTGCTTCACGCACTTCATCATCTAATTTGCGTACTGATGTTAATGCAGGTAAATTGTTTTCCCACTTTTCTCTAACATACGCGATTGCTTGTGGCTCAACTTGAAACTCACGTGCTAACTTTACAATAGAATCACCACACTCAAAACGTTGATACAATAACTCATGGTCCAACTTTTTATTACGTGGTCTTTCATCAATAGTTTTTAAATTGCCATAAGATGCTTCGCCAGGAAACGCCCACCAGATCCACTGTGCACCTGATTGCTTAAATGCACGAACCCACATTAATATTTCATCAGGTTCAGCTTCAATAGCCATACCAATAAAAGGCACCAGGCGACTGTTGCTATTACCACGTTGCAAGCTTTTAGGCAAATCAAAAAAACGAAATAGTGTTTTACGATTGCCAGTGTCAGGTAATCGTGCACCATCACGTTCCCACAATCCTGCTACTGCAATTGACTGTGGATGTAATGAACCTTCAGATATGCCAAGTTCACGACCTTTGCCTACGTCTAAAGCACGAAGGAGCCAGGCTCTTGGGGAACCTGCTCCTGTGTTAAGACCAACTTCTACGTTAGTCTTAGTGTTGATCCAAATATTTTCTTTCATACCGTTATATATTACTATAACGGTCTAGGTGTTGGATCTTATTTTAGATGTGTTATAACGTAACCTAACATTGCCAGTAAAGCAACAACTACGCTACCACCACTAGCAATGATAGTTTTAAACTTTTCATCTTTGGCTAACTGTAGCATAGTTTTAACTTCACTAAAATTTTTACGCATTTCTTCTTTTAAGTCTTGCATATCAAGTGTTACTTCTTGTACTTTAGTTTCTATGCGAGTCATACGATCATCAAGTTGCTTGTATCGCAATTCACATAGGTCTACATGTATCTCTAATGAGTCGCGTTCTGTTGACATGTTATGCTCCAACTGGTAATACTGTTAACACAGCACTTGGAATTGCTGGGCGCACAAATGGACTTGCTTGTGCGGCTTGGTAATCTAAACTAATGCCAGAAACGTTGTCTACAGCAAAACGCAATTCAAAATAATCATTTGCGGCAATGTTATCTAAACACCAAAGTTTAGTAATAATTTGTTCGTTTTCTTTTTGTAGTTTAACACTTACAGCGGTTTCACTTAAATCAGTGCCATTTTTTGCTAACCATAGATATGCAAAGCGATCAGCATTGTCTGTATTCTTAGCTTGCAATTCAACCACAACTTCATATGAGCCAGCTGTGTCAATATTAACACGAGTTGGATTACCAGAAGTAACTGTTACACCTTGGTTACCTACATGCGCTGTTGTGTCTGTATACCAGTCAAATTCATACACAGTATTTGCGGCAGCGGCTGTAACATCAGCAATTTTATGAAAGCAGCCAAATGTTCTGCGGTAATTAATCTTACCACCTTTTAAACTAGCACCAGCATAATCTTCAAGTGTAAGTTGATCAGCATTTAATGTATTGTCAGTTGGCGTAAATGTTGCAACTGGAGCAACAGTTGAACCACCTGGTGTAGCACTTGGTGTTCCAGCACTGATGGTTGTTGCTGAAATTTTAGTGTTAACTGTTTGCAAGCCATTAAATGGACCACTGCTTTGGTCGCCGTTTGCAAGGCTAATAGCAAAAATGTAATCACCGCCGCTGTGATACTGACCAGCAATTTCATTTAATGTATAGGCTGTTCCGTTTGATCCAGCGGTTTGCATACGGAAAGTTGTTCCGTCAAATGTAGCTGGAGTTGTAGTTGCTGTATTTGAGTTTCTTAAAATTAAACTTGGACTTGTGCCAGCACTTGCACCACGCACACGAGTTAATGTTGTTGCGGCATCAACACCACCAATACTAGCACCACCAGCAACAAAAGAAGCGTATGTTGTTGTAGCGGCTGTGTTTTTAATTGTAAACACATCTTGGTTAATAGTTCCAGTAACAGCCGCAAAGCTAGCGTATGTTGAAGTGTTAGCACTGTTAGCAAGTGTAATAGTGTTTGCACGTGTAGCTGATGTAGTGTCAGTTAAGTTTAAAATGTTAAAACCAGTAGTAGAGTTAAAGAAATGACTACCACGTTGTGTTTGACTTATAACAACAGGACTTGTGTAGTTGCCTGGGTTTTGCAAAAATTGTAACTGATGGTTACCACTAGTTTGATAACGTGAGCGGATAGCATTTTGTGGTGCTGTAGCCTGTGTATTATCTGTGCCTACATATTCAAAGCCTAACCATGGTCCACCATCAACAGCACGAACGTCATCTGTTCTGTTGCGGCTAATTGCTAAAATAGCATTGTTACCAGTGCCTGTGTTTGTTCTTAAAAAACGGTTTAAGTTTGGCGAGTTAACGTTTACAGAGTTAACCCAGTTAGTGCCATCGTAATAAAACATTTGGCCAGCCGCAAGTGCTGTAGTTGTATTGTCTACGTTGTTTAATTGACCTAATGTAGCATTTAAACTTGTTGTAATTGTGTTAGCATCTGTTTGAACAACATCAATACCTGTGCCTTCAGCAAACTTAACTGTATCTGTTGTTGAATCAGAACCAACCAAGTTTAAATTTGCACCACCTGTTGTTGAACTAGCATCAATGGTATAAGTTGTATTTGTATCAGGGGCATCAATAGTAATTGTGCTTGCATCTGTAGCAGTAACAGTAACGTTTGTGCCACCAACAATCGTAATAGTATCTGTAGTAGAATCTGACCCAACTAAGTTGATGCCAGCACCACCTGATTCAACTGATACATCTTGTGTATAAGTTGTGTTTACACTAGAAATTTCAATTTCACTTGTGTTTACTTGTGATACAGTTGTAGCACCACCACTGCTAAACTTAACTGTGTCTGTGGTTAAATCTGAGCCAGCTAAGTTAAGGTTTGCACCGCCTGTTGTGCTTGATGCATCAATTGTATATTTTGTATCTTCATCAACTAAACTGTCAACGTATAATTTTGTTGTTAAGTCTGTGTTGTTAATAATGCCGTTTGGGTTAACTGTAGCATATACAGTGCCACCATCAACAAAATTAACTAAATCTGTTGTAGCACTTAATACACCAGCTATGTATTGTCCACTTTGAATACGCAATGGTGTTGTTAAATCACCACGTGCTTGAATGCCTAAAAACTTACCATTATCACCATCATTTGTACTAAATGCTGAAATTACAGAAACAGCTGATGTAGTTGCATTTGGTGCTTCTACACGTAAGCCTGATGTGTTACCTGTTGTTGATTTAACAACAGGACGATTTGCGCGGTTGTTATTTTCACTATATTCAATAGTAGTGCCTTGTGCAATGTCAATTTCTGTGCCACCAACTTCAAGGCCATTCTTTACTCTAAAATTCTTATCTGCCATGGTTCCCTATCCCCATTAAACTACAATCAGCTCTCTGCTGATCTTATATGTGGTTACAGCATTTACTGGTGTAACCTGTAACAGCACATTACCACCTGATAACGTTACTGATATATCTGTTAAACTTACGTTGCTAAACATGTCAGCATAAACTGTTTGATACGCTGTTGTGCCATTGTGCATTACAAGCACTTCCATTACTTGCACGTCTGAGCCACTGCTCACACTAACTTGATACTTGGCACTACGATATGTAGCAGCCGCAAATGAATCTAATGTTTGTAATGCTGTTGATGCTGTTACAAGTTGATTTGAATCAATAAAAACACGGTTGTCAATGTTAACTTGGCTGAATACAAATGAACCAGCTGTTAGGTATGCAACAGTTACTAAGTCTGTGCTTGCGCTAGGACCTGCTGGGTTGATACTTGCGTGAGCCGCGCCTGTACCGTCAACAAACACCAAGCTGTTACCTGATGCGCCTAATACACCAGCAGTATATTCACCAGTAACAAAGCGCAATGGTGTTGTAGCGTTACCACGTGCTTGTAAACTTAAGAACTTACCATTGTTATTGTCATTGGTGTTAAATGAAGTTAAGTTAGAAACAGCACTTGTTGTTGCGTTAGGTGCAACTACACGGAAACCAGAAGTGTTACCTGATGTGCTTTGCACTGAAGGACGATTAGTACGGTCATTGTTTTCATCATACAAGAACGTAGTGCCTTGTGCTAAGTTGTAGTCACCTTGGCTTGTTACGTTGCCACTCGAGTCTAATGTAAATGTAAATGCGCCATTGACCAATTGGTTAGTTGTAAAACCTGAAATCTGACCATCAACATAAGTCTTAGTTGTTAAGTCTGTGCCAACAGTTGGTCCACTTGGATTTACAGTAGCATATACTGTGTTAAAGTCCACAAATGTTACTGGCTCACCAACTGCTTGTTGAACACCAGCAACATATTCACCTGTCTGAATACGCAATGCGTTACTTGCGGCATTACGACCTTGGAAGCTAATAAACTTACCGTTGCTATCATCGTTTGTGCTGAATGCACTAACTTGTGAAATAGCACTAGTAGTTGCATTAGGTGCTTTAATACGCAATCCACTTGTGTTACCAGTTGTTGACTGAATACTTGGACGATTTAAACGGTCATTGTTTTCACTGTATGTAAATGTTAAGCCTTGGCTTAAATTAATGTTATCAGTAGCACTGGTTAATTTTAAGTCACCAGTTGTTGTGCTAATTGTGTTATCATCAAGTACAGCAATAGTAATGTTACCAATGTCTGCTGTGTCTGAAGTAATATTAACAAAGGATGCGTTTTGAAATGTAACGTTACCAAGAACATCTAAATCATTGTTAATTGTAGTTGTGCCTGAGCCAGCACCAATGTTAACTGCTGTTGCCGCAAGGCCTAAATTAACTGTTGTTGCGTTAGCTGGAAAAATATTACCAGTTTGTGCAGTGGTTAAAATATTGCCACTTAAAACTATTAAATCACCACGAACTACTAAATTACCTGAACTATCTGGAATAGGCGTAGCCGCACCACCATACAAACTAGTTGAGTTACTAGAGCTTGTATTTTGTGTGGTTACTGTGCCGTATAAACTTGTTGTCATTGTAAGTGGCCCTTATTTGATATTATACTGGCGATATTGTCTTGGTTGCCATACACTTGTTAGTCGTGTGTGACCACCTGACCATTTACCAAGATTGTTTTGATCTTCAACAGTATTCATAGCTGCCTGGAACTTCATTTCATACACTTGGGCATCAGTTTCATTGTGGCGTTTGATGTAATATTCGCGTAATGTAGAATATACATAACCTTCTGGCCATGTTTGTAATACTGCGTTATTTTGAACTGTTAAGCCAGTTTGCGTAATACCTGTAACTGTGCCACCTGCTGGGCCTGTGCCACCAGTTGTAGTTGCTGTAATGCTTGTTGGACTTACAATGCTTGTAACAACAGTTGTGCCACCAGCACCAAATGTACCTGTGCCATCTGTAGCGTAAATTGTGTCACCAACTTGTAGGTCACCTACACCAGTCATACCACTGATACCAAATAACCATGGACCACTTCCACTAATTGGGTTTACTGAACCTGTTGCAGAAATAACTTCATCTTCTAATGGTGCAAATAACAATGGCCATGCTTTGTAGTAATACATGTTGATCAAGTCACCTTCAGCAACATATGGCAAGAATTGATATTTGTCGTACACTTCAGAGAACTTACCACGAATAACTGCTGGCACGTTTACTGGTTGCAAGTATAACTGTGCAATCATGCTTTGTGTAATGATATCACGATCACCAATACGGTCATATACAATCCAAGGACCTGTAGAACTTGATTGCTGACCAGTTGTAGAAAATACTAATGTGCCACTTACTGTGCCCGTGTTAGGCAGGTTCAATGTAATTACACTGCCACTACCACCTGAACCAGAAATGTTTGTAATTGATGCGCCAATAGCAACACCTGTTCCTGTTACCAACATACCGTTTGTAAGAGTTTGTGCTGGTGTGCTTGTTAATGTAATGGTTGTTTGGCCACTTGTGCCAGTTGCGGTTGCTTGTGTTGTAACTTGTTGACCTTGTTTAAAAAACAAGATTGGCTTGTTCATATCGCCAGGAATAGGAATACGACCGTTTTGATCAGCAATACCAATGTTTTCAGGTGCATATGGATCTGAACGTAATGCTGGTAGTTCAATGTTACGCATGGACATCTCTGCCATGAAGATACATTGCTTAATTTCTGCGTCATTTGTGCTACCAGTAAAGTCTTTGATAAACTCTACTAAGGCGTCACCAGTTGGTATTGTAAACATTCTTTAGTTTCCTTTGAAATATCTTTTCTCACCCTTTTTAGTAGGGTAAGGTACGTTGAGTGGTATTGGCAATTTGCCACCTGGATAGCACACATACTCAGGATACTCTTGTTCTACTACTCTGTAGAATTGTGCTTTTAATGTGCGGTCGTTTTTGAGTGCGTTCCATGGAATGCCATCAAAATATTGGTCTGAAATACGAATTGCAATAACTGTTGGTAAATCCATCCACTTCCATGTTAACTTACCATCATCACCAATAGGTGCTAGCGGATCTGGAACACCAGCTTCTGCGGCAGCTCTGTAGTTTCTAACTGCTTGTTTAATTGCTTCAGTGTTTTGCTGTTCGCGTTTGATGTAAAACTTACCATCTTCACGCCCAGTAGTAACTTTAATGTTATTGCTTTTGTTCCATGCTGTACGGCTCCAATCGCCCTTCATGCTACGATAAAGATCGTTGTTTTTTAGCAGTTTGTCTGCTGTTCCATTATGGTTTGTGATCATGCCGCCATGATCTTGACGCCAGTAGTCATAGTTCTTTTCTGGGTCGTTATCGTTTAGGTATTCTGGATTATTGTTTTCGCTCATAGTGTTATTTAGCGTCATGAGAAAGGACTCCTAAGAGTCCTTTCTGTAGCACAACTTAATCCGTTAAGAATTAAGGAGTAACATCGCCAGGGCCAATGTTTGTGCGGCTTACATAAGCGGCACTACGTGCACCAGGTAAGCTAGATTGTGCAGTTGTACCTGCTGTGATGTTGTTCAATAGACCAACACCTGCTGGGTTACGCACAATGAGGGTGCCTTCCATAATGAACTGATCTAAACTAGCGTCAGCGTTTGAGAACACTTCGTTGTTAGGACCTAGGTCACGTAAAGAACCCCACTGAACTACGTCTTCGTTCAAGAAGTAGATAGCGTTAGGGTTGATCTGATCCATAATCCAAGAATCATAGATCTCGTAAGTGTAGTTGAAGTCGCCTTCGTAAGTTTGGATTGTGTCACCACGAGCAGAATCAACACGGTTGATACCACGTGATTGTGTGATGTTATCACTGATGCTTGAGCGTAGGCTTGTTGGAGCAACTACTGTGCGGATCTTAGCGTTGTAACGCTGTTCTGCAACAGTTACTAATTGCTTGTATAAAGCTGGGCTGAAGAATTGGTTAGTGAAAGAACCACCTAAGAAAGAACTACCGTTAGCGTAAACGCGGAATGCGTTAGAAGCTTGAACTGCAACGTCAGTATCTTCGTTGTTGATGAATGTATCAACACCACTTAGTGAACCAGAACCTGCGGCAGCGTTGATAGAGATTGTACCAGCAAAAGATGCTAGAGAACCCATACGACGACCTGTTTGGCCACTTGGTAGACCAGAAGCAGAACCAGACTGACCTGCATACTTTGTACCAATTTGGTCTGCGCGAACTAATTGTAGTTCAACGTCAAACATCAATTCAATTAACTGCTTAACTTCTTGGTAAGCTTGTGGATCTCCACCAGCCTGCATAACAGCACGTGCAGTACCGCTAGAAGCGATAGTTGTGCTGAAAATCTGTGTGTAGTTACCTAAGTTGTAACGACTGTTAGATTCTGCATTGCTTGTAGAAACAGCGGCACCTTCTAATTGTGCTTGAACTGCTGGAGCACGATAGATATCGTCTGTCCATAGTGGTAAAGTGCTGTTAACTTTACGCTTCTTTGACATCGCCATGTTTAGAACAGGAGTGTCATCTTTAACTCTGTTAGATACGTCAAGGTCAAGGTCTTTAACAACAATATCGCTACCGTATGCTGTTGTACCGTTACCAATTTGACTGGTTGTAATTTCTGCCATTTTATTTTTCCTTTATTAAATGGTTATTATCTTCCGCCTCTTCCCTGTCGCAATCTTTGCAACTGGGCAACTAAGAGGTTGTCTGCGGCTTTCTTATCACCGCTCTTGGCTTGTTCACGAAGTTTAGCAATATCACCGTCTCCAGATTGTTTGCCTGGGCTTGAACCACGGCGCTGTGTAAGTGCCGCCATACTAGAACCTGCGCTCTTAGTATTTGGTTTATCACGATACTTCAACCCATCACGTACTAAACTTAACAAGGCTTCGTCTGAACTAATCAGATCAATATTAGGAACTCCAGGCACTATTTCGCTCTTAGCACTAGGCCAAAGTTTTGCAATCTTTTCACGAACTTCGTTGTACACATACTCGTTTTTTAATTCCTTATCTTGGAAGTTCTTACGAGCATGAGCCAATTGCTCACTAACCTGTTGCTGGCGTACTTGACGGAACTGCTCTACCGCTGGTTGCAACTGCTGAATAACAGCTTGTTGCTGGCGAATGTATTGCTCGTTCTGTTGCATACTTGCCTGAATTCTTGCTCTTTGCGCTGGATCGTTTGTCTGTGCTAGTTGTTGTTGAAAAGTGTTTTGATAAGATTGTGTTTTAATAATCTCGTCATACGCACCTTGCAATTTAGGTTGCACAGTAAACTCCATTGCTAGAGTTAAGCCTTCTTGTCTTGTACGGACATCGTTTAAGTATTCGTCAAACTCTGCACGTTCAATCTTTAACTGTCTTGCTTCTTCATGTATTGCAGAACCCTGACCTAAAATAGCCGCTGCCTTCTTAGCGTCAATAACAACTTCTTTGCCATTTTTCATGAACTTAAATTTGGCTTGAGGATTAGACTCAGCAAATTCTAAGAAGTCAATTAATTCTTCGCTAGTACTATCATTACTCGTGTTGCTTACAGACTCTTCTGTCTGGGCTTCAGTTTCTTGATTGCCTTCTGCATATTCTGTGTCGCTTGATTCAGCAACTTCTGGCACAGCATTTTCGCTGTCTGGCGCCACAGGGCTTGATGATTCTGCCGTTTCATCTGCTCCTGTTGCAGTTTGTTCAGTAGCACCAATTTGGTTACGCAATGTCTGTTCGCGCATTGCGGTCATCTTAGCGGCTATAGAATCTAAACTTGGAACTGCGCTTTGAGTATTGGCCGCGCTATCAGCGTTAGGCGTGCTCGTTGTCATATCTGTCATTTCTAATTTTCCTTTACGTTGGGCCCTTGCGGGTTACCTTGTAAGTTTATTTAGTATCTTGTTATGGCTGGTTGTCCGCTGATTCAGCTTTTACCATCACATTTTTTTTGTAAACAGCACTTTTCAATGTGTTTACAAAACTATCAATACCACTTAGTTGATTAGCAAGTGCAATACGTTCTGCATTTGCTTCAGCTGTATGGCTACGTATGTTTGCCATTGCTTCATTTACTTCAAATCTAAAGTGGTGTATAAACATAGCCAAGTCACGATTTGTTAGCAATGCTTCTGCTAAACTACCATATTGTTTAACAGCATCTCGTTGACTTGGCGTTAACTTTTTAGGGTTACTTGTATCTATAGTGAGCCTACGATTGTAGGCTTCCACTGCTTCTTCACTAATCATTGCTTTTCCTTTTTAAATTTTAACTATAAACTTTTGGATCACCCATTGCCATTGCCATGAAGTCTAATTGTGACTCAGCATCTTCACCTGCAACTTCTGCGGCAATTTGCTGTGCCTTAACTTCATTAAGTTTAGCAACGCTCATATCCTTCTGATCTGCTGGACTTGGCTCACGGTTTTGTGCGGCTTCTTGTCCTGCTTTAATCATTTGTTCTACTTCTGCATCTGTTGGCAAGTATGTGTCACAATCTTTAACGCCTAGTACATAAAGAGTATCAGCAAAAGGCTTCTTGATCTTCTTGTACATATCTGGTGTAAGTGTGCCAGCGCCAACCATTGCTTGAACAGTTTGGTATAGATCGCTTTGGCACTTTTGGATGATTTGTAAACGGCCTAATGCGTTTTCATCACTCATCATACCAAGTGCTAGTTCTAAGTGAACTTGTTTACGATCACAGAAGTTCATGTCATCCCATGCTAGATAGTCTAAGAACACAGGCTGTTTGTCTGGATGTGAACTTTGTGCTAATTTCTTAACGCCATAGTCATCACCATACTGGATCAATGTGCGCCATACTAACCATAGTGCTTCACGTAGACCTTCAGCGGCATTACGCACTGTGTTGTCTTGGATAATTTGGTTAGGGCTTAGAGCCATTTGAAGTTTAACACCTGAATTACCTGGTGCCATAACTTCTGGGTTGAATACGTCTTGTGGAGTAGTCATACCTACCATAGCCATAGTATCTTGTTGAATACGGTTCATAGCAACTTCTAAGAATTGTAAGTTGCCTGCTGGTGGTGGCATTTGATAGATATCTTTAGCAGGATCAAACTTGCTGTCTAAGATAAAGATAGCGGCTTCACCATCCTGCATCATTTCAAAATCAACACGATCAGGTTTAACACCAATACGTGGAGTTGCAGTTAATAAGCCTAATTGGATTTCAGCTCGAGCGGCTGAAGTGTTGTATTCCTGCATTGGAATAACTGATTCAGCAATACTCATACCATAGAAGTTGCCAGGTAGTGGTTTTGGACACATGTTAGCAACAGGAATAAATTCTACTTCACGTGCAGAGATAATGTATGAACCAGAGTAAATTAATTCTACTAGTTCTAGTTCACCATCACCGTCAATGTCATACTTGTTCCATACAGTAACAATAGATACTTGACGTGAATCAGGATCTGCTGAAGCGGCTGAACTAACTGGAATACCCATAACTGGAACTGAGTCACGTGCATGGATAGCCAAGTTGTTTAATACTGAACCTGCTTGATAAGCACCGTTCATGTTGTATTCAGCAAACTGACGGAAGTTTTCTAAGTCACCTTGAATGCCTGGATATAGTTCACAAGCTTCTTGGATTGTCATTGGATCATAATAACCGCAGAAAGGTTGATCTTTCATTTCAGGAACTGTTGGATCACAAATCCAGTAGTGCTGTGCAATTGGGTGGAACTTGATATTAATGTTGTAGCCAGTTAATTTGTATTTGGCTTTGTAACTTGTATTGCGCTTGATAGCTTCTTGAATAATTGCATCACGATCAGCTAAGTCAGTAACTTGTACTGTCATTGCTTCTGCTTCTAGTTCTACATCATCTTGATCTGTTTCTAAACCAGTTAAAAACTTATCTTTAATTGTTTGTTGGAATGCTTGATCTTGTTCGCCTAACAACTGTGTGATTTCTGCCATAGCTTTTACCATGTCTACAGAATCTTGACGCTTGCTTTGACGTAATGCTGTTAAACCAGATTCAGCGGCTTGTTGTTCAAACGCACGAAGCTGATCACTTGTACCAACTGTTTCAACATAACGAGTAATTTGTTCACGCACTGGTTTGATCATCATCATACCATTTTTGTGCATTGCCGCGTCCATAACCCAACGCTCAACAATAAAGTGTGGGTCATTCATTTGGTTAACAACTTTGCTAACCATGTTAGTTGCTTGACGGGCCGCTATTTCATCATCAGCACCATCTGCTACAAAGTCAAAGTTGATTTCACCGTTGGGCATTAAACCTTTAGTAATAACTGCTGTAGCATAATCAACAACAGGCTTTACGCTTGGGTGGATGTAGTCAATACCGTTAACAGGGGCTGTAGAGTCAGTAACAGCCAAACATAGGTAATGATAGTCACTTGCACGATTAACGGCATTTTTTGTTCCTAAGTAACGTAGGTAAGACGCCATCTTAACGTCCATTTGGTTTTTCATACGCACAAAAGTAGCATTAATCTTTTTGTTTTGATTAATGTCTTGCACGGGTATGTTCTTAATATCAAGCATTATTAAAGGTTCCCTTAATTGATGAGTTATTTAGCATGATCAAAATTCACCTGGCAGCACAATCTTAGGGGCATTTGCTTCTTCAACTTGTTTTGCGTATGCTTTTGCTATTTGTAGGTCACACGCTTGGCAGTATTGTGATTCGTCTTCATCATCAAACTCGTAAATTGTGTGAGGTATTTCATTGGCTATACATGCCAATTCAAATACTTTGGCGTGCTTTTCACACATAATAACAGGGGGTTGTTCCCCAACTTTTGTCAAAAATCTTCCTGTCTTTTCTAATGCCATATTTTATCCTTATTCTGGTGAAAATGTTTTCTTCCAAGCGGGCTTGTTAGATTCATCTTTTGGTTTGTAATACTTGTCGCGAGCCGCCGCCATGCGTTGTGCAGGAGTGCGGTTGTCCCATGGTTCTGCAATACCTTGTAATACTGCAAGTAGCGCATAACGGCATGAGTCAATTGTGTCATCTGGATCAGAGAAACGACCCTGTGAATCTACATAATAGTTTTGTGCATCACTTAAAAATTGTGTGCAGTTTTCGTTGATCATTAGTGAACCAACTTCAAGCATCTGACGCATTTGGTTAATACCATAACTTTTGTGGTTAGTGATACGCCCTTCACTGTCAGGTGGGTTCATAATAGGTTTGTGATACACGTTTAGTTCATAACTTTCAAACAGTTCACGTATCGAGTTAGAACTCATTGTATAACGGCCTGGAGTACTAGCATCAGCAGGCAAAACGATAGGAGTACCAAAAACTTCAGGACGCAGTAAATGATTGATATACTGAGAGGGGACAGCTTCTTCAATACCTTGCACAATAATTTGTCTATGTAAGTAAGCAACTCGTTCATATGGTTCCCAATACATTAAACTTATCACAGTTTGATCGTTCACTAAGCCCAAGTCAAGTGCAATAACACGTTGAATGTTTGGAATACGTGTAAAATCAATTTGTCCTGTAGAATATGTTGGCCATTCACGGATTTGGAATACAGCACCTTTACCCATAACTGGCTTACCAGCAATACGAGCTTCACGCTCATGTGGCAAGTAATCACGCTCTAACTGACGGCGAGTCTCCTTCAGCAGGAATGGTTGTCCCCAAGGATCATACTCTGGAACGTCATCCCAACTTACACGAATGTATTCATATCCTTCTTCTTTGTTCCAGAACTTTGATACAAGTCCGTTAAGGCCTTTTAGCGGTGTAAAAGAACACAACACTTTACCTTGTGTGGTAGCGGTACGTGTAACAATTTCTGAGAAGAAGTCATCTGGTGGCTGTTCGTCAAATACTGCAAGGTTCAATTTGAAACCCTGTAGCTGACGAACTTCCTGCGTATAGTTTGCAAATAGCAAGTAGCTGTTTGAGCCACTTACATGTTTGATCTCTACACCAATACAGTTAGCACCATCATTACGCATAGTGTCAACTACGATGCAGTCGCGAGGAATGAAACCCGTGCCTAAGTTCTCTGTAATCTTAACATCTTGGGTTCCCAGCAATTCATTCTGTAATACAAGCGCAACCTGTGACCAGCCTTCACCTGCTACCATGCAAGTTATAGGCTTGTTGAAACGATAGCCATTCCACCATTCAGGATATAAGCCTGTTAGGTGCATAGCTGTTTCCGCACATGTTGATACTGTTTTACCAATACGGTTAGCGGCTAGAATACCACGGCGTTCTGAATTGCCTGTGGCAAAGAAAGTAAGTTGATGTTCAAATGGTCTGAAGTATTTGAGTTGATTATACTTCATGTCATCGGCAATATCAATAACCAAGTCTTGCAATTGATTTTGCAAGTTACTTGGCCATCTTTTATACGTTTCTGGCGCTACTGAGTTACTGTCTAAAGCATAACGCAAGGCACGAGCCATTAAGGTTTCAGTGCCTGTCATATTACGCCCTTGGACATGAATCTATGAATTCATTTAACACATCACGTAAAAACACTAAGTCATACAAATCAAACTTGTAGTCAATTTCTGTATCACCAGCACCGTCTTCATTTAGATGGAATGTTAAATGGCAATGTTCTTTGTTGATCCAATTGCCTGTTAGATCAAAACTTTGCGTTTCATTACTTGCTATGTTCTT
>JACCEA010176657.1_pt1 | contig 34627 bp, 33 predicted proteins | sample 7449851 | NCBI WGS metagenome assembly JACCEA01 (sample SAMN15323453, study PRJNA562643) | freshwater metagenome | isolation source: river surface water | place: USA:Blue River Watershed | collected 2017-08-18 | reverse complement strand
CGCGCTCAAGGTGAGCGCAGTTGCAACCAAGCTTTCAATTGGCGTTGAAAAGTTAAAGGCTGAATTTATTAAGGTCGCACCAGGTGCTGAAAGCGCTGCAGTATCTGCACTTTCTCTAACTGGTAAGTCAGTTATCTTGGTCGGCGAACGCGCTGCTGAAACAGTTGGTTTGCTATCTGCAGTCTCAGCACTAGCTGATAAAACCGGTGCAAAGTTGGCATGGATTCCACGTCGCGCTGGCGAACGCGGCGCTCTTGAAGCGGGCGCAATTGGCACACTTCTTCCGGGCGGCCGTCCAGTTGCAGATGCTGCTGCACGCGTTGATATCGCAACTGTTTGGGGAGTTCCAACAATTCCTGCAAACGTTGGTCGCACAACTTCTGAAATTATCGATGCGTTAGGAAACAGTTCACTCGATGCCGTTGTTGTTGGTGGCGTTGATCCGCAAGATATGCCAAATAGCGCAGCTGCACTCGCGGCGCTTTCCAAGTCATTTGTTGTATCACTTGAAATTGCGCACTCTGCAGTTACTAACGTGGCCGATGTTGTTCTTCCAGTTGCTGCCGTAACTGAAAAGTCTGGTTCTTTCCTTAACTGGGAAGGCCGCGCCCGCGCCTTCGATGCCGCGGTTGCCGATTCACTAAACCGTTCTGATCTTCGTATCTTGTCTGCTCTGGCTGACGAGATGGGCGAATCAATCATGCTCGGCACCGTTACTCAAGCAGCGCGCGAAATTTCATCACTTGGTAAATGGGATGGCGCTCGTGCAAACTTTGCAGCCGTTTCAGCAACTGGTGCAAATAAAGTTTCTGGAAACGAAGCGCTGCTTACTTCATGGCGTCGCCTGCTAGATCTCGGTACTTTGCAAAAGGGTGAGGCTAATTTGGCTGGTACTGCGCGCAAGTCCGTTGCAGTTATTTCACCGAAGCGCGCTGAATCTATGGGCGTAAAAGATGGCGACATCTTGCGAGTTTCAAACTCACACGGATCCATTTCACTTCCAGCACTTGTTGAAGATATTCACGATGATGCAGTTTGGGTTCCACGTAACTCATTCGGTACACAAACTTTGATCTCACTCAACGCTGTTCATGGCGATGTCGTATCGGTGGTGAAGGCATGAAGAACGCACAGTTATTGCTAGATGATCCAGGTTGGATCATCACCCTCAAAGCCGTAATCGTCTTCGCAGTCTGCGTTGTCTTAACGATCATGTCTGTTTGGGGAGAACGTCGCATCGTTGCTCGCATGCAGATGCGCGTTGGCCCTAACCGCGTTGGAAAATTTGGTCTTATTCAAGCCTTGGCCGATGGCGTAAAGCTGGCACTTAAGGAAGATTTAATTCCGGCAGCAGCTGACAAAGTTGTTTTCGTAATCGCACCAATCATCAGCGCTACAACTGCATTTATGGCCTTTGCGGTTATGCCAATGACTGGTCCAGTTAACTTCTTCGGCGAAAAGACCGTTATGCAGTTAACTGATCTTCCAGTTGGCGTGCTCTACGTTCTTGCAACTGCCTCAGTTGGCGTTTACGGAATCGTTTTGGCGGGCTGGTCATCGGGTTCTACTTACCCACTTCTTGGTGGTCTTCGCTCGAGCGCTCAAGTTATTTCATATGAAATTGCCATGGGCCTTTCATTAGTTTCGGTCTTTATCTACTCCGGTTCAATGTCTACCTCATCAATCGTTGCGGCACAGCAGAGCACTTGGTGGTACGGATTAGTTCTCTTCCCATCATTTGTTATCTATGCGATCTCAATGGTTGGCGAAACCAACCGCGCACCATTTGACTTGGCTGAAGCTGAAGGCGAACTCGTTGGCGGTTTCCACACTGAGTACTCATCACTTAAATTCGCACTCTTCTTCTTGGCCGAGTACGTAAATATCATCGCTGTTTCAGCGCTAGCCACAACCTTGTTCCTTGGTGGTTACCACGCTCTTCCAGGCCTTGGATTTACCGAACAATGGCTTGGCGGATGGTTCACATTGGTCTGGTTCTTTATCAAGGTCTTGTTCTTCTTCTTTATCTTTGTTTGGTTGCGCGGCACACTTCCACGCCTGCGTTACGACCAATTCATGCAATTTGGTTGGAAAGTCTTGATTCCAGTTTCACTACTTTGGATCTTGGTTGTTGCAACACTTCGCGTAATCTCAACAACCAGCCAATCACGCACAGCGACCTTCGTATTTGCAGGCGTTGTTGTAATCATTGTTATGGCGATTTCAACCGCCTTTGATAGTTCGAAGAAGAAGCGCAATAACCAGGTTCATCCAGAAGCTGCTGCGCCAAACTTTGCAGTTCCAACGCTTCCATCTGCAATAACCACCATCAACGTTTCTGACAAGGGAGGCGATCGTGGCTGACGAGAACGAGATTCAACCAATCGTTAATAAAGATGTAGATATCACCACTGTTGCCTACGAAAAGGTAGATCAACCTGGTCCAAAGAGTTTGCTCAAGCAGATGCAAGGCTTCTGGGTCACCTTCGCAACGATGTTTAAGAAGGTAAATACTGTTCAATACCCTGAAGTTAAAGAACCAACTGCAGAACGTTTCCACGGCCGCCATCAACTAAACCGCCACCCAGATGGACTCGAAAAGTGCATCGGTTGCGAGCTTTGTGCCTGGGCATGTCCGGCAGATGCGATCTACGTTGAAGGCGCAGATAACACTCCTGATAATCAAATGTCACCAGGGGAGCGTTACGGCAAGGTTTACCAAATCAATTACCTGCGTTGTGTGTTCTGTGGACTTTGCATCGAAGCTTGTCCGACTCGCGCACTTACGATGACTAACGAATACGAGCTCGCTGATTCAACTCGCGGAAAGCTAATCTTTGAAAAAGATGATTTGCTCGGCCCACTTCGCGCAGGAATGTTGCCACCTCCACACCCAATGTATCCAGGCATGACCGATACCAATTATTACAACGGCGATGTAAAAGAAGCACACCCTTCACAGGAGCAGAAGTAATGCAGCCGCTATTAACTATTCAAACTCCAGAAACCATTCTTTTCTGGTTCTTGGCACCGCTTGCAGTTCTTGCAGCAATTGGAATGTTGTTAGTTAAGAAAGCAGTTCACTCTGCTCTCCTTCTTGCCTGGGTAATGGTCACACTTGCGATTTTCTACATTGCACAAGGCGCTCTTTTCCTCGGCATCGTGCAGGTAGTTGTTTACACCGGTGCAGTAATGATGCTCTTCCTCTTTATCTTGATGTTGGTCGGCGTAGATTCATCTGATTCGCTAACCGAGACAATCACCGGACTTCGTCCAATTGCGATCACTGCTGCAGTTGGATTTGGTGGCTTGATGGTTTCACTTCTTGGTCGCGCAACTTTGGGTCGCGAACCAATCGGATTAGAAGCAGCAAACGCATCTGGAAACGTCCAAGGCTTAGCCGCGTTGCTCTTCTCTAAATATGTCTGGCCATTTGAAGTTGTTTCTGCGCTTTTGATTACTGCAGCAGTTGGCGCAATGGTTTTGGCACATCATCAACGTACAAATGCACGCCCAACTCAGCGCGAACAAGCGGTAAATCGTTTCCGTACTGGATCTCTTGCAGGCGCAGCTGGCCTTCCTGGCCCAGGCGTATTTGCTCGCCACAACGCAGTAGATGTTCCAGCGCTTTTGCCTGATGGAACTCCGGCGCCTTCTTCGATCTCTGCAACGCTAAAGGCGCGTGGAGATGTAATTGATTCAAGCCCGTTCCAACTCGATAACGTCGATACGACAGTTGTGGAGGAGAAGTAATGAACGTCAATAACTATCTCTACTTATCCGCACTGCTATTCACAATCGGCGCAGTCGGCGTTGTAGTTCGCCGCAATGCGATCGTTGTATTTATGTGCGTTGAGTTAATGCTTAACGCAGCGAACCTAACACTCGTAACTTTCTCCCGAATCAACGGAACACTAGATGGACAGGTAATCGCTTTCTTTACGATGGTTGTTGCCGCTTGTGAAGTTGTGGTTGGTCTGGCCATCATTGTGACTATTTACCGTTCACGTCGATCAGCATCTATCGATGATGCTAGTTTGTTGAAGCGATAACCATGGCTACCAATAACGGTCTCGTTTACTTAATCGCGCTACCACTTTTCGGAGCGATCTCACTTCTCCTACTCGGTCGCAAAGCCGACAAGTGGGGACATTTGCTGGCAACCGCGATGTCCGCAGGTTCATTTGCAGTCGGTTTAATTCAACTTTCACAGATGTTAGATCGCGAAGCGGAATCTCGTCCGGTAACCCAGAAGCTCTTTACCTGGATTAGCGTCGGTAGCTTCAACGTCGATGCCTCACTCTTGCTGGATCAGCTTTCGATCTGTTTCGTTCTGCTGATCACCGGTGTGGGCACTTTGATCCATATCTATTCAATTTCATATATGTCGCACGATAAAGATCGCCGTCGCTTCTTTGCCTACCTAAACCTCTTCATCGCAGCGATGTTGCTCTTGGTTCTTGGCGATTCATATCTCAACCTTTACGTTGGTTGGGAAGGCGTGGGTCTTGCCTCATACCTATTGATCGGCTTCTGGAACCAGAAACCAGCGTATGCAACTGCGTCTAAGAAGGCATTTGTCATGAACCGTATCGGCGATATGGGTCTTTCCTTTGCCATCATGATCGCCTTCGCATCATTGGGAACTGTTTCATTTAGTGGCGTTAAAGAGCATGCTCACCACGCATCAGAAGCAACGATGACTGCAATCGGCGTCATGTTGTTAGTTGCCGCGGTTGGTAAATCAGCGCAATTCCCACTTCAAGCATGGCTGGGCGATGCGATGGCTGGACCAACTCCAGTTTCAGCACTTATCCACGCCGCGACAATGGTTACCGCAGGCGTTTATCTAATTGTTCGCTCAAACTTTGTATTTGATGCGGCGCCAACTGCCCAACTTCTTGTTGTGATCGTCGGTGCAATAACTCTCTTGTTCGGTGCTCTTGTCGGTACCGCCAAAGATGACATCAAAAAAGCACTTGCTGCTTCAACAATGTCGCAGATCGGTTACATGGTTTTGGGCGCTGGCCTCGGACCTGCCGGTTATGCATTTGCAATCATGCACTTGTTAACTCACGGATTCTTTAAAGCCGGAATGTTCCTTGGCGCAGGTTCGGTAATGCACGGAATGAACGATGAAGTAAATATGCGCAAATATGGTGCGCTCCGTAAATTTATGCCAATTACATTCGTAACCTTTGGACTTGGATATCTCGCAATTATTGGTGTACCACCATTTGCTGGTTTCTACTCTAAAGATATGATCATTGAAACCGCGCTAAATGCTGGCGGAGCTAAGGGAATTATTCTTGGTTCTGTTGCACTACTTGGCGCTGCAATTACCGCCTTCTACATGACGCGCGTAATGATCCTTACCTTCACAAGTTCAAAGCGTTGGGACGATAACCAGCACCCACACGAGTCTCCAATTCTGATGTGGCTACCAATGGCAATCTTGGCTATCGGTTCAGTTGCATCTGGTTACTTGCTCCACCGCGGCGAAGCGCTAAAGCATTGGCTAGAACCGCTATTTGAAGAGCATGGCGAGCACACAGAACTTCTACCTCCGATCGTTGTTTCGGGACTTGCCTTACTTATGGTAGCAATCGGTGTCGCTATAGCGGTTGTGAAGTATCAACTCTCTGATGTCGATAACGTCGCACCAGAGAATGTTTCGATCTTTACACGCATTGCTCGTCGCGATCTGTTGCAAGATGACATTAACGAAGCGCTCTTTATGCGCCCTGGACAAGCGCTAACTTCAGCGCTGGTAAAGGTTGATGAATCAGTTGTCGACGGTGCAGTTCGTGGCGTTGGCCAGATGGCGCTCGGTTCTGGTTCTGCACTTCGCAAGGTTCAAACCGGATTCGTACGTAGCTACGCAGTTCTAATCTTGATCGGCGCAGCAGCGTTGATTTCAGCAATTTGGGTGGTAACAAAGTGAACCTTGCCGATATGAATCTTCTAACCCTCTCAATGCTTCTGCCACTACTCGGCACTGCAGCGCTGGCTTTTGTGCCAAAGACCAATGTGCTCTTGACGAAGCAAATTGCATTCGCAACAACTGTTTTGGTTGCAGTCGTTGGCATCTATATGACATTCTCATTCGATTTCAACGTCAAAGGATTCCAATTCGTTGAATCTCGCGAATGGATTCCTGCTTTCGGAATCAAATACGCGCTAGGCGTAGATGGCATCGCGCTTGTTTTGATCTTGATGTCTGTTCTGCTCACGCCAATAGTTGTAATTGCCGGATGGAATGAATCCGAAGGCGGACGTTGGAGCCCAAAGGTCTTCTACTCACTTCTCTTGGTTCTTGAAACAATGATGATTGGTGTATTCGCATCAACCGATGTTTTCTTGTTCTACGTCTTCTTCGAAGCGATGTTGATTCCGGTCTACTTCCTTATCGGCGGTTATGGTTCGGGCGAACGCGCTGCAGCAGCGGTTAAATTCTTGCTTTACAGCCTCTTTGGTGGGCTCTTGATGCTCGCCTCAATTATCGGAATCTTTGTAATGGCAACTCGTTACGGAAACCGCACATTTGATATTTCAACGCTTTCCCAGCTCCACACCGTATTAACTCCAATGATGGAGAACGTATTGTTCCTGGGCTTCTTTATCGCCTTTGCAATCAAGGCTCCGGTTTGGCCGCTGCATACCTGGCTTCCAGATGCCGCAAAGTCTGCAACTCCGGGCACATCAGTATTGCTCTTGGGCGTGCTCGATAAGGTAGGAACATTCGGAATGATCCGTTACTGCCTTACCTTGTTCCCAAATGCCAGCAAGACTTTCACACCGATAATCATCACACTCGCTGTGATCTCAATTCTCTACGGTGCATTCCTTGCAATTGGAGCCAAAGATATTAAGCGTTTGATCGCTTACACATCGATTTCGCACTTCGGATTTATCACTCTGGGAATCTTCGCTATGACATCACAAGGCATGTCAGGTGCTGCTCTGTATATGTTCAACCATGGATTCTCTACAGCGGCGCTCTTCTTAATCGCTGGATTTATGATTTCACGTCGCAACTCTTCAACGATTTCAGATTTCGGTGGATTGCAGCGCGTAACTCCAATTATGGCTTGGTCATTCTTTATCGCCGGAATGTCGAGCTTGGCACTTCCTGGTTTATCAAGCTTCGTAAGCGAATTCTTGGTGTTGGTCGGAACATTTACGCGTTATCCAGTGGCGGCAGTAATTGCCACCTTCGGAATTGTGTTAGCAGCGCTCTACATTTTGATTCCGGTTCAGCGCGCACTCCATGGACCAACAACTCCAGGCAATGAAAATCTTCCCGACCTAACTCTGCGCGAGAAGGTTGCGATTGCACCCGTAATCGCAGTTATCGTTGTTCTAGGTTTTTATCCATCACCGCTACTTAAGATCATCAACCCTGCGGCGCAGACAGTTATTACACAGCAGGGATTTAGCGATCCAGCGCCAACAATGAGTGAGGGCAAGTAATGATTGAATTCGTATCTCCAACCCTGGATTACGCCCTACTGGCTCCCATCCTTATCGTTCTCGGCGGAGCGCTTGCGGGCGTACTTATTGAAGCCTTTGCGCCACGTAAATCTCGTGCGGCGTCACAATTATTCGTAACCCTGACTGCACTAGTTCTTTCACTGGCTTCGCTAGTCAGAGTTCATGACCGCTCTTCAAATTCAGCAGCGATGGAGTCAGTAACTTTCGATGGCGCTGGTGCGCTATTGCAAGGTTCAATCCTTATCATTTCCATCATCGCCGTCTTCTTATTGGCCGATCAAGAGAACTTCACAGCGCTAGCTGCAGCTCTTCCTGGGTCAGATGAAGAACGCACCTCGCTTCAACAGGATCTAAAAGTCACCGAGATTTATCCGCTAACGTTATTTGCAGTTGCTGGAATGTTGCTCTTTCCAGTTGCGACAGATCTTGTAACTCTCTTTGTCGCACTTGAAGTGCTCTCACTTCCACTTTATCTTTTGGCCGGCCTTTCCCGCCGCCGCCGTTTGATGTCCCAAGAAGCAGCCCTTAAGTACTTCCTACTCGGAGCTTTTGCATCGGCATTCTTCTTGATGGGCGTTGCCTACCTTTACGGCTTCTCTTCTTCAGTAACTTTCTCTGGAATTCACGCCGCAGTTATTGGCGGAACTGGAAACGATATTTATCTACTTCTCGGAATTGCCTTCATCTCTATCGGCCTACTCTTCAAAGTCGGCGCAGTGCCTTTCCATGCTTGGTCTCCAGATGTTTACCAAGGCGCTCCAACGGCAATAACAGCATTTATGGCTGCGGCAACAAAGGTTGCGGCTTTCGGTGCAATGCTCCGCATCTTCTACGTTTCATTCGCAGAGGCCTATTGGCAATGGCGCCCAGCGATTACCGCTATTGCTGTAGTGACGATGGTATTTGGTTCACTTGTTGCTATTGCCCAGCGCGATGTAAAGCGCATGCTTGCTTACTCTTCAATAGCGCACGCCGGCTTCTTGCTTGCTGGTGTTATCGCACTCAATAAATCAGGTTTACAAGCAACAATCTTCTATCTCTTCGCTTATGGCGTAGCCACTGTTGGAGCCTTTGGAATTGTTACCTTGGTTCGCGACTCTGCAGGCGAAGTTACCGACTTAAATCGTTGGAGCGGTCTTGGAAAGCGTTCACCTTGGGTGGCAACCGCATTCGCTGGATTCTTACTCGCCTTTGCAGGTATCCCGCTAACCAGCGGATTTATTGGAAAGTTCTCGATCTTCTCAGCGGCCTACGAAAGTGGTTCAACTGTAATTCTGATTACTGGTGTTCTCTCATCTGCAATCGCTGCCTTCTTCTATATCCGCGTAATTGTTTTGATGTTCTTCAAAGATCCAATTGAAGATGGAACAAGCGTGGTTATTCCATCCGTTTACACAAAGATCACCGTTGGTCTTTCCGCGGTTGCAACCTTCGCACTTGGAATTTATCCAACGCCGTTGATTAACTTCATTCAAAGCACAGCTGCGTTCCTTCGCTAATGTCATCATTCGGCATACCTGATCTAGATCCTGCGCTTGAGGCAGATATTGCTATCGGTATGCAGGGCGTCGAACATCTGCTGCGCGAACATATCAAAGGTGATTACCCACTTGTTGAAGAGACATCTCGGCACTTGGTTGCCGCCGGCGGAAAGCGCTTACGTCCACTATTAACACTTATCTCTTCATACTTTGGAGATCCAAAACGTAAAGAGGTTATTCCGGCAGCAGTAGTTTGCGAGTTAACGCACTTAGCAACTTTGTATCACGACGATGTTATGGATGAAGCACCACTTCGCCGCGGAGTTGAAAGCGCAAACAACCGTTGGGGAAATACCATCGCAATCTTGACTGGTGATTACCTCTTCTCTAAGGCCTCAGATTTGCTTGCAGATCTTGGCCCAGAAGCAGTTCGTCTACAGGCCCGAACATTTGAGCGTTTAGTAATTGGTCAGATTATGGAGACGCAGGGACCACAAAATGGTGAAGATCCTTTGGCACATTACCTGCGCGTGGTGGGGGATAAGACCGGTTCGCTAATTGCAACGAGCGCACGTTTTGGCGCAATGCTTTCTGGTGCTCCACGCGAAACTGTAGAAACGCTGACAACATTCGGTGAACAAATAGGAATCGCATTTCAGTTAGCTGATGATGTAATTGATATCGCCAGCGAATCTAACCAATCTGGAAAGACTCCAGGAACAGATCTGCGTGAAGGCGTTCCAACGCTGGTTACCCTAAATGTCATGGCCTCTACAAAGCCAGAAGATGCCGAATTAAAACGCTTGCTAAGTGCGCCAATCCACGACGAGGAATTAGTACAACAAGTTCTTCGCGCGCTGCGTTCTCATGATGGTTTACAGCAGGCTCGCCAGCAGCTGAATCAGATCGCTAAAGATGCTCGAACTGCGCTTGGTCCGCTTCCGGTAAATCCCGCAACTGGTGCGCTCTTTTCGCTATGCGATGCTGTTGTTGACCGCTCTTCCTGAGCGAAGCAAATCAATTGCTAACGTTGTTAGCGCCATCCAAATAAAGATAAATCCAACCCAGCGTGCGGTTGGCATCGCCTCGTGATTTACCCAGACTCCGATCGAGAATTGAATCGTTGGAGTTATGTACTGCAGTAAACCAATCGTTGTAAAAGGCAATCTTGTAGTCGAGCCATTAAATAGTAAGAGTGGGATTGCAGTAACGGCCCCCGCACTGATCAAAAGAATCGTCATTCCAACGCCATGGCCAAATTGCCCATCGCCTTTAGCGCCAATAAAGATTAAATAAGCGCAATAAGGAATAAATGCAATCAATGTTTCAATCGCTAGGCCTTCAAGTGCGCCTAGCCCCAACTGCTTTTTCATCAGCCCGTATCCACCCCAGGAAAGCGCTAAGCCAAGTGCGACCCAAGGTAAACGCCCATAATCAATAGTTAGTACAAGCACCCCAAGAGATGCGATGGTTACTGCAGCCCACTGAAGTGGACGCATCTTCTCCTTTAGCAATATAACGCCGAAAGCGATCACGATCAGTGGATTTATGTAATACCCAAGAGAGGCTTCAACAACGTGGCCGTTATTGGTTGCCCAGATATAAACGAGCCAGTTGATTGAAATTAAAAAAGTAGTGACAAATAGTTTTGCAGCAACTTTGGGGCGTTTAAATGTGGCAAGAGTGGATTTCAGAGCTTTGGTTAAATACAAAACAATTAGACAGAAGACCATCGTCCAAACAGCGCGATGAGAAACTATTTCTAGAGGATTAGCTGGTTCAAGCAGCGGCCAGTAAAGAGGAAACATTCCCCAAAGCACATAGGCGCTAACCCCGTAAACGAGGCCTAATCTCTCTTTATTCAATTAACGGAAATTCACGAATTGAACTGCGAAATCCCACTTGCCTTCTTTGATCATGGCCATGGTTGTCTGAAGGTCATCACGACTCTTACTTGTGACACGCAGTTCATCGCCTTGGATCTGAGATTTAACTGACTTTGGACCTTCATCGCGTAAAAATTTTGCGATCTTCTTTGCATTCTCAGTCGAGATACCTTCTTTGAGAGGGCAAGAAATCTTGTAGATTTTTCCAGACAGTTGCGGTTCGGCAGGGTCAATGTGCTTAAGTGAAACCCCACGCTTAATCATCTTGTCTTTGATTACTTCCAGGGTCGCCTTGGCGCGTTCTTCAGTGTCAGCTTCGATATTGATTTTCTCGCCAGCCATTTCGATCTTTGCGCCGGTGTTCTTAAAGTCAAAGCGAGTGTCAATCTCACGGATCGCTTGGTTGATCGCGTTATCAAGCTCCATACGATCAATCTTTGAAACTACATCGAAACTGCTATCAGCCATTTTTGGCCCTCCTAAAAGCGGTAAAGATCACTTTGAATGTCGCAAGGTTATCGCGCCAGAGAGGTTTTATAAAGTTTGCCAGAAGTAGAATCACCCTATGCAGATGCGTCGAATCGCCGCTTTGGCAGCAACTTTGTACCTAGTTCTAATGGTTCCACCAGCATCAGGCCACACAGTCCTTGTTAACTCAACACCTGCCAGTGATTCAGTAATCCAGTCTCTTCCTTCATCAGTAACAATAAATTTTGCAGAAGACTTAGTCTCAATCGGAAATTCCAATTCCATCTCTGTTATCGATGCAAATGGTGAAGAGATTAGCCAAGGCGAAGTTTCAGTTTCTGGCCCAACGCTGTCTAAGCAATTATTGGTAAGCGAAAAAACTGGGTTATTTAAAGTTGACTATCGCGCCGTGGCATCCGATGGCCATGTAATTAAGGGCGATTTTGTATTTACCGTTGAAGCCACAGCTGCTACTACTTCTGAAATTGAAGTAGAACCGATAAATTCACCACCAATAACGACCGAAAATAAACTATCGATTTATTTGATCCTTAGCGCCACAGCAATTGTGGGCGGCTTATTAATCCTGATTTTTATCTGGAAAAAGCAGCCAAAATAGCCGATTACCTCTCGCTAAAAAATTGAGGTAATCTAGCGCCCGCCGTAAAAGTATGACCCTGGCGGGTTGCCCGAGCGGCCAATGGGAGGGGACTGTAAATCCCCCGGCTCTGCCTTCGAAGGTTCAAATCCTTCACCCGCCACCACAGTTTTTAATAAGCGCTACTTGCATTTCGTTTGCAAGTCGACAACTCCGACACTGATCAATAAAATTTCCAATGGTCACGAGTTCCAGCATCAAGCCCCGGCTAACTGGACGGCAACCCTCCACCGCGGCGGGGTGCTCCGGGTGAAGACCAGGCCGAAAGTCACCATCTTCGGCAAGCGTGGGTCTAACTAACTGCACTTAACTCGTTAGTTTAGTTAGTGATGATCCCCTGACACTTTAGGAGATTAAGTTGAAAAAGCGATTCGGAATATTTTCAGCTGTTGTAATCGCAACAGGACTAACACTTACAGGATGTTCTTCATCTGATTCTGCGTCTTCAGAAGCAGCTTCATGTGAAAAGGCTGATCTTGCGTTGGTAACAGAAGGCAAGTTAACAATTGCAACTGGTGAGCCTGCTTACTATCCATGGATCATCGACGACAAGCCTGAATCAGGTGAAGGTTTCGAAGGAGCCGTTGCCTACGCTGTTGCTAAGCAACTCGGATTCGATGCAGCAGATGTAACTTGGGTTCGCACAACCTTTGATTCAGCTGTAACACCAGGTGAAAAGAACTTTGACTTTAACTTGCAGCAATTCTCAATTACCGAAGAGCGCAAGAACGCTGTTGATTTCTCATCACCTTATTACACAGCTCCGCAGGCAATTGTTTCATTCAAGGGAAGCAAGATCGAAGGAAAGACAACTCTTGCAGAACTAAAGGGAGCAAAGCTTGGCGCAGCGGTTGGAACTACATCACTTGATGCGATTGAAAACCAGATTGGTTCAAAGCCACAGGTATTTAACGACAACGCCGCCGGAGTTTCAGCTCTTAAGAACAAGCAGATTGATGGTCTTGTCGTAGATCTACCAACTGCTTTCTATCTATCAGGCGTTGAAGTTCCTAACGGGTTAATCGTTGGTCAGTTGCCATCAACAGGTACAGGAGATCAATTTGGTCTATTGCTATCTAAGGGCAGCAAGCTAACACCATGTGTTTCAGGCGCAGTTGATGCAATCACCGCGGATGGAACATTGGCAGCAATTACAGATAAGTGGCTAGCAACTAACGCTGGCGCACCTGTATTGAAGTCTTAACAGAGAATAAGAAGTAGAAGCGGTAGTTTGGCGACCATGACAGAGAAGCAAAGCTCTGCGTGGTCGCCAAGCTCACGCGAGATCGAACGCCGTAGATCTCGTAGTGCAATAAGTCGCAAGCAAGCAAGTATTGCTGCGGCATCTTCCATTTTTGTCTTAGGAACTCTTCTGATAATTCTGGTTACCAGCCCGGGCTGGGAGACAGTTAAAGCAACTTTCTTCGATATCGATTATGGCAAAGAGGTCTTTCCAACAGTTGCCAAAGGTTTGTGGATCAATTTGCAGCTGACATTTATCGGGGGAGCGGCAATTGGAGTCATTGCATTAGGGCTGGCCTTATTAAGAACTACAAAATCTCCTGCACTTACCCCTTTTAGATTTCTCGCGACCGCTTACGTTGATATTTTCCGTGGCGCCCCACTAATTTTGATTATTTTATTGGTTGGTTTTGGAGTCCCCGCCCTGGGTCTAAAGGGCGTTTCAAGCAATGTTATTTTCTTAGGAACAGTTGCTGTCGTTCTTACTTATTCTGCTTACGTTGCTGAAGTAATTCGAAGCGGAATTTTATCTATTCATCCAAGTCAACGCGCTGCAGCCAGATCTCTAGGATTAACCTCAGGGCAGACCATGCGTTTTGTAGTTTTACCTCAAGCAATACGCCGCGTTGTTCCACCACTGCTTAATGATTTTGTTTCACTGCTCAAGGACACTGGTTTGGTTTCCATTCTGGGCGTGACTGATGCAGTTCGTGCTGCTCAAATTAACGCTAGTCGTACATTTAATTACACTCCATATGTTGTCGCAGCGATTCTCTTTCTATTGATTACTATTCCGATGACCCGTTACACAGATAGAGCCATTAGACAGCGCACTAGCGCTCAGAATTCTGAAGGTGCGATCTAATGAGTAGCGTTCTTGAGCTAGCCAATATCCGAAAATCCTTTGGAACCGAGTTGGTACTTAACGATTTATCCCTAACGGTTCCCGAGCACACAGCAACTGTTTTGATCGGCGCATCTGGTTCAGGTAAATCCACTTTGCTTCGCTGCATCAACTTATTGGAGTCGATAGATGATGGACAAATCTTCTTAGATGGCCAAGAGATTTCTGATCCGCTAATAAATGTTGATGAAATTCGTCGGCGCCTGGGAATGGTTTTCCAGTCATTTAACTTATTCCCACACAAGACGGTATTGGAAAATATCACCCTGTCTCCGATCAAAGTTCACGGCAAAAGCAGAGATGAAGCCATATCTCACGCAATGGACTTGTTAAAGCGATTTGATTTGGCGGACAAGGCCGATCAGTATCCGGACCGACTCAGCGGAGGCCAGCAGCAGCGCGTAGCGATCATTAGATCTTTGGCTGTTAATCCGAGGTTGCTCTTACTCGATGAAGTTACCTCGGCGCTTGATCCAGTCTTAGTTAACGAAGTTCTTTCTGCAGTTCGCGATCTGAAGAGCGATGGAATGACTATGGTCTTAGCAACGCATGAAATGGGTTTTGCAACCCAGGTTGCAGATGAAGTTTGTTTTCTCGAGTCAGGAAATATTGTTGAACGCGGCACTGCCGAGCAGGTACTGCATAATCCCCAGAATCCGAAGACTCAAGAGTTCTTGAAGCGAGTTCATCAAGCTGGACGCCTGTAGCCTCGAAATTCAAACTCGTTTATCCAAAACTATAAATTTCTTCCTTCAACTTTTTGAGCAGTCTGTTTAATCAGGTCGACGGTTAAATTTGGGTAGTTCCACATAATCACATGCGCACAATTTTCTACTGTGATCCAATCTGAATGCGCCGGAGCAACACTTTTCTCTTGGGCTATACCTTCAGGCAGAGTTAAATCTGAATCTCCAAAGACTATCGAGACACCGACCTCGGAACTAATTTTGGATTCAAACCTTTGCTTCTGCAGGCCCTTCCACAAAGGTTTGTAGCCTTTTGATTTGGCCATCGCCAAAACAGAATCACGACAAGATTCAAAGGATAGTTCTCGCCAAAGATGAGTAATTTTTTTATAGCCAAGTGCTTTTAAAGCAGGGAGTCTGTAGGCGGTCTTCATAAAATATTGCGAAATTTTGGCCAGGATTCGCGCGTCTAGGCTCGGTGGAAATCTTTTAGTAATTCCGTTGTGCCATAAACCAGCGGGAGCAAGCGCGGTAACGCTCTTAACTTTATCGGGGCCAAGTGCGCCCATTTCTAGTGCAATCCATCCACCAAGTGAATTACCGGCTACATGGCTCTGAAAAATTTTATGTTTGTTAGCGATTTCCTCAACAATCGCATGGGCGAGAGACTTCGGATCAACTCGTTCATCCTTATATATTGGAGCAACACCGTGACCGGGAAGATCAACAGCAATCACTTTAAAGTGCTTCATCAGCTGAGGAGTAAGGCTCTTCCAGATGGTTCCGGCCGAACCGAGGCCATGAACTAAAACAAGTGCAGGACGCTCTACGCCGTCTGAAAATAGATGAGAAACAACAGGCACTAATTAACTCCTAGGCGATACCAACTATTGGCAGTTCTCCACATAACCGCTTCACGTGTTGCCTGATCATAACGGCTCAAACTCTCTTCAAAATCTGAGAGCAACTTTGCCAACGATACAAATTGACGGTCGACTGGAAAATTACTGCCCCACATAACTCTTTCCGGGGTAAATAACTCCATAGCGGTATCTACCAAAGTAGTTAGCATGGTTTTCGACCAATTGCGGTGGTACATATACAAACCACTCAGTTTGATAGCAACGTTTTCACATCTAGCTAATTTAGCCATTTCAACTTTCCAAGGCGCGAAATCAGATTCGTCGAAATCAATAGGCATAAGGAAATGATTTATGGCCATCTTCGTTTGAGGAAATTCTTTAGCTAAGTCGGCAGCTTGGTCTGCTTGATCAGCAAAGATCTGTAGATCAAAGTCCATTCCTTGATCACCAAGATGGGCGAAATTCCTTCGCCAAACCTTATTTTGCATAATTAACGGGTTATCCGTGAAAGTGTATTTTGGATCCGAGTGGAAATTGAGAATTTGTCTGATTCCTACGACCCGATTGCTTAGTGCGTAATGCTCTGCGAGTACATCTGGAAAATCTTCGTTAAGTAAATTGGCATGCGCTACTAGTGAATAAGGGGTATCTATTCCACCTAAAGCACCAGCTAACCATTTAGTTTCCGCTGTCGGATCCTTTGGATCCCAAGCCGCTTCTACATGAACGAATCCAGCAAGATCTATGTCGGAAGTATCTTGGTGGTACTCGGTTAATCGATAATCAACTGCTAAATCTTCTATTTTTGCGAAAGGTAACTCTTTCTCTTCCGGTTCCATCAACCAGGGATAATTACCAACGTTTAAATCCCACAGATGCATATGGGAATCTATGTACTTCAAGAACTTATCCTCTTTGTAAATCGAGTGCGTCGGTGGTTTCAGGACTTAGCGCAAGGTAACCACCATCAACGGCAAGGTCCGTCCCGGTTACGAAACTTGCTTCGGGGCTAGCGAGCCAAGCTACTGCTGCAGCTAGTTCATCTGGTTCTCCGCAACGATTCATCATCGAATACCGTCCCCAAACCGGTTCCCATTTCGCACGATCTCCATCAGCTGCTTGGTCAAGCGTCTCTGTCCAAATCCATCCTGGACTTACCGAGTTAACACGAATGCCATCTTTTGAAAGATCGAGCGCTTGGCATTTAGTTAATTCAAGAAGCGCACCTTTCATTGCGTTATATGTCCATCGACCTGCTTGGGCACGATGTGCCGAGATGCTTGCGATATTGACGATTGCTGGATGCGTGCTCTTTCGCATTTCCGGAAGTGATTGAGTAACTAAATCAGCACCTGCCAAAAGGTTTACTTCAAAAGTTTTCTGCCAGTGTTCATGCGTGGCATTGACTCCATAAAGGAGGAAAATCGCTGCATTGTTAACCAGAATATCGACTGAACCACCGTGCTTAACCGCAAGCTCAATAGCCTTGCCGCGAACTTTCTCATCGCAGACATTTCCGGCAACGATGTGGAGATTTGGATTAGCGATATCTGCTTGCATTTTTTTAAGCAGTTCTTCATTTAGATCTAGCGCAACAACGCTAATGCCATCTTTGAGGAATCTACGAACACAAGCCGCACCAATTCCGGATGCTCCACCCGTAACGATCGCTGTTCTTTTTCCGCTCATCAAATATCTCCTCGTTCGTGGAGCGCCAGGCGCTACTGCCAAAGACCCTACTTGTTATAGGTAAAGATTTAAACAGTTCTATGAATAATGAACTGGAATTTTCCTTCTACAAAGTAGGTATCTCCAGTAAATATCGGTTTTCCGTCGCGAAGGTAGTGCACTTGGCTCAGTTGCAGGTAAAGCCCTGATTTAGGTCTGCTTCTTCCCCAGCCAATATCGTTAGAACTAATTGCGTGGATTTCCGCTCGTGCTCGCACTGGGTGTTTCTGAATCGAATCCAACGCTGCGAAAACCGAACCAGTTGATATCTTTTTGATAACGGATTTAGGCATCTCTGCGATATTAAAAGTGTCATACGAAAAGGCAACTACTTCATCATCCGCGGTTATCGCGCGTTCAATATGTAACACTTCGTTATCTTCCGATATTTGCAGGTCGCTCGCTTCGCGCTCATTTGCATTTCTTATCTCAGTCAACCGCGTAACCATTCCCGCTTTGTGGCCCATTTCGCGAATTGTCTGCGTAATTGAGCGTAACTCTTGCAATCCAGCGCGCACCGAATCACCAAAGTCGGCGATGTATGCGCCAGACCCATGCCGAATATCAATTAGACCTTGAGTTTCCAGTGAACGTAGCGCAGTGCGAATCGTTACACGTGCAACTTTGTATTGCGCAGCTAACTCAAATTCGCCAGGAATCTTTGCTCCAGCATCCCATTCGTGGGTGAGAATTCTTTTCCGCAGGTGGTCACGCACTTGATCTCCAAGAGAACCAGCACTCGTCTTTGAAATATTTTTGCCAAAGTCTATTGACATGCTTTCTCCAATCCGCGTATTGTGCTCCCAAGAAGTTGTAGTACAACTATTGGGGAGAAAACAGAGAATGTCAACAGCAATCAAGGCGATCGAGTGGCGAGATAACAAAGTTATTTTGCTGGATCAGACCTTGATTCCCGTAAGCGAGGAATACGTTGCATTCGACTCGATAGAGCCTTTGATTATTGCCATTCAGCGACTCGTCGTTCGTGGTGCACCAGCACTGGGGGTTACGGGCGCTTTTGGAGTAGTCGTAGCAATGGACGAAGCTGAGCGAAAGAAGTGGTCACCAGCCGAACTTGAAAAGGCGATCGATGACTTGCGCGATGCACGTCCAACAGCAGTTAATTTAGCTTGGGCGGTTGAAAAAATACGCACGCTGGTCCCACGAGGGAGGGATGCAGTTTTAGCGGCAGCCGAGGAATTGGCGAGTGAAGACAAGAAATCGAGTACCGACATGGGGAATATCGGCGCTGATTGGCTCATCAATTCACTCGGTAGCCGCCCAGTTACTTTACTGACTCATTGCAATACGGGGTCTTTGGCTACAACGGGAACCGGCACTGCTTTGGGTGTAATTCGCGAGATGCATAACCGCGGATTAGTAAAAGAGGTTTATGCCGACGAAACTCGTCCGCTACTTCAAGGCTCCAGACTCACTGCTTGGGAGTTAATGAAATCGGAGATTCCTTATCGAATCGAGCCAGATGGCGCAGCAGCGATGGCGATCCTCAGTGGTCGAATTGATGCCGCACTGATTGGCGCTGATCGCATTGCAAAGAATGGTGATTCTGCAAACAAGATCGGTTCACTCAGCGTTGCACTGGCCTGTCATGCGGCAGGGATTCCGTTTTTAGTTGTTGCACCTGAATCTACTGTAGATCGCAGCATTGCAACTGGTAAAGAAATTCATATCGAAATTCGCGGCGATGAAGAATTAACCCAATTTAAGGGCATGCAAGTAGCACCGCTTGGAGCGAAAACCTTCAATCCAGCATTTGATGTCACGCCAGCTAAATACATAAGCGCGGTCATAACAGAATTGAAAGCTTATGAAATTGCTAAGGGTGAAACACTATGAGCGATTTCAAACCATTAGAAGAATTAGTTGAGCGCTCACAACGAATTGGAAAAGACCAATCACTAGTCGTTTTTGGTGGCGGTAACACTTCAAGTAAAGGTGAGATTGCAGATCACTTTGGCCGCCGCAAGAAAGTCCTTTGGGTAAAAGGCTCTGGCGCTGATATGCAATATGGTGTGGATCGCGACTATCCAGGCCTATACCTAGACGAGTTATTGCAACTACAAGATTTTTCAGAGATGTCAGATGACCTAATGGTCGACTATGTAACCCGCGCACTTGTTGATCCAACATCGCGTCGACCATCAATTGAAACTTTATTGCATGCATTTTTGCCCGCAAAGCACATTGACCACGTTCACTCCGATGCGATCTGCGCACTTACAAATCATGCCAATGGAGAAAAAGCCGTTCGTGAAGCCCTTGGCGAAAATTTTGCATATGTAGAATGGAAACGTCCGGGATTTGAACTTTCTAAAATTGTTGGCCAGCTTGGAGATTATGAAGGCGTAGTACTTGCTCACCATGGATTAGTCGTCTGGGATGAGTTAAGCGATAACTGCTACAGCAAGACTATTGATGCCGTAGCAAAAGCCGATTCATATCTTGATTCGTTAAGTAAGCGCCCAGAATCCAAGTTTGCCCACCATGATTTACCAGACGAAGAGTTGAAAGACTTATTATTAACTTTGAGAGGTAAGTTGGGAAAGAAGCAAGTACTGAAGATAGATACTCGCCTATCCGAAGTCGCGTCGCGACCAGATTTAACCGAAGTTCTCGCAGCCGGTGTGGCTAGTGCAGATCACATGATGCGAATTCGGCCAAAATCAGCATCAGTAACCAAGTCAGATGTCGAAACAGGAATTGAAAAGTATCGCACCGAGCACCAGAAATATTTTGAAAACAATAAACATTTACTTCCGGAGGGTTACTCATCTCATGGAGATGATCCGAAGGTAATTCTGGTTCCCGAGGTTGGGGCGATCACAACAGGTTCAACGCTAAAAGATGCTGCGATGCTTGCAGATATTTCATTCCATACTCATAGTGTCGCTGCGCGCGTTCGCGATTGTTTCGGCCAAGGAGTTAGCGTCGCTGAGTCAGAAATCTTCGGCTTTGATTATTGGCCACTTGAACTATTTAAGCTAAAGAATCGGCCAGCGCCTGCACAGTTTGATGGCAGCATTTTTATCGTAACTGGAGCAGGTAGTGGAATCGGCCGTGGCATCGCTCTTGAACTTGGCCGCAGAGGCGCTCATGTTGTTTTGGCAGATATTGAAGCCGGAGGGGTTCAAGAGGTAGAGGTCGAATTTAAGGCCAAAAAGTACAACCCTCCACTTCTCTTTGTTGGCGATCAGTCCAAAGAGTCTGATGTAGTTGCGACCGTAACCAAAACCATTATGCACTTTGGCGGACTCGATGGAGTAATTCTCAATGCGGGTATTGGCGTATCTGACACCCTTGAAGATTTAACAGTCGAAAAATGGCGCCGTGGCCTAGAAATTAACCTCACATCAGCATTTATGTTGACCAAAGAAGCGATGAAAACTTTCCGCCGCCAAGGTATGGGAGGTTCTCTTGTTTATGTTGCAAGCAAGAATGCATTTGCACCTGGTGCCGGTTTTGGTGGTTACTCCGCAACTAAGGCTGGGATGTTGCAGTTAATGCGCATCGCAGCCATTGAGGGTGGAAAATTTGGAATGCGCGCTAATGCAGTTAACCCAGATGCTGTATTCGATAACAGCAAACTCTGGGAAGGTGGCGTGCGCGAGCAAAGAGCCGCGGCTCATGGTGTAAAACCTGAAGAGCTTGAAGATTTCTACGCTTCGCGAAATATTTTGAATGAGAGAGTGAGAAGTGTCGACGTGGCAAACACCGTCGCTTACCTCCTCTCACCTGAATCGTCACGTACTACTGGCAGCGTAATTGCTGTCGACGGAGGTGTGGCGGCAGCTTTCCCGCGGTGATGCGAGATTGCGTACTGGTTCAACCCGTGAACCTGTATTAAGTAGGAGGTAATGAATGAAGGCAGTATCAAAGAAGCTGCTTGCCGTTACTACTGCTGCAGTGGTTCTTTCAACCACCGCAGTTGCAAGTAGCCAAGCCGCAACAAAGCCAGCGCCATTTAACGCTGGCCCTGTAAAGATCGCTCTCGTCCAAAACTCTGGTGCTGGTGACTATTTCCAGCAGTGGACTAATGGTGCAAAGAAGCAGGCAACTGCTATTGGTTTCGAAATGCAGATCTACGATGCTCAAGCAGACAATGCTAAGCAAGCGACTGACATGGAGACAGCAATTGGTTCCGGCGTAAAGGGAATCATCGTTGACCACGGTAACGCCGACACAATGTGCCCAGGTATCAACAAGGCAATCGACGCTGGAATCCCAGTGGTTGTCTACGATGTTGACATCACAAAGTGCGCTCCAAAGGCGATCTTTACTTCACAAAGCGATGAAGCACTTGCAGCTGCAGTTCTTGCACAAGCTGTTAAGGATCTAGGTAAGAACAAGACTGTTGGATACGTAAACGTTCTTGGTATCGCTCCTCTAGATCGCCGCCACGTTGTTTGGGAAAAGACCAAGAAGGCCCAGAAATGGACTCAGAAGTTCTTCGTTGGCAAGTTCACAAACGCAGTTGCAACAGATAACGCACAATTGGCAGATGCTGCACTTAAGGCAAATCCAAAGGTGTCAGGAATCTTCGCTCCATACGATGAATTAGCTAAGGGTGTTCTTTCAGCTGTTTATCAGAACAAGCTAGAAAAGACAGTCAAGATCTACGGTATTGATATCTCAAATGCGGATATCGAACTTATGACAAAGGCTGGAAGCCCATGGGTAGCAACAGCAGGTACAGATCCAAATGCGATCGGTGCTGGCGTTGCTCGCGTAATGGCACTTAAGCTCGCTGGTCAACAAAAGGGAACAACAGTTTCATTCCCTGGCGTATTGATCACAGCTAAGTTCCTCAAAGATAACAAGATCAAGAACATGGACGACCTCCGTGCGAAGTTGCCTGGCCTTAGCATGTCTAAGGAAGCAGCTGCTGCTTGGATTCCAGTCGTAAAGTTCTAATCCGGATCTAAAAAGTAAGTCGTAGCTGGAGAGGTGAGTAAATGAAAAAGTCGCTTGAAATTCGATCCGTTCGAAAGTCATTTGGCAGCAATGAAGTTCTCAAGGGAATTTCATTTCGAATTGAACCAGGGGAGATAGTTTCTCTCTTAGGCGCAAACGGTGCTGGCAAGTCCACTTTGATCAAGATCCTTTCAGGTGCCTATTCAGATTTTGACGGAGAAATTCTCATTAATGGAGAACCCGTCAAATTCAACTCACCTCTCCAAGCTCGATTTGTTGGAATTGAAACAGTTCATCAAAAAATCAATGAAGGAACAATTGCCGGTTTAACCGTGGCCGAGAATTTACTTTTTGATCGCATTGCTCTCGGAGAAATTTCGAAATTTGCTTCTCCCAAGAAAATGTTAAAAGAAGCAAAACCAATACTTAAAGAATTAAATTTAGATTGGGATGATGCCATCTTGTCTCAAGACGTATTCGATTTAGGTATCGCGGATCAGCAATTACTTCTATTGGCGCGCGCCCTTTCACATAATCCATCACTACTGATTCTCGATGAGCCAACGTCGGCTCTCTCAAATGCGGAAGTTGTTCGTCTCTTCAAAATAATTCAGAAATTACGTAGTGACGGAGTCGCTATCCTGTATGTTTCTCATCGCCTGGGAGAGATTGAAGAACTTGCAGATCGCTTAGTAACCCTACGAGATGGTGTTATTCAATCGATTCAAGCTAAGCCATTTAACTGGGATTCGGCACTTCATGACATGCTGGGTATTAGCTCCGATTCTGGAAGAAGCCACGCAGATGAACAGCACGGCAACCAGGTTGTTCTGAGTATAAAAGATTTGCAAGTATTCAATGAAGGCAAGAACTTCTCGCTTGATATTCGCAGTGGAGAAGTGACCGGAGTTATTGGCCTACTCGGCGCTGGGAAGAGCGAATTGGCCAGGACTATTTTCGGCGTCGATAAAGTTAAGAGCGGTTCAATTACTTTTCATGGCGAGAATTTCAAACCAAAATCGCCAATCGATGCGATCCGCAAAGGCATTTTCATGATTTCTGAAGATCGCGCACGGGATGGAATTCTTGAAAATTGGTCTATCTCAAACACCACAAGCCTTCCTTTTCTTAAGAGAATTTCTTCAAGTCGACTTTTGAACTTCGGCGCCGAAACAGATCTTGCGAAAACGATGATTGATCGATTGAACGTAGTTGCGCAGTCACATCGGTCGACGGTCGATTCTCTCTCTGGCGGCAACCAACAGAAAGTCATGGTTGGTCGATGGTTGATGCAGGATTCAAAACTTCTTTTGCTTGATGAACCATTTAGAGGGGTTGATATTGGAGCACGCCGCGAGATTTCAAGCCAAATAAGCAATTTAGTCCGTGCCGGCAATGCGGCAGTAATTTTCTCATCAGATATAGATGAGATTCTAGAATCTTCAGACCGAGTAGTAGTGATGGTAGACGGAGAAATAAAGTTCGATGCATACCTATCAAAAACATCCAGAGACGAAATAATCAAGAAAATGTCGGAGGTCGCGTAATGAGCAATTTGATGGTTAAGAAAGAATTTGTAGCACGAGACTTCTTGGTTAAGTACGGCTTCATTATGGTGACATTGATTGCGTTCATCGCTTTCTACTCAACGCAAGATACTTTTAGAATGTCCACAACTTTCTTCTCGATGCTTAAGTACACCTCAGTGGTTGCTATAACCGGCCTAGGAATCACCTTTGCCATGGCTGTAGGCGGTCTCGATCTCTCCGTGGGCGCCGTTGCCGGTATGTCTGTAACTCTTTCAGCGATGACGATGGTGATTTATGACAAATCTGCACCAGTTGCAGTTGGAGTTGTTCTCCTTGCAGGTTTGCTAATTGGATGCTTGAACGCCTTTTTGATAGTTGGACTCAAGATTCCAGATCTCCTAGCAACTTTGGCATCAATGTTTGCAATTATGGGGCTGAAATTAGTACCTGTACGTGGCCGTTCTGTTTCTTCCGGAATGATGATGGAAGATGGAACAAATGCAAAAGGAAAATTCACTGATGGATTTTTAAAGATTGATAACGGATCTTTTGGACCAATTCCATTCGCGGTGATCATGTGGCTGGTTCTTACAATTGCATGCTGGCTATTCTTAACTCGCACTACTTGGGGTCGTGCGATGTATGCAGTTGGATCAAATCCTGAAGCAGCTCTCCTTGCAGGCATTCGCGTTAAGTTCTATCGCTCACTCGCTTATATTCTTTCAAGCCTGCTCGCATCAATAAGCGGACTAATCCTTGCTTCGCGTATTGGCCAAGGCGATATCAGCGCAGGAAACTCGTTGCTCCTGGACTCAGTGGCTGTGGCGCTCGTAGGAACTTCGGTTCTTGCTATGGGTAAGCCAAACGCTTGGGGAACCGCGCTTGGGGCTTTCTTAGTAGGCGTTGTTATAACTGGATTGACCATCGCTGGCTTCCCATATTACGGACAGGATGTAGTTAAGGGAGCGGTGCTTTTGCTCGCACTGATTTTCTCCTTCACGCTTTCACGTAAAAAATCGCGTTTTATCTCAGCAACTTGATAAGGAGATAGAAAAAATGACAGAAGCATACGAATTCATTAACGCTGAAAATATTAAGGATTACTTGGCATCTCATTCAGAATTGAAATCTGTAATTGATCACGAATCCATTGTTGAAATGAAGGAAGTCGGTGATGGAAACTTAAATTTAGTCTTCATCATCAAGGACAAGAACGGAAAGGGCGTAGTTCTCAAGCAAGCCCTACCCTATGTACGTCTCGTAGGACCATCTTGGCCAATGTCTCCAGATCGCGCACGAATTGAATACGAAACAACAATTGTTCATTCGAAAGCAGCCGGACATTTAGTGCCAGAGATCTATTTCTATGATGCCGATCGGTACATCATCGCAATGGAAGATTTATCCGACCATAAAGTTTGGCGTACCGCACTTAACCAAGGCGACATCAACTTAGGTGCTGCTAAATCAATCGGCGAGTACATCGCAAAAGTTCTCTTTGCGACTTCGATTTTTGGGGCAGGCGCAGATGAGCATTACAAAGGAATGGCGAGAGCCATAAACCCAGAGCTTTGCTTGATTACAGAAGATTTAGTCTTCACAGAGCCATATTTCCCGGCAGACCGAAATTCTTATCTTCCGGAGAATGAGCCTGACGCCAAGGCGATCGAAAATGATCAGCAGATGATTCTGGAGATGGGTCAACTCAAGTATAAATTTATGACTCAAGCCGAAGCATTGCTACACGGAGACTTGCACACGGGATCCGTAATGGTGAAATCAGATGAAAAAGGCAATGAGATTTCGACTCGAGCTTTTGACTCCGAATTTTCATTCTATGGCCCAATTGGCTTTGATATTGGAGCTTGTTTTGCAAACTTCTATCTTGCTATGGCGCGATCAATTGCTCTTGGTAGAAAAGATCACGCCGATTTTGTATCAAAGTTACCTGAAGAACTCTGGGTTTCTTTCGAATCAAACATCAGAACTCTCTGGCCAACACGTGTAGATAAGCGCGTCTATACAGATGAATTCTTTGAGGAAATTTTGAAGCAGTGGAAGATAGATGCGATTGGCTTCGCTGCGGCAAAGATGACCAGACGCATAGTTGGCTTAGCGAAAGCTAGCGATATCGAAACTCTCGAACCAATTCAACGAGTCGGTGCAGCGAGAGGCGTTCTGCAGGGAGCTCAGAAGTTGATCAGAGAACGTCATGTCAATTCAGATATCTCATACCTAACTCTTCAAGTGAAAAAAATTATGACTGATACAAAGACCGGTGGAAATTAATTATGAGAACACCTCGAGAAATTGCTGAATCGTATTGGGCAGCTGAATGTGAGAGAGATGTAGCAAAAGTTCTTTCACACTACCAACCAGATGCCACTTTCTGCCCGCCAGGTCAAACACTGACCGGACATGACGAAATCGCAACTTTCTATGAAGCATCAGGTAAGGATTTCCCTGGACTGCAGGTAAAAATTACAAACGATTTCACAGTCGGAGATCAAGCAACACTTGAATGGACCGCAAACCTCAAATCGGTATCTGGTGAGGAGTTTGAAATTAAAGGAGTAAATGTAATAAAGGTAAGAGATGGAAAATTCGAGTGGGTACATGCCTATTTCGATCCGACGGTTTTACAATCGAAAGGCAATTAATTAATAATGAGTGACAACTCAGCACAAATAGCCCAAATCGAGAAAATTGCGAAAGGAATACGGAGAAGAGTTTTACAGCATTCCATCGCTAATAACGGTGGATATATGAGCCAAGCATGCTCTTCAGCCGAACTCTTATCGTGTCTATATGGCGGCGTACTTAACTTTGCGCCGCTCGGTGAACCGATTGATCCACCTAGCTTTATTGGTGTGCCAGCAGTTGGCATTCACACATATAAGACTGGCCAACAGTTTCATGGTGTACCGGGTGCCCAATATGACCGATTGATTTCTAGTCCTGCGCACTATGCACTCGTTATTTATGCAGCCTTAATCGAAACTGGTCGTTTGCGCGAAGACGGTCTTGATCACTTCAACCGCGATGGCTCAACGGTAGAAATGATCGGTGCCGAACATTCGCCAGGTTTTGAAACAACAACTGGGTCTTTGGCGCAAGCGCTTTCACAAGCCGGTGGCATTGCACTTGCTCGAAAAATTAAGAAGGAAAAAGGAAATACCTGGGTATTTATGAGTGATGGTGAATTTCAAGAGGGCCAAACTTACGAAGCTCTGCAGGCAGCCAAGTTTCATGGCTTAGATAAGTTGCGAGTTATCGTTGATGTAAATCTAAACCAATGCGATGGACCAATGGATACTGTTATGAAGATCGAGCCACTCGCAGATCGCATTCGTGCTTTCGGTTGGGATGTAACTGTTCTTGACGGCCACGATATTCCAGCGATTCTCGCGGCATCCAAAGAGGAAACTAAGAGCCCTCATATGTTGCTTTGTTACACCGACCCTGTTCGAGGCTTGCCAATTTTAGAAGAACGTAAACCTACGTTGCATTATTTGAGATTTACCGGCGCCGACGAACGTGCGAAATACGAGAAGGCATACCAGGAGATGGTGAAATGAGTTACGAAATAGTCGCACGTCCACATCAACAAAACTTTATTGATTGGGCAAAAGATAAGCCCGAGGTTCTTGTACTTTCTGCTGATCTGACAAACTCTTGTGAAGTCGGCAAATGGCGCGATACCTATCCAGACCGCTTCTTTTCTATGGGTATGGCAGAGCAAAACATGCTTGGGTTCGCCGCAGGGCTAGCCCGCGAAGGATTTGAGCCATGGCTACATACCTTCTCGGTATTTCTCTATCGCCGCCCGCTGGACCAACTACAAATGTCTGTTGCTTATCCATCGCTAAAGGTTCGCTTAGTTGGGTTCCTTCCCGGAATCATGACACCAGGTGGAGTCACGCATCAAGCGATTGAAGATATTGCGATTGTTCGTGCGATTCCGAATATGACGATTCTTGAAGTGGGCGATGCCACTGAAGCCGAATCTGTTTTAGATGTGGCTCATAAAATTGATGGACCGGTTTATATCCGCATGTTGCGTGGTGAAGTGAGCCGAATTTTCCCTAAGGATGAGCCATTCATCTTTAATACTGCTCGCATACTCTCTACAGGTTCAGATATCACACTTATCACCTCTGGAATTATGACTGAAGAAGCACTACGTGCGATCCCACTTCTTCAAGAACGTGGCGTTTCAATTTCGCATCTACACGTTTCTACCATGAAACCATTTACTGATCCACGCATTATCGCAGCGTTAAAGACTGCAAAGAATGGTGTGATTACCATGGAGAACCATTCAATAATCGGTGGACTCGGAAGTGCGGTAGCTGAAGTAATGGCAGAAAACGGAGTTAGTGCACCACTGCAAAGAATCGGACTTAAGGACACTTATGCCCATGGCGCATCTCAGAAGTACTTGATGGCCGAGTACGAAATGGATGCACCAGCCCTGATTCGCGCTGTTGAGAAAGCTCTTGGTAAGAAGCTCAATATTGATGAGAGCGAACTAGACCAACAACGATCTGTAAATGTTCATAGCAGTGCAAAGGCGGAAGCTCTTTGATAGATCGCATAATTGTTACCTATGGCTTTGTGGGCGAAGAACCAAAATCGATTGCCGACGTAATTCGCGTAGAGCAAACGATTGAATTTCCATATGACTTAGCACCTGAGTGGATTCAGGACCAAGTTGTTGGAAAGATTGAAGAGATTAGTTCTAGCGATAAAAACAACCATTTAATAACCATTTCCTATAACCCAGATACCGCTGGGGGAGAGCTAACTCAGTTACTGAATGTCCTTTGGGGGAATGCTTCACTTTTCCCAGGAGTGAAGATCGTCGATCTAAAACTCCCTGATGCAATTCTTAAAAATTTCAAAGGCCCGCGCTATGGAATTAGTGGATTGCGTTCGATGTTTAAAGCAGAAACTCGTCCGCTGCTAACTACCGCTCTTAAACCAATGGGATCTGATCCAGCAACTTTGGCAGAGATGGCGCGCACGCTTGCACTTGCAGGATTCGATCTCATAAAAGATGATCACAGTCTTGCCAATCAACCATGGGCTACTTGGAAAGAACGAGTAACTCTCGTTTCGCGTGCAGTTAAAGAAGCCAATGAAGTTACTGGTAGAAATTCTGCATATGCACCAAGTCTTAACTTGCCATTTGATCAAGTTAAAGATGCTGCACACACCGCGAAAGAACTTGGTGCAGGTGCGCTATTGATTCTTCCTGGGATTACCGGGTTTGACTCACTTCGCGTATTAGCCGCCGATGATTCTTTAGCGCTTCCAATCCAAGGACACCCATCGATGTTGGGCTCTCTAGTTACATCGAAGCAAGAAGGAATCGGACACGGAATCGTATTCGGCACGCTTATGCGTTTAGCTGGCGCAGACGTCTCAATATTCCCAAATATGGGAGGCCGTTTCTCATTTACCGAGTCGCAATGTTTGGAAATAGCTACTCGTTCACGAGAAGAATTAGGTTCGCTAAAGCCAACTTGGATTGCACCTGCCGGTGGAATGACGCTGGAACGAATTCCAGAGATGATCAATATGTATGGCAAAGACACGGCACTGTTGATCGGTGGAGCACTTTCTCGCGGGAACCTTGCAGATAACGCGGCTCGCATGTGCGAAATGGTGCGCGCCTACTAAACTTAGCCACATCATGTGGAAAAAGATAAAGAAGTTATTTGCTGATCGTCGCGTTTGGGTACGTCAGATTCTTGTTGCTGGCTTGGCTGGTGCGGTTGCCTGGCAAGTGGGCGATCTTGCTATCGAAGACGGTGGTGTAGTTGCGGCAATTGTCTGCACCTTGTCGATCCGCATTTCCCTGCATAAGTCAGTCCGCGAAGGCTTTGGCCAGATCGTCGGCACTGCTATCGGCGCATCCGTAGCTCTGTTAAATGTTTCTATCTTTGATTTTGGTTTTATTGCCGTTGGTTTAACTGTTGTGCTTTGTGCAGTTGTGGCCCGCGCACTGCACTTAGGTGAAGTTGCATCGGTAAACGTTCCAGTGACCGCACTTATTGTTATTGGCCCCGGAATTAGTGGCACAACTGCGGCACATCGCTTGGGATCAACGCTAATTGGAGCCGCGGTCGCAATTATTTTTTCTTACTTCTCTCACGCAAAGACTCCAGTTGGTCGTGCGATTGATCAAATCACTGACGTTTCTGCAAAAGCGGCAGACCTGCTTGCGCAGATGTCTGAAGGTGTTGCTGCTGGCTATACACAAAAGGAGGCAGGTAACTGGCTTGCCAAAGCACGATTGCTGATGGAAGCAGTTCCCGCGATACGCGCACAATCTGTTGAAGCGCGTGGACATGCTCGCTGGTTTCCAACTGCAGAAAAAGATGAAGCCGAAGAAGTCTATGTAAACGGTATTGCTATTGAACACACTCTCTTGCAGGTTCGTACTATCGCGCGAACGCTCTTCGATTCTGCTGTAAGTGGCGGCATTGCTGATTCAACTAAGAAACAGATTGCAGTTGCACTTTCTGCGGCTAGCTTTGCTATTTCAGCAAAGATTGATGATGAAGAAGATTTCGAAACAACCACAACGGCAACTGACGATGCGCGTGAAGCGGGCCTTGCGCTGGCAGAGTCGCTAATTGAAGATGCGAAAGATGCCGATCAAGAACAGATTATTCGCGGTCTTTCGATGGTTGCAAACATTGAACGCATCGCTGATTCCTTAGATCAAAACTCTCCGGCCTTGAAGGATGTAATCACCCCAGATGAGCCTGCCCACGCAAAGGTAATGGCGGTCTCGCCGATTGATCAGACTTTAAAGTTGAATAAGCGCATAACTCGGCGCTTTAAGAAGATTTTGCGCAAGTACTTCTAGCCAAATATCCTGGATTTGCCTTATACCCCTAGGGGTATGCTAAATTGACGCCATAAGCACCTCACAAAGGAGTCAATATGTGTTCAAGAGTTACCTGCCAAACATGCAAGAAGTACACCTGGTCTGGCTGCGGTCAGCACATCGATGAAGCACTTGCCGGCGTTCCTCAAGATCAAATCTGTACTTGCGAGGAATAAATAATGCCTAAGACATCGCCTACGCACATCTTGCAAGACCAAGATCAATTAGAAGCCATCGCCAAGCGAATTAAACGCGCCCAAGGTCAGATGGGTGCAGTGGTGCGCATGCTTGAAGAAGGACGTAATTGCGAAGATGTGGTTACACAGCTTGCAGCGGTTAATAAAGCTGTAACAACTGCAGGTTTCACACTCATCTCTGCCAGTTTAAAAGAATGTATTGAAGACAATAAAAACAATAGCCAAGCAGTTACCGAAAAGTTGCAGAAACTTTTCTTGAGCTTGGCATGAAGGAAACCATGAAAAAGAAAATTGTAGCAATCGTCAGTGCACTTTTGGTCCTAACCGGATGCAGCTCATCTGGAGCGACTGATTTAGGCGCCACAGAATTCCAGGCGAAAACTCTTGAAAGTGGTGTAATCACGCTTGATGTGCGAACCCCTGGCGAATTCATGGAAGGGCACTTGGTCAATGCAATCAACATAGATGTTGAAAGCCCAAGTTTCGCCTCTGAAATTGAAAAGTTAGACAAGTCGGCGACGTATGCGGTCTATTGCCGTAGCGGGCGTAGATCTGCAAACGCCGTTGCAACCATGAAAGATGCTGGCTTCTCAAGCCTCTATAACCTAAATGCCGGCGTTCAAGAGTGGGCAGCCGCCGGACTTCCATTGGTAGCAAACTAATGAAAATTGTAATTATCGGTGGGGTTGCAGGAGGAATGTCAGCTGCAACTCGTGCTCGTCGCTTAGATGCAAATGCAGAAATAATCGTCCTTGAAAAGAGCGGTCATGTTTCTTATGCCAACTGTGGCCTTCCTTATTATGTTGGTGGAGTAATTGAAGAAGAGAAAGACTTGCTTCTTCAAACCCCCGAAAGCCTGCATGCGCGTTTTCGCTTAGATGTTCGCATTTCAAGTGAAGTAATCGCCATCAATCGAATTAAGAAGACCGTTTCGGTACGTAACTTGCTGACAAAAGAAGTCTCTGAAATTGGCTACGACAAGTTAATTCTTAGTCCAGGTGCTTCGCCTGTTGTTCCGCCTATCCCAGGTGTGGAACGCGCAATGACTCTGCGCACCGTGGAAGATGTTGAACGAATCGCCAACCGCGTAAATGAGAAGCCTGCTAATGCGGTTGTTATCGGCGGGGGTTTCATCGGAGTTGAGATCGCTGAGAATCTAATTCATCGCGGAATCAAGACTGCACTGGTCGAAGCAATGCCTCAGGTACTTGCACCCCTCGATCCAGAGATGGCATCGCTAGTGGCAAAGGAAATGGCTCTGCAAGGTGTTGAGCTTCACTTAGCTGACGGCGTTTCAACAATCGATCCAACTACGGTCACTCTGACCAGCGGTGCAGTTCTGCCTGCTGACTTGGTCATCCTCGCTATAGGTGTCCGTCCAGATACTTCTCTTGCGAAAGCAGCCGATATCAAAGTTGGCACACGTGGTGGAATCGAAGTTGATGATTTCAATCGAACCAGTGATCCAGATATTTACGCCGTCGGAGATGCTGCTGAAAAAGTCGATGCTCTTGATGGTGAGGCAACTCTTGTTCCCCTTGCCAATTTAGCAAATCGCCACGGACGCGTTGCAGCCGACCACATATCCGGTCTAATTACGCGACCAGTAAAAACAATTGGAACTGCGATCGTAAAAGTCTTTGACCTCATGATCGCGACAACTGGGTGGAACGAAAAGCGCCTATCTGCAGATGGTCGCGCTTATATGGCAATCCACACTCATCCAAATTCACATGCTGGTTATTACCCAGATGCAAAGCAAATGGCGCTAAAGCTTCTCTTCGATCCAGCCACAGGAGAAATCCTTGGTGCGCAGGGCGTAGGAATTGAAGGCGTCGATAAGCGCATAGATGTAATTGCAACTGCAATTCGCGGCGGAATTACTGCACCTGAACTTGCAGATCTTGAACTCGCATACGCACCACCATTTGGCTCTGCTAAAGATCCAGTAAATATGTTGGGCTACATCGCAGAAAACTTAATTTCTGGATTACTTGAGACTGCGCAATGGAACCAGATCGAAGATTTCGTCGCCAAAGGTTTTGATTTAGTTGATGTACGCACAGCAGCAGAATATGGCCGCGGTTCAATACCAGGTGCAATCAGCATGCCGATTGATGAAATCAGAGACCGCGTATCTGAATTAAAAAACAAAAACGTATTGGTTAATTGCCAAGTTGGCCAACGTGGCCACACCGCAACTATGTTGTTAAAGGAACTTGGCTTTAACGCAGTAAATCTAGATGGGGGTTACCTCACCTGGAGTAATTCACCAATAGCGAATAAGGAGACAGCAAATGTGTAGCCGTACAACTTGTAGAAAATGCGGAAAGCCTTCATGGTCTGGATGTGGAAACCACATTGAGATTGCCCTTAAAGGAGTTCCAAAGAGCCAGCGCTGCCAAGGCCACGCCAATGACCCAAAAGAGCCAGGGTTTTTCTCTAAGTTATTTCGCAAGTAGTCTGGGCTAATGAAAGCTATTCAGATCAGCAAATTTGGTGGACCAGAAGTACTCGAACTAGTGGAACTAGCGGATCCCAAGCCAAATGAATCTGAAGAGTTAATCGATGTCACTTGTATCGGAATTAACTACGCCGATACCCATCAAACCGAAAACTCATATCTCTCCAAGCAAGAACTACCGCTAATTCCTGGTTTAGAAGTTGTCGGTAAGACTCAATCAGGTCGCCGAGTTTTAGCAAGCGTTAGTACTGGGGGATATGCCCAGAAAGCTTTGGCGCATAAAGCGATGTGTGTGGATATTCCAGATTCAGTTTCTGATGCGCAAGCTGTTGCAATGCTTGTGCAAGGAACAACTGCCTGGCACATCTTAAAAACAATGGCGCATGTGCAACCGGGCGAAACGGTGGTTATTCAGGCAGCTGCTGGTGGAGTTGGTTCGCTCGCCATTCAACTAGCAAAGATGTGGGGCGCAAAGGTAATTGCTGTTACTTCAACTTCGGAAAAGAACGAACTTGCCAAATCACTTGGTGCAGATGAAGTTGTTGATGCGAAATCCGCCGACCTTTCTGCTGCAATGATGGCGGCAAATGGTGGAAAGAAAGTGGATATTGTTTTAGAGATGGTTGGCGGGAAAACCTTCGATGCCAGCCTTGAAGTGCTTGCACCTTTTGGTCGTTTGATCACTTACGGAATGGCATCACGTACCGCACCAACTCCAATTCATCCAGGTGCACTAATGGGCGGAACAAAAACTGTTGCAGGATTCTGGTTGGCACATTGCTTTGGAAAGAAAGAGTTAATGGGCGATGTATTAGCCGAGCTCTTTTCACTGATTTCATCCGGAGCGTTAAAACCTGTAATCGGTGCTACTTATGGATTATCTGAGGCGAAAGCGGCTCATGAAGCGATGCTGGCTCGGGCTACAACCGGCAAAGTCACGCTTGATCCTGCTCGCTAATTTTTAACTTTCCCCGCACCTGTCGTACACTCACACCTCTACCTATTGCCCCCCTAGCTCAGTCGGTAGAGCGTTTCCATGGTAAGGAAAAGGTCACCGGTTCGATTCCGGTGGGGGGCTCGAAAGTGCACAACCCTTGGCGGGGTAGCTCAGCTTGGTAGAGCAAGCGGCTCATAATCGCTGTGTCGTGGGTTCAAATCCCGCCTCCGCTACTAGTTCGACCAGCAGTTGGCAGT
>JACCEA012379697.1_pt1 | contig 34637 bp, 16 predicted proteins | sample 7449851 | NCBI WGS metagenome assembly JACCEA01 (sample SAMN15323453, study PRJNA562643) | freshwater metagenome | isolation source: river surface water | place: USA:Blue River Watershed | collected 2017-08-18 | reverse complement strand
TAGTCCACAAGTTATGGCCGCCTGCACTAGTAAATGCAGTACCATTCCCGTAGATACCATAAAAGCACTTGGTAAACGTGTTGTTTATTACACTGATGGTATCATGATCTGGTCCAGAAGCAGTTGTTGGTGTAGAACCATTATCCATTCCGGCAAGAAGGCCATAGTTGGTAGTTGAATTAATACCACCAACTATATTTAAGTTCTGAACGGTCACATTCCGGCAACCTGGACCCGTACCACTGGTGCTAGCCAACCATACATTCGCGAATGTGCCTGTCCAGGTACTGTTCAGCGTCATACTTGCACCACCCGTGTTGATACCATCGAGTATAACATTACGTGCGTTCAACAGTTTGAATATTGCACTAGTTGTCGATGGTCCGTTTATCGTCACAGCAGTTCCCGCTGCAGGACGTATTGTCAGTGTGTTAGTTGAGCTGGCGTGCGGATTGAAGTTGATTGTTATCGGGAATGTTTCACTCGGGTAAGTACCATCTGTCAAATTGAAAGTAACAGCTCCGGTCATACAGGCTGAATTGTATGCAGCAACTGCCGAGGTTATTGTAGTATACGTTCCTGTTGCACCAACATCGTATGATCCGCCCAATGAAATAGCTACGGTATAAGAGTTTGGTGTGGTAGGGTGCGTTGTTACCGTATTGACATTACTTGCAACCAAGCCGGTCGATGGAATAGACCCTACAAACGGGTTATTGTCCTGAGCGATCACGTAATACTGTATCACATCACCAATGGTAAGTCCACCCATATCAGCCGCAAGAATTGTGAATGTCCATGTTCCGCTTGTACCGGAACCAGACGACAACGTACCTGAATTGCTAGACCAAGTTCCTGATGATGACTTCTTATAATACACCTTAGGACGCAGAGTACCGGTTGTAGGTACTCCACTTGGATCGTTAATAGTGGCAGTAAAAGTACGGTCACCTGTACCACATGAAGAAAGTAATGCAGTGTAGGTGATCACCGGAGGAAGGTTATCTGTAGGCACACCATCAAATTCATCGGCACCCAGATCAGGCGCAAATGCACCACCATTGGTAGAACCAACAGGACCAGGGCGTGGAGCACCATCATAGTCGTCGGTGATATCCGTCAGTACAGTACCATGTGACTCGAAGTTATTGGCAGTGGTGCCCATATTCAGGTGCAGATCGCCGGTTGACGCGCTTGAAAAAGTCGGTGTACTTGCAGTGTATGAATTATTATCACAAGTAGCATTAGTCTGCCATGCAGCAAATGTCCTGTCAAGTCCTGACCACCAGCCTACAGTGGCAGTATTTGCGGAATTCAGAATATTGTAATTTGACGCACCTGCACCCCAACCTGTGGTCGATGCTGTAAAGTTAATACCATTAGCGATGGCGTAGTGCTTGCCAGTGCCACCTGTGCGGGAGTTATGGAAGATATTGTTTCTAACGTCCAATGGCGTTGTGCTGGTTGAGTTATATCCCCCCCTATGGAAACAAACCGATGCAAGTGCACCCGATGCGGCAGTACCCTCAATGTTCACTGTATTATAATAAACGCGTGCAGTCAGTGTGGTAGAACCATAGTTCATGATACCGGCAAACGAGGTATTGGTTGTCTGCGCGTTTCCTAACGAGATCATGTTATTGGCGATCAAAGGAGCTGTCGTAGTGTGGGATCCCCACATGATACCTATCGCCTTTGGCGGCGCTGTCGCCGTCGTACCAGTACTTGAGTTCCTGAGATCGTATATTCTGTTTTTTGTAATTATCGTACCGTTACAGGTTGTTACACCGATACCAAGCACATTTGTTGCAGTGGATGTAGTATTGGAGTTAACGAGCGCATTGATAGTATTCTGATTGATCACCAAACCAATAGGCGTGGATGTGATAGCAATACCGGTAACCGCACATTGACCCGTCATGGTAGTATTGGTAGATGTGCCACTTATATTTCTGATCACATTATTCGAAATCGACCCTGTGGCCGGACCACTATGGAAGATACCCGCAGTAAGTGTGCTGGCATTGTTCGCGGCATTAGTAAGGTTATTAATGACATTATTTGAGATATTCAATGGACCAAAAGTAGTAGTTGTGATAGCACTGTTGATACCATATACCCTCGAGGCAACAGCAGAAGAAGTAGCAAAAGAAGAGAAAAGACTATTAGACGTACTCGCACTTCCGATGGTATTGTTAGTTACGGTTACACTTGCAGTACTAGATACCGCTATACCATCAATGCTTGCACCGGTGGTGGTTGTACCGACGGAAGTTAGCGCACCGATAATATTATTACTGATATTAACGGTAGCCGGGCTGGCTGCAGATGAGTTGATACCCACAATAGCGCCCAAAGAACCCGGAGTAAGTGTGATAGCACCATTTCCTGTGCCGGCACCAATCGTATTGGCACTCGTGGTACCGATGTTTGCACTACCCGATGTGATACTGATGCCACAGAGCGCACCTCCGGTTGTGTTCGAAGTACTCGTCGATGTCACATTGATGTTAGTGATCGTATTTCCCTGAACCGAAGATGGTGTCGTGTTACCAACACTGAGTGCAATACCCTGGAAGGTATAGGCAAAGCCTCCGTTAAGCGTATATGTACCGGTTCCCGCACTTGAGCTGTAACCGATAATGTTATTTGTGATAACAAAGTTATTACCGGCTGTATTGGTGATATGTATTGCACGATGCAATGGACTGCTCGCAAAAGTCCTTGTAGCGGTCTGATAAAATCTGTTGCCGGTTATTGTCCAGTCAGAACTACCGGTAGTAAGGAAAATACCATAGCTGGCACTGACGTTGTTAAAATAGTTGGCGATATTACAATTGCTAATCACGTTGCCACTGTTCTCCTTGCCCGAAGTACCCGAACTATATATTGCCTGAGTAGGAGTCGTGGCCCCATCAAGCAGATCACAATACTCCACCATATTATTATCATTACCCGTGGTACCCGTAGTGGTACTGAAGAAGATACTACTTTGAACGGTTGACGTGTTCACACTCTGAACAGTCAGATACCGCAACGTATCGGTTGATGCATCATTAATAAACCTGATAGGCACACCTGAAGTGCTGGTATTGCTGATTGTCAAAGCCTTTGTAGAACCTGTTGATCCGACACGGCCATCAATAATAACACCGGTTGCACCACTCAGATCTATCATCACAGCATCTGACCCTGTAAGGGTCAATGCTGAACTTTGAGGCCTGATGGTAAGTGTATTTGTCGAGGTGCAACGATTAATGGCGCCGATAACTATCGGACCTTCATATGTATAAGATGGTTGCAACTCAAGCGAAAGATTCGCCGAGATACCCTGCGTGTTTATTGCAGTTAATGCGGCTGCTATGGTGGCGTAATCACCGGTAGGTCCTACAGATTTGACACCAGACAACCCACAGTTATTGGTTGTTGCATTTCCTGTGAGCGGTGAAGTTGTCAGATAATAAGGAGGAGTACCACCAACACAATCAGAATTGTACGCAAAGATCCAGAAATAGTACGTGGTATTCGCAGCAAGTCCTGTAGCATTGAAGGAACCGGATGTAGCATTAGCAACCACAACACCTCCCAGAACTGTTGAACCAATTGCATAGGTTACCCCATCGGTCGGAGCCGACGGTGCGGTACTAGTTGTTGTGCGAATAACCAGATAATGATCTGCACTTGACGAGGTGGTGAACGTTCCACTCATATTGAACAGACCCGGCGTTAAAGAAAGAGACGTTGCCTGAGCCGTTGGTGTTGAACAAGCCGGCGGGTTGGCAATAATCACCTGATAATCACGTACGTTTCCGTAGTTAGTAGAGGTAGTAGGACAAGGCAGTACGTTAGGATATCCGGGCGCCGTTCCGGAGTTATAATACCCCACTATCCTCATCCTGTGCAATCCCGGTGTTGCCGTCGGGCTGACGGACAAAGTCGTGACAGGCATGTATGAGGGTAAATTGTACGGAATACCGCCAACTGATTCCGTAGACGTAAAAGCGCCATCATCGTTGTAATCTATCCAAATTTGAGTTGTAAAGTTGGCGAAGTACGGGCCTGATGCATTAAGTCGTGCGGGGTAGTTCAAGCCGGTGTAAAGCGTAACCGGAGACATTGTAAACGAATTATCAATGTAATCAGTCGAACAACATGCTGTACATGTTGAGGCACCAAAAACGAAAGTACTAGAGTCGGTAATATTACTGCCACCTACACCAATCAGGGAGGCGATACTCATATTCATTGGATATCCGCTACAGGCATAAGTGAACGCAGGAGTACAACTCGAAGGGGGGTAAAAACTAATCTTTACGATATTCGTGTTTGTGGTTTGGCTTGAGTTGGTACATGTAACTGCACACCTGTAGTATGTAGTTGAAGATACCCCTGTAAAGGAATAAGTACTATTTGTGGCACCTGATATATTTGTCCAACTTCCCGTTGTATCACTAGTTGACTGCCACTGAAATACTATGCCTCCTGTTGACGAGAATCCTGTAGTGGACAATGTAAATGCAGTACTTGTGCCTCCTGATGATACCGGACTAACAGTCGCAGCACCCGCAGTAGGCGTACCGGTACACGGATTTGCACCGGTACCTGTCAATGGATAAGAACAACCACTTGGTACTCCTCCACCGCTAAACGTGATACTTTCAGAATAAGCAGCAACAGCCGAAGGAGTAAAGCGCACATAAATAGGTACTCCCGAAAAATCAGGAGGTGTAAAACTGTATGTCTGCGGAGTTGTGAACCAAGTAGAACCGTTGAATGAAAATTCAAAATTAGAAGAACTTGTATTCACCGTCAACGGGCTCGATGAAAGAGAAACTCCTGTCAAAGAAAAGACCTGAACAGCGGAAGTCACACCAAGACTTACGGTACCGAAACCAAGCGTTGATGGAGTGCCGTAAACATAGGTTCCCACAGGCGCAATTATCACTTGGCCATGGCTGTTTGCTGAGGTATATCCTTGAGTGTGGGTAATGGCTGTAACAACCGAGTTGGTGCTTGCGGGATAGCTGGAACCACCACCACCTGCACCGTTACTAACGGTACCACCATTACCGCCCCACCAGCCGCCGCCGCCGCCGCCTGCTGAGTAACATACGCAAGATCCTCCTTGCCCTTGCGTACCCGCGACACTACCAGAGGTTGCAGTGCAGCCCGGACCTGTTTGTCCGCCACCACATGCAATACCGGCACCACCTGATGCGCCGTTGCCCCCTGTCAAACCACCACCGGAGCCGCCCACGGGTCCAAAATCACCACCACCGCCGCCGCCGCCGGCAACAAGGATCACGCTTGATGCGTAAGCGCCGGACGCTGACGTACGAATGTCCGTAGCGCCGCCGCCACCCGCACAGTATGAACTACCTACAGCGCCTCCTATACCGCCACCATTCCATCCACCCGGACTCTGCGTACCAGAGTTATAGTTGTCGGCACCCTGACCACCTACGTTGATGTAAAGTGTCTGACCAGGTGTAACGTTTAGTGTAGCCTGAACTCGACCACCCATTGCCCTCGGACCTGAGCCACCCGCTGTCCACGAGCAGCAAGGCCAACCACCAGCTGCACCTTTCATGTCTACTACTACTTGTGTCACGCATGAAGGGACAACATAAGTCTGAGTTGAGCCAGACACACCGGCCCCTCCTACACCCGTTGTACCGTTAAAGTTAAAGGTTGTCACCTGCCCAAAAGCAGTAATACCTAAACTACACAAGATGGATAAGAATAATAGTTTTTTCATAACCTTGATTTAATCAACAGTTTTTTTATTTCGGTGTTTTGCTTCAATCAATTCGGTGATTTTTTCGTAAAAATTTTATCAAACAAATACAGCCAACAATAATAAAAGTCAACCGAAATTTTTTAACAGATTTCTTACTACACTATCGTCAACGAGCTTGATGGTAAAAACACAGGCTGTTAAAAATAGAAAATTTGATAGACTTTAGAATGTCAACTCTTTAACCGATTGTTAATGCAATGTTGTCAGAAATTAATCGATGATAGACGAGTAAACCGATGCAATATTTTCTAATACATAAAGTAGTAATAGAGAGGGATGTTATATGAACTCACTGTATTTTTTAACAAAATGTTCATCAAAAAAATATGTTTTGAATGTGGAAAAATATTTTCGAACGCGGAAAATAAAAATGACAAATATTTAAAGAATCCACCCGGCTGTAACTCGTAAATTGCACATTGAATCATGAGAGACGTACTATTCGAAGACCTCGGTGTAATTGCCTATGATCAAGCTTGGGCCTATCAGGAATCATTGATGAAGGCCAACCTTGACCTGAAGGCAGACTGGTATAAAACATCAGCACCAAGTGACATTTACAACATCCCGACAAAACACCATTTACTGTTTTGTGAACATCCTCATGTATACACACTAGGCAAGAGTGGCCACATGGAAAATCTACTTGTAAATGACGCCCGGCTAAAAGAGCTTAAAGTTTCTTTTTTCAAAACCAACAGAGGAGGAGATATAACTTACCACGGGCCGCAACAAATTGTTGGCTACCCTATTCTCGATCTTGAATACTTTGAAACCGACCTGGGTAAGTACATGCGTAATCTGGAAGAAGTGATCATACGAGTTCTTGAACATTACGGCATTTCTGCAGGCAGGCTATCAGGCTCCACCGGTGTGTGGCTTGATGCGGATATAAGAGGGAAAGCCCGCAAGATATGCGCCATGGGTGTGCGTTGCAGCCGCTGGATAACCTTGCATGGCTTCGCTTTCAACATTAATACCGATCTACGCTACTTCGACTATATTGTTCCCTGTGGCATCACAGACAAAAGTGTAACGTCATTGGAAAAAGAGCTTGGACGAAAAGTGAATTTGCAAGAGGTGAAAGATCTCCTCATCGAAAAATTCGAAGAAGTCTTTCAATGTGAGATACTGACTGACATTAACAAAACTCCAAACCACCTGCAGGCGACAGAATAACAACATTGAAAAAGCGTGGCATAACATATAACTGGGGCGACCGGAATCTTTCAATTGATTTGGGCAACCGTGTAGAAACCAGAATACGCGCACTTTATGTTGCGGAACTGATCTTTACAGCAGCAATGGCAACGATATTCATGCTGCAGTCGTTCCCGCTAAAACATAATGTCACGAACTGGTTGGCAACGATCGGCGCTTCACTTCTTTACCTACTTGCAGCATACCGATTCCTGGCCCGCATGTTCCAGAAAGAAAAACTTCTGATAGATACACATTGCATCACTATCATCAAACGTTCGTTGTTTACACAGGATGTCCGGAGGTATTTCTGGCGCGAAATCGGAGAATTACACTATCAGGGGAGAGGCGCAAAAACGGATCACCCACTCAAAGGAAAATCTTTCGATTATTTCGGTTTTGAAACACAGGAACACCTTATCCAAAGCCTTCATCACGAAGGAAATCTCTACTTCGATACTTTAAATGGACATCGTGTTTTTTTCGCGCCGGGAGTGTATTCATGGGACGCTGAAAAAATGGTTCAGATGATCAGGATATACATTGGCTCTGCGTTGAAACTTGGTCCGGAATGGGACGACATGCTGCAGGAGCAGGAATATGATGACAGCACTAAAAATTAGTCATTAGTGGTCGGACGTCACTGTTATGTAACCAGTTTCAAGCTCAGAACCAGCTCTCTTAAGAACAAATTTATACACGCCTTTGTGCTGAAAATTCCGCTTCTCAATGAGAATATAATCCACGGCTATGTCAGGAATACTCACAACTTTAGAGCCCTCCTTGTCGTAAAAATCAACTGTGTGTCCTTCCCTGCTTATACTTGTGGATAGCTTCACAAAAACGTGTCCAGTATTTTTCTGAACACCAACGTGTATCGGTGTCACAAACAACGGTTCTGTGATGTTATCGATGGGACGAGGCAAAACAATGTGCTTCAACGATAGTACGCTCAATTTATTATTGGCGGCCGATCCGGCTGAGTCTTGGACCATCATTTTGCCACTCCCTGATACAGTTAATACACACTCCGTATCAACAAACATCCTGCAAACATTGCTCTGCCATACAAGGCCTGAGTTGAATTCGATAACTAATTTGTAGTATCTGGGACCAGTCCTCCGGTCTGTGTCGAAATAATGTTGCACACCTTTCGCAGGTGACTCCAACCGTCCGATCCGATCAAACCGACCCGAACTATCAAAAGAACGATTAACCGCTATTTGTTTCACCCCATCATATTGGCACTGCCATGCAACATCTACCCTTCCACCGTCGCACTTGCAATTCATGCCCGGTAGCATTGGCTGACCAGCCACAACAAGTGAGCACAGCAGAGGCACAATCGCGCCAAGCACCCACCGCAGGGTTAGAGCAAGATTCATACACCAAACATAATCCAATATTTGAAAGGATTTTAACAAAAAACAGCACCGAGAACACATTAAAAACAAGCGAAAACGAATATATATTCAATGCAGTAGTTAATTTTGCACTTCGCCGGACCTAAACGGGGTAAAAATCTACATTTTTGAAGAATCGCATACTACTTCTAATCAGCGTCACGTGTATAACAATGATGTGCGTCTTCAGACCCACGGCATCCATAGGTCAGACCATACCCACAACCGGAACAGCAATCCGCGACACCAGCAAATACAAAACCAACACAAGTCGCTGGAAGGATCAGAAATCAAAAGTGACGTTCGAAAAACTGAACTCATTAAAAAACTACGAACCCGACTCGTCTATTCACACATTCCATCGGCGTTTGTTTCTTCAACCGTGGTCGCGCGACCTTGGTCTTACCGGTGGTCCGGCATACAATCTACTGTTCACCCCAGATTACAAAGTGGGCCCTACACTTGGCTATCGAGTGTTTGATGTGTACCGGTTCGACATCGATAGCCTTAATTACTACAACTCGGCACGCCCCTATTCTGTTTTCAGTTACCAGACCGTGGGGCGCAACGAAAATATAGCAAGCATTCTACATACTCAAAACCTGAAACCAAACTGGAATGTCGCTGTTGAATACCGGAAAACAAGCAATCCGGGGTATTACAAAACACAAAGAAATAATCATGACAATTTTGCGTTGACCACTCGTTACAAGAGTCTCGACAAGCACTATGAACTTAAAAGTGCACTGGTTTATAACAAACAACAGCAAGACGAAAACGGCGGCATATTGTTTGATTCAGTACTGACAGACCCGGCATACAGCGATAGAAAAACGCTGAATACCGCCCATGAATCACAGTACTCAACAACTCGTTCAGCAGTCACGAATGTACTTCGGGAATGCACATTCATGCTCCAACATAAGTATACCTTCGGTACCACCGACACTGCATTTGACGAAGAAGACACTACTGCTTATTCCTACACACTTACACCTCGGTTCAGCATCACCCATTCAACAACTATCAGTACCGAAAAACATCAGTACAAGGATCTTGCCCCAGATTCTATGAGATATATTTCTCTGTTTTCAAAGTCCTTCGCAAACAATGGCACAGGCTACTATGCACCGGGAATTGACTCGGTCTATACCAAACAGAATTGGTTTTGGGCAGACAGTAAAATACTTCTAAGTGGCTATCTAGGGAAAGCAGAAAACCAACTTCGATTCAGCGGCGGAGCCGGGATAAGGTACGATCAATTCTCATCTGCGCCTACAGTCATACCAATCGCAGACACCCCCTATTGGTCAACAGGCGTAGACCGCCATAGTAGGATGAGCACATTCATTGAAGGCTCAATTCGAAAAGAAGCAGCAAACTCCCGGGAGTGGGATTACGGGGCATCGCTTCGAATGTTAACATCAGGCAATTACGCGGGAAATTTCAATTTTGCAGCCACTGCAAGCAAGGAAATATCAAAAACCGTTGGAAGATTTATTGCTGGTGTCAATCAGCAACTCGGCAGCGCTCCCTTCAGCCTCACCGACTACAACAACCTCCACGTAAACCGCAGTTTTAGCTTTGAAAAAGAAAGCATCACTACACTTAGTGCCGGCATAGAGTCGGCAAAATTGAAAATGGGCTTTGGTGGAAGAGCTCATCTCATTGCCAACTATATCTTTTTAAACACAAAAGGTCTGCCCGATCAGTACAATCAGGCATTCTCTGTTCCACAGTTATGGGTAAGGAAAATATTCAAAGTTGGCTCTTTTTACCTCGACAACGAACTGGTATATCAGACAGCAACATCGGGCATACCGGTCAACTTACCAAATCTAATGGGACGGCATCAACTCAGTTTTGAAAAGCCACTTTTCGGAAGCGCCCTGCGACTAGCAACCGGCATAGAGTGCAGGTACAACTCAACTTATGCGCCGGCGGGTTATAGCGCTATATATAACCGTTTCTTTTATCAAGACTCATTGACGATAACAAACACTCCGGAAATGTGCGTGTTTGTGAACTTTAAAGTAAAACGCTTCCGAGCCTTCCTCATGTACGACAACCTGCAACAACGCTTCGCCAAAAATGCTATACTATTCACGGGTTCACCGGTCTTAAATCGTACAAATGGAAACGCCATAACCCCGGTTTATGCCGCGCCAAACTCAGTACTCAGATTTGGTTTCTCTTGGGCCATGAACAATTAACACTATTTCTTCATTGGCAATTGTTCTACAAACACCTTCCTTTTACCCCCACCACTCAGATCCTCAAAAACCTGATGTTGATCGGACAGCAAAAACGGGATAGACAAATTAGTCCATGTCTCATGGTCATACACCTTGTCATAAACCAACATCCTCGGAAAAAACCGATCATGATGCTTCTCGGTGGTGTACTTTGAAACACCATCATTCTTCCATTCATAATAACACGTCACAACATACTCCAACTTACCCCACCCACCCCTGTAATACTCATTAGTGTATTGATACAATATCTGGTCAGCATACCACAGACCGTTCAGCTTTCGATAAGTCATATCCAATGCTGCGTCCTTTAGCTCACAATAATATCGTCGTTCGGGTAATACCCAGTTATTACCACCATTTACGAAATAAGTGTAGTCTCTGTACCGGTACGTCTGACGTTGAAATCGCACCAGCGCGAAAGACCTTCTTTCAATTGTTATCACGCCTCGTTCGTAAGACTCTCCCCAAAAAGAAGTACCAAGGTTAATTACCCCGTGTTTCTCCAAAGAAAAATCATTTATCAGGTATTTGATAACATACACTCTGTCATCTTTATTAGTTGTGTCAAATGCGAACCTGTATTTCGAGAATCGCGAAGGCTGGAGGCTGCTCCCGTCGAGATTATGAACAATATTTTCTGCGAGCGGCACATCAATAGAATTTGATTCCGGATGACCAGGTTCGTACTCGGGCTGGGTCCATCGAACATTCGTTACAGCAAAGGCATAATCAGGCACAATTTTCCTGCGTTCCTTCTTCAGTCTCAGCATTATCTCCGGTAATGCTTCAACGAGATTGGCATACTTTCCGTTGATCTTCTGATATTGTCTGTAAGAAGAACTACAGAAAAAGGCCGTATCACTATTGTTTACCGGTATCATTTCTACAGCCGTTCTTACAACATTCTCTGCAGTCAGACCCTTAATAGTGTATCCCTCCAACTCTTTCGGGAGGATCTCAACATAGATGGTGTCAATTGTTTTTCCGGTTAGTTCATGTGTCAGATTCACCCTACACCCTATCGCCGATATCGAAAAGTTCACAAAACGTATCGAATCGGGGAGCTTGCAGGAAAACCGCCCGATATCATCTGTAGGAATTTGGGTCTGAATCTCATGTACATTCACTGATGCATGCGCTAATGCAGTAGAGTCAACACTATTGATGAGTACAGCATTAAAAACCTGACCATACAAACCTGCCATAGAACCAAACAGGGTGATCAAGAATACCAGAACGAAACGAATCATAATAATAAAGACGTGTAAATCATCACAAACCTTTGAACGTAAACCAGACAACAATAAAAAATCGGGAACAACGCAGTGTCGTCCCCGATTCCTGAAATTACGTAACACTACTTATCTAACGTAAACGGTATCACTTGACGTGTTGTGCTACTTGTCATCGTTATAAAATACACTCCGGATGCAATTTCTACCGGTAATACGATCTCAGTATTCAATACTCCGTTCAGAATTCCAGCTTCACCAGTTTGAATGGTCTGACCAAGAATATTAACTACAGTAAAAGACACCTTTTCATTATCTACTCCCGCAATATAACCTGTCAACGCAAAAGCACCCCGGTTAGGATTGGGAATGATCTGTAATTGTCCTCCACCGTCCAGATCTGCTACACCCGTGCTTCCACCACCGGTTTTCATTTCAATTCCGTTACTCATCACGATATAGGGAGTAGCACAAGGCAGGCTGGTGGTCACTTTACAATGAACGTACTGTCCAGGCAACAGCGTATTACTTGTGAATGTGATATTAGTTGCGCCCGCAACGGCAGCCGTATTGACAAACCATTGATAACCGGGAGTTGCACCTGCATTGGTAGTTACTGCGACAAACGTCATCGGCACACCGGGCACAAACACTGCCGGACTTGAAGATATTTCGACAGACTGCACTACATTAGGCATCACACGTATGGTATGAGGTGTACTGTTCACAGTTGCCACAGTAGGGCAAGTCACGTTTGAAACCATCCTACAAACAATAACATCCCCATTGGCAGGCGTAGCCAGACTGTATGTAGAACCAACACCGGCAAACACGCCATTCTTTGTCCACCAATAAGCAGGCGATGTACCACCAAAATTTGGCGTAGCCGTAAATGACACTCCGTCACCAACACATATAGTATCACTCGGTGTGGCCGTTACATTCACTGAAGGCACTACCAAGGGATTAACCGTCATGGTTACGGATGTTGTCACAACAGAAGGTACTGCACAACTATTGCTGCTGGTCAATTGACAGGAAACAACATCTCCATGTGCGGGCACATAAGAATAACTTGAACTTGTAACACCAACAAAAGTTCCATTAACAGCCCAACTATACGAAGGAGAAGAGCCTCCATTGGTAATTGTAGTTGTAAAATTAACCGGAGCTCCTGTACCACAAACGTTTGTACCCGGCAGTGCATTCACCACAATAGTGGGAACCACAATAGCCAACGGGCTTAATGTGAGTACAATGTCCGGTGAATAACTAAAACAACCGACAAGATTTGCCACCCTTACTCTGTATGTTCCCGCAGCACCTGTAGTGTACGTGCCACTTGTTGCACCGGCGATGTCAGCCATGCCTGATTGCCACTGATAAGAAAATCCCGCCCCAGTAGGCAACGCACTGAATGTGGTAATGCCACCGGTACACAAAACAAACGAACCTGTAGGCGTAGTGGTTGCTGTTGGTGTAGTGTTTACCGTTAGGGTCATGTTAGCACTCGACACACACCCGAATACGTTTGTGTGTTCGTATGTAACAATAGTAGTACCCGCCCCTAAACCACTTAATACACCACCCGCAGTTATTGTGGCAACAGAGGGAGACCCACTTAACCACACGCCCGGCGACACTGCACTGGAGAGAACAATGGAGCTACCCTCGCACACAACCGACGGACCCGCAATTGGCGGCACCGCTGTAGGAGCATTTACAGTGATTGCATAGGTTGCGACCGCTGATCCGCACGCACCGGTCACGGTGTAAGAAATTGTCACAGTCCCGGCACCAACAGAAGTAACCACACCTCCTGCCGAAACTGTCGCGACAGCTGCATCGCTTGTTGCCCAAACACCACCGGGTGTTGCGTTTGCAAGCGTAGTCGTCTGACCCAGGCAAATAGACGTCACGGCACCGGTAATTGGCGCAGTGAATGCGGAATCGAGCACAACCGATACAGGCAACGAAACACTGTCACAAACACTTTGATTGACAATCACCACATAGCTGCCACCAAGCGAAGCTGAATAGCTGTTCGACGTTGCACCGGAAATGTTTACTCCATCTTTTTGCCACTGGTAGGAGTAACCTGCGCCTGTGGGTGTACTCAGCATCACACTGCCGCCAAGGCAGAACGATGTAGGACCGCCTGCAGTAATGTGAGCGTCTGGCGTATTGCACAAAGGTCCGTCCACCAGCATATACCTGCCATAGCCCGTAAGGGATGCCCTAAAACCAACATAATTGCCGCCATAAGTAAGCGCTACAGGCACAACGACAGAATTTGCAGTGCTGACAGTAGCGTCTGTAGGTGCTGTTGTCTTCAGCAGAAACAGAGTAGTAGGATCTACACCTGCCAACTCAGCATTGGTCATATAGAAAGTGATGTCTGAAGTGGTGATAGCACCGTTAATTGTCGGGTTAATATTTACCTCTTTAAGCGAGCGATTGATAGCGGAGAATGCCGCCGGCACCATTCCTGTACCCTGCTGAGTCACAGTGGCTGTAACGCAACCGAGGTCATTATCCGGATTTTTCAACCCTGCAATGAGCTGCGTATCTGCAGTACTGTAAAAATACACCTCCTGTCCGGCCCTCACATTCCAAACGCGCGTGCTGGATGCAACTGTCTCTACCGTCATAGGAGGAACCGACTGTTTAAATCGCATTACCGGCTTCACAACAACCCTGTTCCCGGTTGAGAAACCCAAAGAACAACCTGTTCCCGATCCGGTATTCGTGACGTTATAATCACCTATTATGTAGTCACTTTGCTGCACACCCTGTACCCTATCGTTGGCGCTGAAGGTAGCAGCATTCATCCCATAACAGAATTGAACAACAACATTGCCTGTGCCATTCCAAGTAAATGTTCCTGTGTTGAAATCTATGGAATCCAGACCAAGATTTGTAGTGTGGTTTCCAAGATATACCTGAGTCAGACCCGCGGTCACAAAGTTAGAATACAGGTCTGCAGCATTAGTGTTCGCCATGCTCACCGTAAAACCAATGAACGGAGCAGTTGACGCCTTTGTAAGTACATTCAAAGCTATCTGTGTAATCGGCACGTTTGGCACAACGCCTGCAGCAACCAGTTCATTGGCATAAATGATGTATTGTGATCTCGCACGCCTCTGAGTACCATAAAACGGAGAAGTGAAATCACTAGTCACAGGTATCCCGTTGTTGGCTGTCGAATAACGCAGCCCTCCCAAATATGGAATGCTATCATTATTGTTGATAACTACAGTCATTGAGTCATTAAACGGTGCAACAGTGGCCCCCGTTCCTGCAGGCGTCACGGTGAAAGCAAGGTCTACATGCTTATTGTCGTTAACAGCACCATTATCAAAAATGGTCATCGTAAAGAACTTCGTAGACGTGTCACCGGGAGGGAACGTAACCGTTGTGGTACTCAAAGTATAGTCAAGCCCCAGAATAGCTGTTGATGTAGGTGCAACAACAATGTTTGCAACGGGACTTCCTCCTGAGATCGTACCTATAGGCTTCAACCCTATGTTCAATGTTCTTGAAGCAGGGCACGTCACGGCAGGAGATGCCTCCGTCACCGTTGCTTTAGTTACAGAAAAAGCTATCTGTGGCGTACACACCACAAATTGTCCACCAACACCCACGGCGTACCAGGCATTTGTTACACTCTGAGCTTCCGGAGAACAGGGACCGTACAATATGTTAGCTGCATTTATCGACGCTGTCCTCATATCTGCATATGTCGCATTGTTCGCCAATACCAACTCAGATTGATATAGGATGATGCCGGATTTTGTCCACCCCAAAGGGTTCACAACATAACTGTTTCCCAATCCATTTGTACCGGTACCACCATTCACCAGCAGATAATACCAGTAATTCATGAGTCCACTGTTCCTGTGTACACCACAATAGTCATTACCACCTGTTGGGGTACACCCAACTACATTGATCCAGTTGGTACCACCATAAGTATTTGGCTGCCCCTGAAGAAGCGGAGAGCTCATGCTGCGTAATGGCTCTGTGCCTATCTCCTCACCCATCTCCCACGCATTCTTCGGCATTGCATCTACCTCATGCGGATCCGCCCAATGTTCTATCGTTGCGCCCCAACAGTCGCTGAAAGCCTCGTTCAAAGCACCCGACTCCTTTTCATAGATCAGATCACTCGTCGCCTGACATACACCATGCCCAATTTCATGAGCCGTAACATCCATACTCGTCAGCGGACTAAATCCGCCCGCCGCAATACCCGAGCCATCGCCATAGGTCATTGACACACCGTTCCAATATGCGTTGTTGTAGTTAGTGCCATAATGAACGTACTGCAACAATATCCCGTTCATCCCGTCCCAACTGAGCCTGCCATGTTCAGTAAAAAAATAATCATACACCTTTGACGCTCCCCAGTGTGCATCTAATGCAACATTATTACTCGGAATGTTCGGCCAGGTGTTGGTTGCACTTGCAAACTGTGTTGCAGCACCGTATGACGTTCCATTACCCATGTTGAGGGTATGAACACCATCCCCCCTTGTTGAATCAAACAAGTAGTAAGTCGATGGCATTGTAGCTGACTGGAATGGAACAACTCCGCTGTAGCGTGATGCACCGGTTGCCGCAACATGCTTGATCATCTGATTCGAGAAAAGCACATGTCCGTCATTTGCATCAATATAAACAACCTGCCTGCTCAACGGCTCCTCTGCATAAATATCGAATGAATACGCCAGATGCAACTGCCTATCTTCCTTTGCGTCGCGCATATCCTCTATCCACACCATAGTACCTTTCGGCAGGTATGAAGTATCGGATTTGTGATACAACTTCTTGATATACTCCTCCTCAATCGGGTTCTGCCACTTGTACTTCGACGCCCCTACAAAACTCAACGCACTTGCGAGCGCTTCAGACTCCGATTTTGACGGTGTAACAGCCAGGTCATTTGTTGGCCGGTAGTAGTTACCTGTCATGAAACTCACTTTCCCGTCACGACCAGTAAGTGTGTACCCTCCATGTGCCACTTTTATCCCTTTGTAGAACTCTTCGTATCTATCGGTTGTAATACCTGCTTTGGTAGTTATACTGTTCTTAAAACGCAAAGACGTAGGACCACCTTGCTTCATAGCCAGTACACCGGAAAAAACAAGATCAGGCTGTGTCATTACATACACCGACTCCGGTCCGAAAGAAACAGACGTTGGAGTGTTATCTATCGCATTTCTTTTCTGAGAAATTATACCGCTTTGAGAAACCTGAGCCTGAACAGTCGTCGTTAAAACACCAAATAACGACGTAACAATCACGTTACGCAACAATCCGGCACGCGACATCAAATGACATTTTTTCATCTGCATCAATAAAATTTGCTTAAAGTTAATGTAAAAACATCAACATTAGTGCCTCAATGTCAGATAAATAGCTTCCGGCCGTCCTAATTTAATGTTTCGATCTTGCTCGGGTAGTCTTAGTTAATTCACCGGGCTTTCCAACCTTAAATTCATTATCGTCAGGATTCTTTTCAATCAGTAATAACCTGGGGTCTAACACCACCTTGTACGGCCGCTCTTTCACAGCTATCTTCAACTTATTAATACCCTGGTGAAGCTTGTACTTATTCAAAGTGATCAACTCACTCCTATTCTTAAACACGCCGATCTCTACATAGCTATCACCATTAGCTTTTACTTCCTTACCGGTACTATCTGCATAGTTCTTTTCAAATTGAACGGTCAGGTCCACATCGTAACCGCCATTCGTAGCAGTCCTTTTGGCGTCAGTGATCTTACTGTTGTGTATCGTGATCTTCTCAAACAGATCGGCAACAAAATACTGCAATGAGTCTGGAGTCGACTGCCTGATGCTGGCTATCAGATCCAAAGTAGTTGGATAGGGAGGCCCCTTAAAGGCAAACTTCTCAATAAAACGTCTCACCGCGGCATTCATGCTGTCCTCACCAAGATACTTGTTCAACGCATGCATTTGAACACCACCCTTCTGATAAAGAATATAGGACTGACCTGCATCGGCATATGCCCATGGTTTCTCCTTCTCCGACTCGCCCGACCGGGAACGCAGATAATTGTCCATCTCTATCTTCAAAAATTTTCGCAAACGCTCCTCTCCATATTCGCGTTCCAAAACCATTATAGCTCCATACTGCGCCAATGATTCAGACAAAATATTGGAACCTTCAACATCAGCTCCTACCACCTGATGCGCAAACCACTGATGGGCTACCTCATGCGCGGTCACATAAAACGGATAGTCAACATTATCTGACTCCTTTGCATTCACATCGGCAATAAAACCTATTCCCTCTGAGAAAGGAATGGTATTCGGAAACGACTGCGCGAATGTTGCATACCTTGGAAACTCAAGAATTCTCACCTGCTTGTGCTGATAATTTGAAAATGAAGCTGTGTAGTAACTCAATGATTTCTTGATGCCATTCATCATGCGGTCCAGATTGTATTCATGTCCGGGATGATAGAATATCTCCAGATTCACACCGTTCCATACGTCCCTTTTCACTTTATAACGAGCAGACAAGAATGAATAGAAATTCAAGATCTTGCTATCCATCTTGTAGTGATAGAATTTTCGCCCGTTTTCTTCCCATTCTTTCTGCAAATAGCCTGGTGCCACAGCTATCTGATCGCGTTCTGTACTTACCGTAGCATCAAGCGTCACAAAGTCAGCATCATGAATGAACAGGTTGCGCTGCCATGCTGCTGTGTCATTGATCTTATTGGCAGTTGGGCGATAGGCAAGCCCATACTTCTTTCTGTCAGCATTGTCCGAAATTTCATACTGTTCATTATACCCGATAGATGGAAGGAAACTCTGATTATTAATAAACGTACCATTGTATAAAGGCGTCGCCAAACCCGTAAAACCATTCTCAAACCCACGACTCACCATCTCCATGTCAAAGTCCAACGAAACGCTTGCGCCCGGCATCAAGGGGCTTTCCAATTTCAGGATCCGGTAGTCCGCTATCACCGAGTCTTTATAGACTTCTTTGTACGGCAGACCAAGTGCCATCTTCCTTACCTTCAACTTGCCCGGCATGATCACATGCACCGAGTCAATCTGCGCGTTGGATTTATTCACCAGCACGTAGCTACCCTCTACATGCAATGCCCTTTTTGACGGATACAGATCCAGAAAGAGTTTCACATCAGATATCTTGGGTTGCGGTATCCCCTTGTATTTTCTGTAAGTCCTTTCGTAGGCTACCTGCTCTTTTTCCTGCTCAGTGTTTGTCTTGAAATCATTCAGCACATTAGTGTTGTAGTAAATAAAACCACCACAAACTATAAAGACAACAAAACTTCCGGCAACAAGACCCCACGATCTTTTATTGACACTTGTCAATGCCTCAGTTATGCGCAGCTTCAGGCTCCTCTCGGTTCCCCGTGCCCACAACAGACTGGATAACCCCGCCAGCGCTAAACAAAATGCGCCCCAGTATAATTTAAACACAAAATAGGGCCATACACTATGTCCGAAACCGTTCATGTCCGAATACACGACAGCGGGATTAGATGAGAAAACAAGGAGGTTGTGTTTCAGAACCAATGGCGCAAAAACAGAATTCCAGAAATAGAATAGAGCCACAATAAAGTAACCAAGGTATTTGTTGCGTACTAACGTCTGCACAAACACTGACAGGATAGCGAGAAACACCATATCAGGCAATACGATACCCAGCAAATACTGAACATATAATATGGGTTCGATATTGGTATACCCTTTAGACAACTGCACAAGGATACCGCATAACATAATAATACCGACAAGTATCACTTGCATAAATATCAGACCGAACATCTTACTGGCATAGAAAGCCCAGTTAGGCACCGGTAGCGCATCGGTAATGTTCCTCATCCTGAATTCTCGCTCCCTCCACACAAGTTCTCCTCCGAACAATATCGTCAGTATCACAATGAACAACGTGAAGGTCCCGCCAAAACTCTCAACAACCTGGTAGGTGACTGGCAATGTCGTTGTTTCATATATCTGCCCCATCTGCATCGAAACCAAAAAAAGTAGCAACATACCAAACAGCAGGATGATTCGGAAGTACACATTCCTTAGCAAGGTCAAACATTCATTCTTGGCAAGGCCCCACAGGTTTCCCAGTAACGCACCGGTGCCGAACGAACGCTGCACTTCCGGCAGCGAATCTCTTCTGAACATCGATGGAATGAACGATACTTTCGACGGCTCAGCCGCCACAGGCTTCCTGAATGATATCCTCCTCGGCGCAGCTGAGAAAGAAAAGTAGCTGTAACCTATCGCCCAGATGCCAGATGCGATTACCAACCATAACAACCGGTTATAAAGGAAATAGCCCTTTAGTGGCAACAACAAATGGTTCTTCTCCCAGGTCGACCAATATTTAGCAATGGTCCGTTTTGCAAAATTACCCATAGGATCTGCCAGCGCCGCAACCGATTGATGATCCAATCTGCCAAAGAACGAGCCGGCCACGCCATTAGCTACAAAAAACACAATAAGCGAAAGCCAAATCACGAAAATGTCGCGAGAGATAAGGCTCACGGCAAAAAATATAGTTCCAAAAACTATCGCGTTCGGGACTACTGTATACAGATAGCTTGTTACGTAGGGAGCCAATGCAAATTCTCCGATCCTGTCAGCATTAACCATCGGCATCGCATACCCCAGCATCATCCCGAAAGCAGGGGCAGACAACACAAGTAGAGTCACCAGCATGGACGCTGAGAATCGTCCGCTTAAATAACTCAAACGCGATACAGGTGTGGTGAATATCATAGAATAAGTATTGTACTTAAAGTCCTTCAGGACAGCATTACCCACCATGGCCACCAATATGATCAACCCGATGTAGTTATTGATCTGACCAAAAAACGCGTCAATAACCAACGGTGAATTCGCGAAGACTTTGTCTCCACCCGTGTCGAACTTAACATCAGGAAAAGCACCACCTGCCATCAATGCCACAAGAAATGTCACTGCCAGCAGTACAAAAAAGTAAACGTAAGTAGAGAGAGAACGTAATAATCTCCTCACTTCAAAAGTGAATATTGAACCGAACATAAAATATTATGGATCTGGAATGTTTAGAAATAAAAATGATCATTGTAGCAACAGCCCGAGACCTAAGAGATATTTGCAAAATAGATATCCTCCAGCGTCGCCCTTTCTCGCTCAAATCCATTACCGGGATCGATCTCACTGTAAATATGTACTACCATTTTCCCACCGGAGAGCTTCGACAATACCAACTGATAATTCTGCTGATAGTGCGCCACTTCATCCTTCGCAACCCGTTTGCTCCATATTTTTCCCTGATATTCATTAAGCAGTTCTTCTGGGTTACCCCTTCTCACTACCCTGCCACCGGCAATGATTGCCATATCATTACACAACTCGCTCACATCATCAACAATGTGGGTAGATAAGATCACCACTATATTCTCACCTATTTCACTCAAAAGGTTATTGAACCTCAGACGTTCTGCAGGGTCCAGTCCTGCTGTCGGTTCATCAACAATTATGAGCCTCGGATTTCCTATCAACGCCTGTGCGATGCCAAAACGCTGTTTCATGCCTCCTGAATAACCTGCAAGAAATTTCGACCTGTGATTATACAGATTCACTTGCTCCAACAATGCCTTCACCAGTTCGTTTCTTTCTTTGTCGTTATTCACTCCCTTCAGCCTTGCTATGTAATGCAGCATTTCCTCTGCCGACACTTTGGGGTACACACCAAATTCCTGTGGGAGATACCCCAACGTTTTCCTGAGTTCTTGCTTGTTTGTCAAAACATCAATCCCATCAAAAACAATTGAACCACTGTCTGCATCCTGCAATGTTGCAATGGTTCTCATTAGTGAACTTTTTCCGGCACCATTGGGCCCCAACAACCCAAACATACCGTTAGATATGTCTAATGTAACGTCTTTTAATGCCTGTACACCGTTGGGATAGGTCTTTGATAGATTGCTGATCTGTAACATTTCTGGAGATTTTATAGTGGTATATCGGAAATGTACGCATTTTGTTACAACATTATTCAAAATAATATACTACGCTATATTTCAGAGGGTTGTATAACAAAAAAGAGTCGCACAAAATGTGCGACCCTTCAACCAAATTCGAAATATATCGTAATGAACTATGAGCTACATGTAATACAACCATCTTCCATACTGCATGTAGGCCCGGTAAATTCTGTCGTGATGTCATCAGCATCGTTTTCAGCAACCTTGGTTTCTGCCGTCGGTATCACAGGCTCTATTTCCTGACTTGCCTGCTTCTCGACAGTGAATTGTACGGCCTGAGTGGCTGCCTGCGTACGCAGATAATACATGCCTGTCTTCAGGCCCTTCTTCCACGCATAGAAGTGCATAGAGGTAAGTTTCGACATAGTTGGGCTATCCACAAACAGGTTCAGAGATTGTGACTGGCAGATGTAAGCCCCCCTGTCAGCGGCCATATCGATCAGATTACGCTGCTTGATTTCCCAAACTGTCTTGTACAGTTCTTTGATATTAGCCGGTATCTCGTCTATATGCTGAATAGAGCCATTTGCTTTGATGATGGCATTCTTCATCGTGTTGTTCCACAATCCAAGCTCCGCCAGATCTTTCAAAAGGTGTTTGTTCACGATGATGAATTCACCGCTCAATACGCGACGGGTATAGATGTTTGACGTATATGGTTCAAAGCACTCGTTATTACCAAGTATCTGCGATGTTGACGCCGTCGGCATCGGAGCAACGAGGAGTGAGTTCCGCACACCATGCTCCATAATTTCCGCACGCAATGCGTCCCAGTCATACCTGTCTGATGGCTTCACATTCCACAGATCAAACTGGAATTTACCCTGCGATAGCGGTGAGCCATGGAATGTCTCATAATGCCCTTCAACCTTTGCGATATCCTTACTTGCGGTCATTGACGCATAGTATATCGTTTCGAAGATGTTCTTATTGAGCAGTTTCGCCATGTCGCTTTCAAATGGCAAACGCATAAGTATAAATACGTCAGCAAGTCCCTGAACGCCCAAACCTATCGGACGGTGACGAAGGTTCGAATTACGAGCTTCTTCAACAGGATAATAGTTATTGTCAATGATCTTATTCAGGTTGCAGGTGATGTGGTAAGTAACTTCATACAACTTGTCGAAATTGAACTTGCCGTCCTGCACAAATCTTGGCAACGCTATAGATGCAAGGTTACATACTGCTACCTCATCAGGACTTGTGTACTCGATGATCTCAGTGCACAGGTTACTGCTCTTTATAGTACCCAGGTTCTGTTGATTGCTCTTCGCGTTTGCGGCATCTTTATACAGCAGGTACGGTGTACCGGTTTCGATCTGCGCCTCCAGAATGGCAAACCAAAGGTCTTGTGCCTTAATAGTTTTTCTTGCCCTGCCATCAGCCTCATACTTCGCATACAATGCTTCAAACTCCGCACTGTGGCACTCAGACAAACCCGGAGCCTCATTTGGACAGAACAAACTCCATGTACCATTTTCTTCAACGCGCTTCATGAAAAGATCAGGAATCCACAAAGCATTGAAGAGGTCACGTGCTCTTAATTCTTCTTTACCATGATTCTTGCGAATGTCGAGGAAATCGAAAATATCAGCATGCCATGGCTCCAGATATATTGCAAATGCACCCTTTCTCTTTCCACCTCCCTGATCCACGTAACGTGCAGTGTCATTGAACACGCGCAGCATCGGTATTAAGCCATTGCTCGTACCATTAGTTCCACCTATGTAGCTACCTGTTGCACGTACATTATGAATAGCCAAACCTATGCCACCGGCACTCTGCGATATCTTCGCAGTCTGCTTCAGTGTATCGTAAATACCATCTATACTGTCGTCCTTCATGGTCAACAGAAAACATGAAGACATTTGTGGTTTTGGCGTACCTGCGTTGAACAATGTTGGTGTCGCATGTGTGAACCAACGTTCGCTCATCAGGTTATATGTCTCTATAGCGCTCTTTATGTCATGCTTGTGGATTCCAATAGCGACACGCATATACATGTGCTGCGGACGTTCCATGATCTTACCATTGATGCGCAGCAGGTAAGACTTCTCGAGTGTCTTAAAACCGAAATAATCAAATCCGAAATCACGATCATAAATGATCGAACTGTCCAGCAGCTCAGCATTTGCCTCAATGATCTCAGCAACGTCATCAGCCAACAGTGGCATCTTCCTGCCGTTGGTTTCGTCTGTGTAGTTATACAACAAACGCATCGTTTCAGAAAACGACTTAATGGTATTCTTATGGAGATTGCTGATGGCAATACGACTTGCCAGCAAAGCGTAGTCCGGATGTTTGATAGTGAGCGACGCAGCCGTTTCCGCAGCCAGGTTATCCAATTCGGTGGTCGTAACCCCGTCATAGATCCCCTCTATCACTTTCTTCGCAACATCTATCACGTTCACCGCCCTGTTCAGGCTGTACGACAATTTCTCGATGCGTGCCGTGATCTTATCAAACTTTACGCTTTCTTGCTTCCCGTTCCTCTTTATTACGTACATATAGAAATAATATTATGAGTTAGTGTGTATTTGTATTGATAATTTGTTCTTCTCCCTTAAAAATCCTCATCAAGAGAAAAACTCTGCGATGCTGAACCGGCTATCACTCCCGCTTTCTGGTAGTCGCCGACACGCTTTTCAAAGAAGTTTGTTTTACCCTGCAGAGAGATCATCTCCATAAAATCGAAAGGATTGCTCGTGTTGTAAACCTTTTCGTATCCCAATTCTGCTATCCAACGGTCAGCAACAAACTCAATATATTGCTGCATTAATTTGGCGTTCATTCCTATCAGGTCCACCGGTATCGCCTCGCTTATAAACTGCTTTTCAATCGTCACAGCTTCACAAATGATATCGTAAACCTGCTGCTGAGAAAGTTTGTTCTTCAGCATACTGTACAACAGACATGCAAATTCACAATGCAGCCCCTCGTCCCTGCTGATCAACTCATTACTGAATGTCAGGCCAGGCATCAGCCCACGCTTCTTCAACCAGAATATCGAGCAGAAGCTACCGCTGAAGAAAATGCCTTCAACTGCGGCAAATGCAACCAGACGCTCAGCAAACGTACCGTTCTCTATCCACCTCAGTGCCCACTCTGCTTTGCGGCCTACACCCGGCACTGTTTCAATTGCATGAAACAGCCTGTTCTTTTCTTTATTGTCCTTTATGTAAGTATCAATCAGCAAAGCGTATGTTTCAGAATGAATATTCTCCATCATGATCTGAAATCCGTAAAAACACCTTGCTTCTGGCAACTGAACCTCTCTCATGAAGTTCACAGCCAGATTTTCATTTACAATGCCATCACTTGCAGCGAAAAATGCCAGGACATGCGATATAAAGTGACGCTCTCCATCATTGAGATTTTCCCAATGCTTCAGATCATCACCAAGATCTATCTCCTCTGCTGTCCAAAAACTCGCTTCGTGTTTCTTGTATAGTTCCCACACCTTTGGGTAGTTAATGGGCAACAAAACAAAACGGTCTTTATTCTCCCTTAAAAGTAACTCATCCTGCATAGTCATTAATTTTATCGCATTTACTTGTAACAGGGTTTACATTCCTTAGGTGTACCTTGTTTACACCATCTTCGAACGACTCGGTTTTCTTATCCCCTTATCGACTCAAATGCTTACCGGTCCTCGCTTTCACAACACTCAATAAACGCACAATTAAGTTTCTATTAAGTCTCTGTCCTGTTGAAGTACCTCTCAAAGCCCTTACCGATACCAAACAAATGTATACAGGAATACCACCCGTTTTTGAAAATGATTTACACAAACTGTGGATAACAGGAATTGCAAAAAAGAGGTGCCACCCAATACTACCATACAATAATATTATATAATATGAGCGCAATTTTAGGGTGTTGATATTCACGAAAAATGTGGATAAAATGTGGCCGTCTAAACCCATGTTTTGTTGCTATTTTCAAAAAAAATCAGGATATAGAGAGTGTAGGCATACCAAATATCCCTACTGATAGACAGTGAATACACAGGGGGCTATACGACGGCGCTTGGGCAGTCCGCTCAAGACAAAATCCCTACCTTCGCAGGCATCCCACTAACAAAAACAGAAATTATGGATCAGGTTCAGGAATTCAACGAATACAGGGCAAAAATGAACGAGGTGATACTCGGTAAGAACAATAAAGTTATCAACCGTCTTTTCAATCTCGATACAAATACCTACGCGGAAGGCGCGCTACCTGTGCGCACCAAAGAAATGCTGGGACTTGTGGCAAGCATGGTGCTGCGTTGCGACGACTGTATCAAATATCACTTGGGCAAGTGTTTTGACGAAGGAATAACTACCGATGAAATGTATGAGATTTTCGCAGTGGCAAACATCGTGGGTGGAACAATTGTGATTCCACACACACGCCGTGCTGCCGAGTACTGGGAAGTACTCAATGGAAGATCATAGGCTTATGAACGGGCAGTTGGACCTTATCAAAGTGTCCGACTGCTCCGCTCCACCCTGCATAATTTCAACTTCGAAACCGGAGCAACCACCAGTGGGAATTTTTCCACTACCACATTGCTGGTATCAAGACCAAAACCTTTCTCTTCCGACAAACTATAGTGTTTTATAAGGAAATGCAGCTTCATCATTAGCTGCTCCCATGCGGGCAGCTCATTGTCCTGACTCAGGAATTTCTCCATCACTACGAACGAGAAGTCACCTATCATGTTGCTGTTCTCAAGGCTGCGATACCTGCTTTTGAGATCCACTTCTTTAGCGGCCAAAAGATCCTCAACAACCTTCTTAAACAACAAATTGATCCTCGGCTGAACCCTGAAACCTAACCTGAAATCCACCCTGATGATATCATTCGGAACGATATGCTCTACAACATACTCACAAGTATAAGGCTCATCCAGAGTATCTACGTGCACCAGCCAATATATATCAGCTCTCTTGGGCTTGTTGTACAATATCGAGTACATAACCTTGTGTTCTATCTCGCGCGGATTATCGGCACTAGTAAGGTACACAAGGTGCGTAGCATATTTCGGCACTGACTCATCATTACTCAGCTCGTTAAGTTTTGAGATGTAGTTATCCAATCGGACAAACTCCACATATCGGTTCTTGATCTTTCTTGCCTTGAACCAGTTATACATCACAAAGAAAAGGCCACCACCTATCACCAATGTAACGTACCCCCCGTGAGGGAACTTCTCAACATTGGCGAGCAAAAACGCAAGTTCAATCGTAAGGTAAATGACAAGATATAGATAGATAAATGCCGGATTCTTCCTCCGCAACACAAGGAAATTTGCAAACAGGATCGACGTCGCTATCATACACATGGTAATAGCCAGGCCATAGGCCGCTTCCATATTTGACGACTTTTCAAAATGCTGCACGATCCAGATACATCCCACAAACAACATCCAGTTGATCGCAGGAATGTAGAGCTGCCCCCTGGCCTCGGTTGGATAACTGATCTTGAACTTGGGCCACAGGTTCAGTCGCATCGATTCACTTATCAGCGTGAAAGAGCCTGATATCAAAGCCTGACTCGCAATGATCGCGGCACTCGTAGCGATGATGATACCGGCGTACAAAAACCAATCCGGCATCACACCATAGAACGGATTAAAGCCCGACTCCACCATTTCCGGTGTGATCACTTTTCCGTTGTAATTCGAAACAAGCCACGCTCCCTGCCCCAGGTAGTTCATAATGAGACATGCCTTCACAAATATCCACGAATATCTGATGTTCCATTTCCCGCAATGACCAAGATCTGAATACAACGCTTCTGCTCCCGTAGTACAAAGGAACACGCCACCCAATATGAAAAATCCTTTAGGATAGGTAACAAGCAACTTCACTCCATAATACGGATTGAATGCTTTGAATACCTGCAGATCATCGCTGAAATGGACAACACCCAACAGTGCAAGCATACCGAACCACAAAAACATAATTGGCCCGAAAAACCTGCCTATAAATGCAGTGCCGAATTGCTGAATGAAGAACAACAAAGTAAGGATAGCAATGACTATGTAAACGATTGAGTCCTGACTGATATCAGCCATCGCAGGCACCTGCTTAAGACCTTCAATTGCTGAAGTTACCGAGATCGCGGGAGTGATCATTCCGTCCGCAAGAAGGGCAGCGCCACCTAACATTGCGGGAACCACCAACCATTTTCGCCTGCGTCTTACCAATGCAAACAATGAGAATATACCTCCCTCACCCTTGTTATCGGCCTGCAATGTAAGGATCACATACTTCACAGTTGTCTGTAACGTCAACGTCCAAATGATAAGAGACAATACCCCGATTATCAGCTCACCTGATATCACCTTGTCTTTTATTATGGCATTAAGCACATATAGTGGCGACGTACCAATATCCCCGTAAATGATCCCGAGCGCTATCAGTAATCCTGCTATCGATGCTTTATTGTGCTTAGCCGACATATGCTGTTATTTGCCTTGCAGACACATCGAGCCCTTGCGGCATTTCGCCGAACTTAATGTGCTTGCAATTGATTCCGTAAAATTGTTGGGGGTAACTCTCCTGATAGACCAAAGAGACCAGACGTCGGCAAAGGTGCAGGTACGTTGCATACATAAAGATGCCCGCTGACACAAGAGTAAAAAATTGTGTGGGTCCGTATCCTCCGAAAAATGACAGCTCTGACATCCGGTTCTGAGAGAAAACAAAATTACATCTGCAAAACCAATTTATGTCGAAAATCGCACCGTAACTGAAAATATTTTTTATGAAGGTCCGATGCGAAGCTCAATTGACGACAATAATTATCCGGTTTACAATTCATTTCTTCAAGTAAAATGCGAACATCTTAACTTCGCAACGAGGGAAATGAACAATTACTACCTGCACTGTTATCGGTCCGAGCTCGGATATCCAGACCTGAACGAAGCAAAGAAGATCGTTGAGACCAAAGATCCATCCCAAAACAAACCCACATCATCCGACGTAAAAAGATCGATCGCTAACGCGTTGGTGCAGTTCAATCCGGTACTTGAAAATCCGGAAGTAGATTTCAATGAACTGGCTGAGCTCTGGAACATCTCAATTGAAGAGGCAAGAAAGAACTTTGACCAGATCGAGATCCAGACTCCTCCCGGCGAGATCGGCACGCAGATAGTTATTCACGACAGTATAGTGTCAATTTCAGTCCCCTTCGGATACAGCGAAAGTGATGCAGTAACAGCATTTGCAAATGTTGACGCGTACACTAAGATCATAAAAAGGATAGCCGGCTATTTTGCCTACGACCCGCAGACAGGATTTGTGTATGACCCCTCACTAGCCGATTTCGATGGACTGCTGGTATACCTTCGCCGTTCCGGTTTTGCCCCTATGACACGTGCTCAGATAAACCTCAAAAAATCCTGGTGGAAATTCTGGAAGTGATCTATTTCGACTTCCTTTTTTGACCTGCAGCGGCATTTTCATACACATATTCATGAGTCGTTGTATGACGACCGCCAAAATAGTAACGTGTTTCACGCACACGTCCCTCGGTATCGTACAGATACTCTGTTCGTTCTTCTTCTCTCAAACAGTTATTACCCGCATTCATAAAAACATCCCATTTGCCTTCGGTCATCTTACCAGACACACTGGCTTTACCAGAGAAAATTGACACAGTTTCAGAACTTAACTTCCCGGCATCGTCAAACCTGACACATTTTACTATGGGATTCCGATTATCACTCGCCCACTCTATTGCCTTGTACGAGTTGGATTCGTACTTGTAACGGGTAACTATGTGGAACTTCTCGTCCGCAAACACAATGCTATCCGAAAGTACTCTGCTACCCGGGTCATACAAAAAGAACTCGTCTGATTCATCACATTTCTTTCTCACGACCCGACTATCAACATCACGAAATATATCGCACGCATTCCTGAATCCACCGGGCTTCCTCCCAGGCACTCGCTTATTCAAATGCCTTACTGTAAGTTCTCTGTTCAGACGCCCGCTCACGCTATCATAATAATAAAACACCTTGTCTGAATCAATTGGCTTACCGGTTCTCTCATCACATTTCGTGATCACAGTCTTGTAGTGCTGTGTATCGTCATAGTAGTATAAATAGATGCCATCCTCTCTATGGCTATACATCGTGGTCGTGTTCCCCAGAAAGTTATTGAACCCACGCACGTCTTCCCTTAATAAACGCCCATCATTGTCTCTATACTGTTTCAGTACTATTTTCTTTTGTGCTGCATTACCCGCTGGATACTGATAAACCGTACACACAGTTTGCCCGACCACTTCCGGACAAATAAAACACACCGCCACAGCAATTACGATCCAAAACATATCGACAAACTACAAAAGTTGAAACAAAAAAAGTAGGGACGCCCGAATGGGCGACCCTACTGTGTGTAAAATAATAAGTATTAAAACTACTCTTCGTCGTCAAACTGGAGAACGTCACGGTTTGCCATCAGCAGTTCAAACTCCTCTTTAGAGCCCACTACCAGATCATCAAACTCACGCATGCCCGTACCCGCAGGTATCAGGTTACCGGTGATAACGTTCTCTTTCAGACCCATCAGAGAATCAGACTTACCATTGATCGCTGCCTGAGACAGTACTTTCGTAGTCTCCTGGAACGATGCAGCTGATATCCAACTCTGAGTACCCAATGATGCTTTGGTGATACCCAACAACATTGGAGACGACGTGGCCGGATTTGCATCACGGTATTCTGCCAGTTTCTTATCGGCTCGGCGCAAACTACTGTTCTCTTCTCTGATCTCACGGATAGTAACGATCTGACCAGGATGTAGCTTATCAGAATCACCTGCATCAATTACCACTTTCTTATCAAAGATCCAGTCGTTCTCGTCCATGAACTCAAACTTATCTACTGTATCTTCTTCAAGGAACTTAGTATCTCCCGGATCAACGATATTCACCTTACGCATCATCTGGCGAACGATCACCTCAATGTGTTTGTCATTGATCTTCACACCCTGCAAACGGTAAACCTCCTGGATCTCATTCACCAGATACTCCTGCACCGCAAACGGACCTTTGATCAAGAGGATGTCACTTGGTGTTGTTGCACCATCAGACAGAGCTGTACCTGCTTTAACGAAGTCACCATCCTGAACCATGATGTGGCGTGTCAGCGGCACCAGATATTTCTTCACCAGCCCCTCACGAGACTCAACAATGATCTCCCTGTTACCACGCTTCACATTACCGAAGCCAACAACACCATCTATCTCAGCCACTACAGCCGGATTGCTTGGGTTACGTGCTTCAAACAACTCAGTTACGCGTGGAAGACCACCCGTGATGTCTCGGCTACGACCCATCACACGTGGGATCTTAACAAGTACCTGGCCGTTGTGTACCTCCTGGTCAGGCTCAACAATGATGTGCGACCCTACCGGAAGGTTGTACATCTTGCTTTCCTTACCTTCTACATATATCGCAGGGATCTTGGTTTTATCTTTGGTCTCGATAACCACTTTCTCGCGGTGGCCTGTCTGTTCGTCAGCCTCCTCGCGGAAAGTGACACCTTCAATAACATTATCGAAACGAACTCGTCCGCTGATCTCAGAAATGATCACAGCGTTGAACGGATCCCATGTACAGATCACATCACCCTTCGCAACCTTCTTACCATTTGCGATTTTCAGTATAGAACCATAAGGGATGTTGTTCGTGATCAGCAAACGATCGTTTGCCACATCGACAATACGTACTTCACCGGTACGACCTATTACTACGATCTGGTCTTCGCCTTCAGCGTCTTTGTATTTCGTTGTACGCAGACCGTCAAACTGGATAGTTCCCTCAAAACGAGCTACCAATTGAGACTCGATCGCCGAAGAACCCGCCACACCACCAACGTGGAATGTACGGAGTGTCAGCTGTGTACCCGGCTCACCGATCGACTGTGCCGCTATGATACCTACTGCATCACCACGCTGAGCCATGTAGCCCGTTGCAAGGTTTTTACCGTAACATTTCGCACACACACCCCTGCGGCTTTCGCAGGTAAGTACCGAACGGATCTCAACTGTATCTATCGGACTATCTTCTATACGCTTAGCTATATCTTCAGTGATCTCGTCACCTGCAGTAGCTATAAGCTCATCATTCAACGGATCATAAATATTGTGCAGCGACGTGCGACCGAGGATACGATCATACAATGGTTCTACTATCTCTTCGTTGTCTTTCAAAGCAGAAGTAGCAATACCACGAAGGGTTCCACAATCTTCTACAGTGATCACAACGTCCTGTGCTACGTCCACCAGACGACGCGTCAGGTAACCCGCATCCGCCGTTTTAAGGGCCGTATCCGCAAGACCTTTACGCGCACCGTGCGTAGAGATAAAGTACTCCAATACGTTCAGACCCACTTTGAAGTTTGAAAGGATCGGATTCTCAATGATCTCAGAACCGGTAGAGCCACTACGACGCGGCTTGGCCATCAGACCCCTCAAACCGGCCAGCTGTTTAACCTGCTGCTTAGAACCACGTGCACCTGAGTCAAGCATCATGTACACCGAGTTGAAGCCTTGTTTATCAGCAGCCATCTCACGGATCAGCGTCTCAGTTACACGAGTATCCACACGCGACCAAATATCGATCACCTGGTTGTAACGCTCGTTGTTGGTGATGAGACCCATATTGTAGTTATCCCATACTTCATCAACCTCCAGTTGCGCTGCTTCTACCAACTGCTGCTTAACATCCGGAACTGAAAGATCCCTGATGTTAAACGACAGACCACCACGGAATGCCGTACGGAATCCGAGCGTCTTGATGTCGTCCAGGAACTGTACTGTTTTAGGAATGTTTGTATTCTTAAGGATCTGACCAATGATCTCACGAAGTGACTTTTTGGTCAGCAGTGCGTTCACGAAACCATTCTCTTTAGGCACATACTGATTGAACAGAACACGACCTACAGTAGTCTCGATCAACTTGGTCACCATAGTACCATCAGCTTCACGAACTGTGCCGCGCACCTTGATCCATGCATGCAGGTCAGCACGACCTTCATTGTGTGCGATCACCACTTCTTCAGTGCTGTAGAACACCTTATTCTCACCCTTCACTTTTTCAGTGTCGGTTGATTTTTTACCTTTTGAGATATAATACAGACCAAGTACCATATCCTGAGAAGGAAGGGTGATTGGTGTACCGTTCTGAGGGTTCAGGATGTTGTGGGACGCAAGCATTAATATCTGTGCTTCCACAATCGCTGCATTGCTCAACGGAACGTGTACCGCCATCTGGTCACCATCGAAGTCCGCGTTGAACGCCGAACACACAAGTGGGTGAAGTTGGATAGCCTTTCCTTCGATCAGTTTTGGCTGGAATGCCTGAATTGAAAGTCGGTGAAGCGTTGGGGCGCGGTTCAGCATGATCGGGTGACCCTTCAGAACATTCTCAAGGATATCCCATACCACAGCTTCTTTGCGCTCCACAAGTTTCTTCGCACTCTTAACCGTCTTAACAATACCCCTCTCGATCAACTTACGGATGATAAATGGCTTGAAAAGCTCAGCAGCCATGTCTTTCGGCAGACCGCACTCGTGAAGTTTCATTTCCGGACCAACCACGATAACCGAACGACCAGAATAGTCAACACGTTTACCAAGGAGGTTTTGACGGAAACGTCCCTGCTTACCTTTCAGCACGTCAGAGAGTGATTTCAGCGCACGACCACCTTCAGCTTTCACCGCGTTTGACTTACGGCTGTTGTCGAACAGTGAGTCAACCGCTTCCTGAAGCATACGCTTCTCGTTACGTAAGATCACCTCAGGTGCCTTGATCTCGATCAAACGCTTCAGACGGTTGTTGCGGATAATCACCCTACGGTAAAGATCGTTCAGGTCAGATGACGCGAAACGACCACCATCCAACGGAACGAGCGGACGCAATTCCGGTGGTATCACCGGTATATATTGCATCACCATCCATTCCAGACGGTTCTCAATACGGGTATTGGCATCACGGAATGCTTCCACAACGCTCAGGCGCTTCAGAGCCTCCTGCTTACGCTGTTGAGAAGTTTCGTTAGCTGCTGCATTACGCAGGTCATATGACAGCTTGTCCAGATCAATGCGGGCCAGCAGCATCTGCACAGCCTCTGCACCCATCTTCGCTACAAACTTGTTAGGATCTTCATCAGGCAGGTACTGATTCTCCTTAGACAATCCATCAAGTATCTCCAGATATTCGTCTTCGGTCAACAACTGCTGCTTGGTGTCTTCAGAGTCTTTCAGGTTCAGCTTTGTGCGGATCATGTCCTCTGCTTCACCTGCCTGAATCACAACGTAACGCTCGTAATACACAATGCTCTCCATCTTCTTCGAGCTCACGCCAAGCAAGTAACCTATCTTGTTCGGCAGACTCTTGAAGTACCAGATGTGCACGATAGGCACAACCAGCTTGATGTGACCAAGGCGCTCACGACGCACTTTCTTTTCAGTAACTTCTACACCACAACGGTCACACACAATACCCTTGTAACGGATACGCTTGTACTTTCAGCAATAGCACTCATAATCTTTTACTGGTCCGAATATTTTTTCGCAGAACAAGCCATCACGCTCAGGCTTGTAAGTACGGTAGTTGATGGTTTCAGGCTTCAGCACCTCACCATAAGAGCGATCAAGTATCGCGTCAGGTGATGCAAGACTGAT
>JACCEA011409068.1_pt1 | contig 34642 bp, 56 predicted proteins | sample 7449851 | NCBI WGS metagenome assembly JACCEA01 (sample SAMN15323453, study PRJNA562643) | freshwater metagenome | isolation source: river surface water | place: USA:Blue River Watershed | collected 2017-08-18 | reverse complement strand
TAATAATGTAGAGTTAAATAGCCTATATGCTAATTATTATAGCAATTATGTAACTAACATATTTGACATTAAATCTCGTATTATAAATGTTCAAGCAATTATACCATCTGGAATAATTTCAAAATTGAATCTAAATGACAGAATTGTTATAAATGGTAAGCGATATGTAATCAATTCAATGGATATAGAACTTACATCTGGGGTTACAAAATTAGAATTATTAAACGATTTCAGAACGATATGATAAAGCAAATACTTGATTTATTATTGGCATTAGACCATTATGGCGAATCGGAAGCCATAGAAATAGCCAAAGGAAAATATGAATTGCCAAATACATTATTAAAGGGATACAAGCAAATTAAAAGACAGATAAAATGGCAAAAAAGATAGAAGTAGATTTAGAGGTTAATAGCAATCTTGATGGTTCTGTTGCTCAATTAAAAGCATTAAAAAAAGAATTGCGGAATGTTGCCGTAGGTTCAGAAGAATTTAAAAGATTATATAACGAAATTGATGACTTAGAAGATAAGATTAAGTCAGCTAAGAATAAGTCAGCCGATTGGATTGACACATTAGAAAGTGCGGGAGGCCCTATTGGTGCATTAGGAGGTTCATTAAATAGAGCAAAAGTTGCAACTCAATCATTTGGTGCTGCCTTAAAAGCTACTGGTATTGGATTACTTGTGGCAATTGTTGCTGGATTGGCAGCTGCTTTTACTCAAAATGAAAAAGCAATGAAGAAATTGGAACCTTTATTTATTGGATTCCAAAAAATTCTTGGCGGTATTTTCAGAGCATTTGAGCCAGTTCTTGACATCTTTATGGAATTGGCTATGAAGGCATTGCCTTATGTAACCAAAGGTATTGGTATATTTTATTCAAGTCTATTTGCATTATTTACTTTTATTAAGGAAGCTGGTCAAGGGGCTGGTAAAATATTAAAAGGTATTTTTACTCTTGATTGGGACACATTAGAAGCTGGATATAATCAATTATCTGGAACTTGGGATAAGACAGTAAAGTCATTTCAAGATGCGAATAAAAGATTTACAGATGGCAGTAATGAATTAACTGAAATAGAAAAAAAGAATTCTGAAAAGAGAGTTAAAACTCGTAAAAAAGAAACCAAAGAAAAGGAGAAAGAAGTAAGTGCAGAAATAAAAGCCATGCGAGAATGGCAAGGTCAATACGAAGAGCATCTAAAAAAGCTTGCAGAATTAGAGCAACAATACAATACCGAAATCGAAGATATTCAAGCGGTATCTGAACAACAAAAACTTGATTTATGGTATAAGAGAAAGGCAAAAGAATTAGAATTAATTGCCATAAATGAGCAAGAAAAGAATGACCTATATGCTTTATTAAATACGGAAAGAGCATTAAAGCAAGCAGAAATTGATAAGAAAAAGGAAGAAGAATTATTAAAAATAAGACAAGAAGGAGAAGATGCGAGAACTGCTTATGAGTTAAAGCAAAAAGAAGAAGAACAACAAATATTAGATGCAAGATTGCAAGCACAATTACAATATGCTTCTGCGATTGGTGGAGTTATTAATGCGATTGGAGGTTTATTTGAGCAAGGTACGGCAGTTGCAAAAACCGCTGCCTTAACTGAAATAGCAATCAATACTGCAATCGGATTTGTTCAAGGATTAGACATTGCACAAAAATCTGCAAAAGCAAAAGGGCCAGGTGCTGTTTATGCATTCCCACTCTTTTATGCTACACAAGTAGGTGCGGTATTAAGTGCTGCTTCAAGAGCAAAAGCAATACTTTCATCTGGTTCTGGTGGAGGCGCTGGTGCAACTGCCCCATCAAGTCCATCTGTTGGTTCAAATGCACCATCTTTTAATGTTGTAGGAGCAAACGGAACTAACCAAATTGCACAATCAATTAGCCAACAAAATGGGCAACCTATTAAAGCTTATGTAGTTTCAAGAGATATAACAAGCCAACAAAGTATGGACAGAAACATTTCAGCATCTGCATCTTTGGGTTGAAAATAAAACAATAATTATTTAAATCGTTTATTAGTCATGAGAATCGTTGAATTAGTCATAGATAAAGATAGTGATGGTATTGAAGCAGTATCGCTTGTAGATTCGCCAGCAATCGAGAGTAATTTCATTGCATTAAATAAGCAATATGAAATAAATCTTGCCGAAGTAGATGCTGAAAAGAAAATACTAATGGGTGCTGCCTTAATACCAAATAAGCAAATTTATCGGAAATATGGTGAAGATGAATTTTATGTGTATTTTTCGGAAAATACAATTAGACAAGCATCTGAATTATTTTTAAAAAATGGCAATCAATCAAATGCGACATTCCAGCATAAAAATAAAATTGATGGAATGACCGTAGTTGAATCTTGGATAGTTGATGACCCAACAATGGATAAGTCAGTAAAGTATGGCTTTTCTAATCCAAAAGGAACTTGGATGATTTCAATGAAGGCAGATAATGATGAAGTTTGGCAAAAAGCAAAATCTGGCGAAGTAAAAGGATTTAGCATTGAAGGATATTTTGCGGATAAATTAGAAATGGCTAATCAATTAGAATTAAAATCATATTCTGATTATAGCGATGAAATTAAAAACAATGCTAAAAGAGGCATTGAATTGAACGATAAAAATGGCAATAAATGTGCTACACAAACTGGTAAAGTAAGAGCACAACAATTGGCAAATGGAGAAGCTATTTCGGTAGATACAATCAAAAGAATGTATTCTTATTTGAGCAGAGCAGAAACATATTATGATAATGCTGATTCTCAAAGTGATTGTGGATACATAAGCTATTTATTATGGGGCGGTAAATCTGCATTATCTTATAGTCGAAATAAATTGAAAGAATTAGGATTGTTAGAATTAGAAGAACAAAAGGTAATTGAAGAAATTATTAAAATACTTAAAGATGGCGAAGAATAAATTATCATCTCCGACTGGAAGTAAGAGAGGATGCCTTTGCGAAGATGGAACATATAGTTCAGAATGTTGCAAAGGAGAATTAATTAATCAAGGCATTGGTTCATTGGTAAGTCAATCTACATCTGTTGTAGTAAATACAAACCAGCCAAGAACGATTGTAAGTGTAAACCAATAAATAAATTAATATGTACAAAAACAAGTTAAACCAAATCAAGCAATTGCTTTCGATGGAGGTAAAACTTGCTCAAATGAAACTCGAAGATGGTATTACCATTGTGGAGGCAGAAGAATTTGAGCCAGAATACTCAGTCGGAATTGTAACTGCTGATGGTATTGTTCCTATGCCAGTAGGAGAATACAAACTGGAAGATGGCAAAGTTTTGGTAGTATCAACAGAAGGTATCATTGCATCTGTTTCTTCGGAAGAAGAAGAAGAAACTGCACCAGAAGTGGAAGTACCAGAAGAAGCTACTGCACCAGAAATGTCGGCAGAGCCAGCACCACAAATTAAGAAAATTGTTGAGTCTGTTTCTAAGGAAACATTCTTTGCAGAAATCGAAAAAATTCGTGCTGAATTTAATTCTCAATTAGAAGAATTAAAGGGAGTAAAAAAGGAAGAAGAACAAAAGGTAGAATTGTCAGCGGAGGCTGGTGCTGAACCAATTGTAACTAATCCAGAAAATAAGTCAAAAACGGAATTCTACGGATATGCTAAGAATCGTGTAGCTACTATCCAAGATAGAGTATTCGACAGAATGTTTAACAAGTAAAATAAAAAAAAATAAAAAATGGCTACTACATTAAGTTTAACTACATCTTATGCTGGGGAATATGCTGGTAAATATATCTCATCCGCATTATTGTCAGCACCTACCTTAGATAAAGGTGGTATTGAAATCATTCCAAACATTTCATTTAAGCAAGTTATCAAGCAATTATCTACTGATGACATCATCAAAAATGGCACTTGTGATTTTGATGCAACATCTACTGTAACTGTTGCTGAGCGTATTTTACAACCAGAAGAATTTCAAGTAAACTTGCAATTGTGCAAGAAAGATTTTGCAAGCGACTGGGAGGCAATTGAGATGGGATTATCTGGAATGAAATCTGTTCCTAAGTCTTTCTCTGATTATTTGATTGGCTATTTGTCAGCAAAAGTTGCAGCTGGAATGGAAACTACAATCTGGCAAGGTGTTAATGCAACTGCTGGTCAATTCGCTGGATTTACTACATTGTTGGCAGCTGATGCTTCATTGCCATCTGCACAAGAAGTTGCTGGTACTTCCGTTACTGCTTCAAATGTTATTGCTGAATTAGGTAAATTAGCAGATGCAGTTCCAGCTCGTTTGTACACAAAGGATGACCTTTATTTGTATGTTTCTCAAAACATTGCTCGTGCTTATGTTCGTGCATTGGGTGGATTCGCTGCTTCTGGCTTAGGTGCAAATGGTACAAATGCACAAGGTACTCAATGGTACAACAACGGAGATTTGTCATTTGATGGTATCAAAATCTTCGTAGCAGATGGCTTGCCAAACAATACTGCAATTGCATCTCAGAAGTCTAACTTGTATTTCGGTACATCTTTGTTGAGCAACATGCAAGAGGTTAAATTAATCGACCTTGCAGATATTGATGGTTCACAAAATTTCCGTTATGTAATGCGTTTCTTCGCTGGTGTTCAATACGGATTTGCTGGGGATATCGCAACATACGGTATCACTAACTCTGCTAACTAATAGCATCTTTTATAGCACCTCCTTCATTGGGGGTGCTTATTTTGAACATTTAAATACATAAAATATGTCTTGCGATATTTCACTCGGTAGATTAGAGCCATGTAAGACAAGTAACGGAGGATTAAAAGCCGTTTACTTTGTCAATTGGGGGGATGCTACTGGAGTAACATACGATGCTACCGATACGGATGCAATCACTGCGGTAGCTGGTACTCCAACTGCATACAAATATGATTTGAAGGGTAACTCATCTTTTGAGCAAACTATCAATTCATCAAGAGAGAATGGTACTACTTTCTTCGAGCAAACTCTGAATTTGACTTTGAAGAAATTAACCATTAAAGACCATAAACAAATTAAATTGCTTTCTTACGGCAGACCACAAGTTATTGTACAAGATAACAATGACAATTATTTCTGGTGCGGATTAGAGCATGGAATGGAAGTAAGCGGTGGCACAATCGTTACTGGTGCTGCAATGGGAGATTTGTCTGGATATACATTGACATTAACTGGTCAAGAAAATGTTCCAGCAAACTTCATTATGACTTCATTAACTACTGCTGGATTTACAATTGTAACTGGGGTATAATTCTTTTTTTTGTTTGAGGTTTGAAATTGGGTAGGCAGATGTCCTACCCTTTTTCATTTAGAAACAAAGTCATACTATTATCGTTTATAAATTATGATAGTCTTAAAATCGTCATTGCTGGCACAAGAGGTAAAGTTTATCCCCACAAGAGGAACGACTGCAAATAAGTTGTATTTGAAAAATGAAACTACTTTGGTAGAAGAAGAATATAACATAACTTGCATTCCAGAAAGTTTTTACCTTAAATTTACCAAGATTTTAAATCTTGATGAAGGACATTTTTATACCTTAACAATCAAAAATAACACAGATTTAATTCATCTTGATAAGGTATTTTGCACTAACCAAGAAATAGAAACATATTCAGTAAACAAAAATGAATATGTACAACATGACCAAAATATAATTTTCTATGAGTAATATCCATTTGATTCATTTAGAATCGTATCAAGCCCCAAAGTCTATTGAAGATAGCAAAAAAGATTGGGTAGAATTTGGAGAAGATAACGATTACTACGGTTTCCTTAATGATAGGTATAATGGTAGTACTACTAATAGTTCCGTAATAAATTCAATTACTAAATTGATTTATGGAAAAGGGCTTGATGCAACCGATTCACAACGGAAGCCAAATGAATATGCTCAAATGAAGATGCTTTTCAAAAAGGAAACAATCAAAAAATTGGTTTCTGATTATAAGCGATTAGGTCAAGCATATTTGCAATTAATATATTCAAAAGATAAAAGGTCAATCGTTCAAGTTGAGCATATCCCAACGATAAATATTAGGGCAGAAAAATGCAATGAAAAAGGCGAAATAACTGGATATTATTTTTCAGATGATTGGTCAGACACTAAGACATTTGAGCCAAAAAGAATACCAGCATTTGGTTACGGAGATAAGACATTAGAATTAATCTCAATAGGCAATTATACAATTGGTCAAAAATATTATTCAAATGTAGATTATTTAGGTGCATTACCCTATGCAAAATTAGAAGAAGAAATTTCCACATACCTTATTAACGAGGTTCAAAATGGCTTTGCCCCTACTACAATTATTAACTTTAATAACGGAGAAACTGACCCAGAAAAGCAATTTAACATTGCCAAAGATGTTAAAGCACAAACATCTGGTTCTAAGGGAGTTAAAACAATTGTATCTTTTAATTTTGATGAAACAAGCAAAACTACAATTGATTCAGTTCCATTAAATGATGCACCATCACACTACCAATATTTAAGTGATGAAGCAAGAGGTAAAATACTTTTAGGTCATGGAGTTACATCTGGATTGCTATTTGGTATTCCATCTCCAAATGGATTTAGTTCAAATGCAGATGAATTGAAAAATGCTTTTATCTTATTTGACAATATGATAATTAGACCATTTCAAGAAAACATTTGCGATATGCTGGATGAGATTTTGTCATTTAATGGCATTAGCTTAGACTTATACTTCAAGACATTGCAACCGCTTGAATTTACCGAGTTAAATCCAGCATTAGATAAAGCATCTCAAGAGCAAGAAACTGGCGTTAAAATGTCATCTCATATTGATAAAATCGATTTAAGTGCATTTGGAGAGGATATTGATTTGACAGAATGGGAATTAATTGATTCAAGACCAGTCAATTATGAAGATGAAGCGAGATTAGATGCCGAATTAGAAGCATTAAATAACCCAGAAAAGTCATTATTTTCTAAGTTTTGGAATTTTGTAACGACTGGGGTAGCAAGGCCAGATAAGAAATCTGAACAAGATGGCAAGTTATTTATGAGCAGATACAGATATACGGGTGAAATATCTGCAAATTCTCGTGAATTTTGCAAGAAAATGATTAAGGCGAATAAGCTATATCGCAAGGAAGATATAGATTTAATGAGCAGTAAGCCATCTACAAACGGAGAATGGTCTGCAAAAGGCGAAAATACATACGATATTTTCTTATTTAAAGGAGGTGGGGCTTGTCATCACTATTGGACTCGTGAAACATATAAGCGATTTACTGACCCAAGAAGAAGAAATTCTCAAAAAATAACACCAGCGGAGGCGAGAAAAGCTGGCGAAATTTTGCCGACAAATGATAAAAGGGCTTATCAAAGACCAATTGATATGCCAAATCAAGGTTTTTTAAATAGATAATAAGAAATGGCACAAGCATTATTTGTATCACGAGAAGATATAGTTAGATTTACTGCATTAAATGGCAACATTGATACAGATAAATTTATACAATGGGTAAAGGTAGCACAAGACATTCACATTCAGAATTATCTTGGAACTCGCTTATTTAAAAAGATTAACGATGGGATAGTTAACAATAACTTGGCAGACCCATATTTAACATTACTAAATGTGTATATCAAACCAATGGTTATTCATTGGTCAATTGTAGAATTCTTGCCATTTTCTGCATACACAATTGCCAATAAAGGGGTATATAAACATAGTTCTGAAAATAGCACAAATGTGGAAAAAGATGAAATTGATTTCTTGATTCAAAAAGAGAGGTCAATTGCTGAAAACTACACAAGAAGATTTATTGATTACATGACTTTTAACCAAAGTTTATTTCCAGAATATAATTCTAATTCTAATGCAGATGTCTATCCAGAAAAAGAAGCCAATTTCGGAGGATGGTACTTGTAGAGGTAACTACAAACCGAAAGCACAAAACATAAAGAAATTGCAAATATTTTTAAATAGCATAAAAAATGAGTCTTAATTTTTCACATATAAAAGGCGATACATTCGATGAAGTCAATTTCGAAATCAAAAAGGATGGTGTTGCAGTAAACTTGACTGGTGCTACAATAAAGATGCAGTTAAGAAAAAATGCAAATGATGTAACACCAGCATTAGCATTGACATCTGAATCATCTGCTGGATTGACAATAACTGGGGCTACATTAGGCAAGTTTAAAATTAATCAACAAATTATTAATATTGAAGTAGCCAATTACCAATACGACATCCAAATAACATTTGCAGATGGAGTAGTTAAAACTTACATTGCTGGTGCATTTAATATTACCCAAGAAATAACAAGATAATATGTGCGAAGATGAAATCAATATTGGGGTTACTGAAATTGTAAATACCATTTTGGTTGAAGCCCAACCGAATGACCAAGTCATTGACATTAATGTTACTGATAATACAGAAGATGTAACTATAAATGCCACTCCAAATTTGATTGAAGTAAATATCAATACTGGGGTTGGAAATAAAAGTGTAGTTGTAGTTGATGATTTTGCTTCATTGCCAATAGTTGGCGAAACCGAAACCTTATATATTGCATTAGATACAAAATTAATGTATATCTGGGATGAAGTAAATGAAGAATTTATATTAGTTACAGATTACATTCCATATATAGGTGCAATTAAAAATGCAGATTTAGGCGAATTTGGCTTAAAAGCTGGATGGCTTGGATTTGATTTAACTCCTACCAATACACCAACAACGGTAGGAACTATGTCATGGAACGATTCAGATGGTACTGCAAATTTAAAACTCAAAGGTGGCAATGTAACATTACAAATCGGGCAAGAAGAAGTAGTAAGAGTTGTAAATAAAACTGGTGGCACATTAAATGAAGCCGATTTTAGGGCAGTAAGAATCCGTTCAGTTTCAGAAGGTGGAGCACAAGGTCAAAGACTTGCAGTAAAATTAGCCCAAGCTGACAATGATGCAAATTCTGCAACTACAATTGGATTAGTTACTGAAAGCATTGCCGAGAATCAAGAAGGATTTATTACAACATTTGGCAATGTAAATAATATTAATACTACTGGTGCTAAGTCATTTGGAGGTACTGAAACTTGGGTAGATGGGGATATGCTTTATTTGTCTCCTACAAATGCTGGATACTTAACAAATGTAAAGCCATCTGCACCTAATCACATGGTTGTTATTGGATATGTAGTTTATGCACATGCTAATAACGGGAAAATATTTGTAAAGGTAGATAACGGATATGAACTTGATGAATTGCATAATGTTCAAATTTCATCTGCCACAAATGGGCAAGCATTAGTATATAATTCATCTACCGGAGTTTGGCAAAATCAAACTATTGCATCTCCATTAACGGCATCATTGCCAATTAGTATAAATTCAGATGTAATATCAATTACACAAGCAAATGCAACTACTAACGGATTTTTAACAAGTGCGGATTGGAATTATTTTTCTGCCAAGCAACAAGCATTAAGCGGTACTGGATTTATTAAAGCGACTGGTAGCACAATTAGTTATGATAATACTACATATACCCCTACTTCCAGAACTTTAACTATAAATGGAACTACATACGATTTAAGTTCAGATAGGAGTTGGTCAATTGCACCTGGTTCTGGAATGCGGAATGTTACTTCATTTGTAGCTACTGCTAATCAAACTACATTTACAATTGTAGGAGGTTATAATGTTGGCTTAGTTGATGTATTTGTAAATGGTGCGAGATTAAATAGCGGAGATTTTACTGCAACAAATGGGACAACGATTGTTCTTGGTGCTGGCTTAGTTGCAAACGACATTGTAGATGTAATAAATTATGTCGCAAGTTTAACAAGCGGAGTCAATGGAACTGGTACTCAAAACTATATTACAAAATGGTCTGGAACATCAAATATAGCAAATAGCTTATTATTTGATAATGGAACTAATATTGGTTTAGGAACTACTACACCAGCTTATAAATTAGATGTAGTTGGAGATATTAATATTACTGGCTCATTCAAAGTTAATGGAGTCAATTTTACTGGCGGAACTACACTTAATGGAACTGGATTTGTAAAAGCATTTGGTACTACAATATCCTATGACAATAGCACTTATGTGCCAACAAATGGAACTGGTGCTACTGGAACTTGGGGTATTAGTATTTCTGGAAATTCAGCAACGGCTACAACGGCTACCAATGCAAATGCAGTTGGTAATGTTGATATATCAAGAATTGTATACGGAAGTAATTCAAATAAAACACAAACATTTTCAAATGCAAACGACGCATTGGCATCTGGATTTTACAATCAAAGTAGTGCCAGCAATATGCCATCTTTATCTTGGTATCATTTAATAGTTAGTAGACATGATAATACTGCCAATAATTTTCAAATGCAACTTGCTGGAGATTTTTGGGATAATAATTATTGGCTTAGAAAAGTAACTGGAAGTTCTGGAAGTACAACATCTTGGGCAAGAATAGTTCAAAGTGTATCTGACCCATACGCAGCTAATATGAATCAGTATGTCAGAACATCTGATAATGTATTATTTAGAAGTTTGCATATTGGAATTGATTCTGCATCTTATGGTTATAGAAGATTTTCAAGAACTAAAACAAATGTAGGTGCTTGGGAATGGCATAGTATGGTTCAATTTCAAGTAAAAGCTGGATATGAAGTAAATATAGAAGTAGAAATGAAGACTGTACATAAAAGAATTGATGGCGAATGGCCTCAAATGCAGTTTACTAATAAATATATTGGCTTTGCTGCAAATTCTGGATGGTATTCTTCAAGATGGAATTATAATTATGCTTCAAATGGTAATGATTTGGGGAATTCAGCTGCCTTTATGGACCCTGGTCTATTAACATTAGCGGTTAGCCCATATAATGTTAATCAACAAATCATGGTAGTTGCTGATGTTTTTTGTTCAAATTGGGATGGAGTAAATATATTATACCCTTAAAATAAAAATATGGATATTCAATACAGAATTATACCTAAAAGCAATGTTATTGCTAAGAGCCAAAATGGTTTAGAATTTGTCATCAAGACTATTTTATGCGATGTTGAAGCGAAAGATAAAAATGGTAATGTCGTTTATGCGATAGATTTGCTTACCGTATTACCAGAGCCACAACAAGATACATATACATCGTTTAATGAAATAACAGAAGAAATGATGATAAATTGGATTGAAACTATCGATACAATAAATTATGATTCAGTAAAGGATTCTCTGGCATGGGAATTAAAAACAAAGCAAGAGAGCAATGTTATAGTTGATGGCAAATTGCCATGGCAAACTTTAAATTATTAAAAAATGTCAAAAAATACGGATTTATCAGAGTTAATAAATTATGTCAAAGGATTTGAATCTGGTAGATTAAGATTTCCTTTTTACACATCAACATCATCATTTACTGGTAGTGTTGTTGGATATTTGGCATTCGATTCATCTGGCAATATCCTTACTGCTACATCTCCAGCTACACAATGGACTACATCTTCAAGTAATATTTATTACAATACTGGGAATGTTGGAATCGGCAATGTATCGCCAACATATAAGCTTGATGTAAATGGAGATATAAATGTAACTGGTACATTTCGTATTAACGGAGTTGCAATTGGAACTGGTGGAGGCGGTGGTATTTCTGGTGCTGGTACTACTAATTATTTAGCAAAATGGTCAAGTAGCACATCAGTTACAAATTCTGTTGCTTATGATGATGGTTTAGGATTAGGTATTGGAACATCAAATGTGCTATATAAACTAACCGTTCAACCTTTTACTAACTTAAATTTCGGTATTGGTAGAACTACATTATTTTCTGCTGATGATGCAATATTTGTAAATGCAGTAAATAATTCATACATCTCAATTCCGATGGCAATCAATTCACTCCACTTAGGCTTTTATATAGCATTTAGTGAGGCAATGAGAATTAATTCCAGCAAAAATGTGTTGATTGGTACATCATCTGATATTAGCGGAGGCGGATTGCTTCAAGTAAATGGAGATGTAAACATTAGCGGTCAATTTAAAATAAATGGAGTTCCAATCGGAACTGGCGGTGGAGGTGGAGGCAATGTATATGCTGGTACACAAACTACTAATTATGTTACAAAATGGACTGGCGGTAATTACATTGGAAATTCAAGCATTTTTGACAATGGTTCTATTGTTGGTATTGGAACTACTGGCATTACTGGTGGAGGTGCATTTCAAGTAAATGGCGATGTAAATATTACTGGTGCATTTAAAATCAATGGAACTGCTATTGGGACTGGCGGTGGCGGAGGCGGAGGTGTATCTGGTTCTGGAACGACAAATTATATTGCAATGTGGTCAAGCCCTACATCATTGACTAATTCTGGAATTTATCATACTACATATAACGGAAATAATGCTATTGGATTCCAACCAAATGGAGCAAGTGCAGAAAGAGCAAGAATAGAAAACAATGGTAGATTTTATATTGGGGCAAGTTCAAGTGCAAATGCATCATTAGCATTTAATGTCCATGTTAATGACAATGGTAGCTTAGTAACTCAATTAGGTTCTACAACTTATTGGGCATTTGCGAGATTGATGCAAAATGAAACCAATTTTAAAGGCATTGGATTTGGATACGATACATCTTCGCAAGCTGGTGTAATTTACGGAACTGCACCTAACTTGACTTTTAATTCTACTATCAGATTTGTTGTAGCTAAGTCATCTACGGCAACATGGGTAGAAGGTATGCACATAAAGCATAATACAATAAATATGAATAATATACCTAATTCATCTGCTGGTTTAATATCTGGCGATTTATACAGAGATGGAAGTGGTTATGTAAGAATAGTTTAAATGCTTATATTTGCTTAAACAAAAAAAATATTACATGAAAAAGTATTCAGATTTATTGCAATTGGTTCAAATCCTAAATGCCTTTGGTCAAGAAGATAGAACTAAGGGGCAGAAAAAATTGAAAAAAATTGCCCAATTAATCAATCCATATCTTGAAGAATTCAATGATAAAAAGGATGATTTGAGATTAGATTCTTGTTCGACAGATAAGGATGGTAATTTAATTTTAAATGAAAAGGGAGATTACACATTTAATAAGGAAGGAGTTAAGAAATTAAATTCTGGAATTAAGCAATTACTATTAACGGAAATCAAATTTGAACCAATTAAAATCACATCACCAGAAGGTCTCGAAAATTACACATTTCTTGATGGATGGGTAGATGGCATGTCATTTAATAAATCAAAAGAAGAAGAAATAGAATTATAATGAACTTAGACGATATCATAGTTCCATCCCTTACTGGCGGAATAGCTTCATTTATTACTTGGTTAATCGGCAGAAAAAAAGAAAATGTCGAAGTGCAAGGTAGTGAAATAACCAATACCCAAGAAGCCATTAAAATATGGAGGGAAATGGCAGAAGATATGTCTAATAAAGTAAAAGAATTAAGCGATAAGGTAGATGCACTTACCCAAGAAGTTCATAATTTGAGAAGCGAAAATAGCGATTTAAAATTAAAATTGGGGTTAGATGAAAATTACGAAAGCAAGTCAAAAAGGAATAGACCTAATAAAGCAGTTTGAGGGATTAAGTTTAAAGCCGTATAAATGTCCAGCTGGTATTCCAACAATTGGATTTGGGAATACTTATTATCCAGATGGCAAAAAAGTAAAACTTACCGATTGGCCGATTACATTAGAAAGAGCAGAAGAAATATTAAGACATGTAATTATTCCTTATGAAAAAGCAGTTGATTCGTTTTGCCGTGATGACATCAACCAAAATCAATTTGATGCACTTGTATCATTGGCTTATAACATTGGTGTAGGTAATTTGCAAAAATCCACATTAATAAAGAAAGTAAATGTAAATCCACATGATGCTACGATTCGAGATGAATTTGCAAAATGGAATAAAGCAAATGGCAAAGTATTATTAGGATTGACCAAAAGAAGAAAAGCAGAATCAGACCTTTATTTTAGCATATAAAATGGTTACAAGTCAGCAAGCCCAAAAGAAATATGGAAATCCAAGCCCAAGTAATCCCAATATGGTATTATGGGATGTTCCATTTGAATTAGAAATTGGAGTAATACCTAAAAAGATTTATTGCAATAAGGATTTGGTAGAACCATTGAAATTAGCATTTAAAAAGCTTATTGATACTAAGGCAGTCAATGAATTGAAAACTTGGGATGGGTGCTTTAATATCCGAAAAATGCGAGGCTTAAAATCTATGAGTTTACATTCTTGGGGAATAGCAATTGATGTAAATGCATTCGAAAATGGTCTTGGGCAAAATCCAAAATTATCTAAATTATTTGTATCATGCTTTACTACTTCTGGGTTTGATTGGGGCGGAACTTGGAATCGCAAAGATGGTATGCACTTTCAATTAACTAAAATATAATGGAAGAATACACAAATATGATTAAGGCAGTAACTGGTTTACTGCTTTTATTATTTATGGCTTATGTATATAAATCATGCCGAGAAAAACCAGAATCTGTTCAAATACCAAAATCAATAATAATTCAAAATGAAATCATTAAAATCGATTCCACTATTAATCGGATTCCTTTTACTTACACAGATAGCGAAAGGACAAATTTCCTACTTAGATACCGAAAAATACGGTAGACAAATCTGTATTCCAATACCATTAATGGACACGATTATACATGATTTAAAAGAACGAAAGTATTTAATACAAAAAGATAGTCTTAATACCGCATTTATTTCGATTTTAAGAGCAGATTTAAGTAGCAAGCAAGCCAATGTATTAGAGATAGAAAAATCGTTGATTACAAGCGATTATAAGAGAAAGCGAAATGGCTGGCAAAGGAATTTCTTTATTTTCACTAATATAGTATTGGCATATTATTTAATCAAATGAAGGAAAACCTTTCTACATCTGAATTGCTTGATTTAATGCTTGATGTTATGCAACAAGTAAATGAAACAGATGATGCAACATTTGTCCTAAAAATGAAGCTAATTAATAATGTAGAATTTTTGGTAGACCAATTAATGTACGAGTATGAGCAAAGAAACCAACAAAGGAGAAATAATTAGAAATCATTTCTATTCAACAAATCTAACGAGGGCAGACTTTGTTAAGGAAAATTGGGAGAATTATGGCTATTCAAATAAGAAGCAGTTTTCTAAGGCATTTGATTATTTTGGGATATCTGTCAGAACAAGGTCAGAATACTATAAACAAACCAGACCATCTGCTAAATTATCTTCATTTAATCTTGATTCGTTAGATGATTTTGGCATTGAAGCCAGCATTGGTAAGGAATATATAAGTGCTAAATTGCCAGATAATTTAAAAAAAATAGGAATCTTATCTGATATACATATTCCATTTCATTCTGTTGAGGCATTATCTTGTGCGATTAGGCATTTAAAGTCTGAAAATATTGATTGTCTTTATTTAAATGGAGATACTTTTGATTTTTATTCAATAAGCAGACATGAAAAGGAAAAGGATTTAAGAGATTTTGCAAGGGAAATAGAGATGTGTAGAAACTTTATGCAAAAAATAAGAGATATATTTCCTACGATTCCGATATATTTTAAGGCGGGAAATCACGAAAATAGGTTCCAAAGGTATTTATATTCGCAAGCAGAAGAATTTGCTGGATTAAATGACTTGCAATTTGACAGATTTTTTAGACTTGATGTATTAAAAATACAATATGTTGAGGATTGGCAAGGCATGGAAATGGGTGATTTGCTTGTATGTCATGGACATGAGTTGATGGCTGGCGGTATGAACCCATCTCAAAGCACATTTAATAAGACATTTTGCAATACACTTATAGGTCATGTTCATAGAACTACAAATACCATAAAGAAAGATGGCTTTAAGAAGTATATACATTCCTATTCTACGGGATGTTTAACTCAATTATCTCCTAAATATTACCCATTTGCCCAGCATAATCATGGATTTGCATTGGTTGAAATAGAAGATGGAAAATCAAAAGTTACCAATTATATGATAAAAGATGGCAAAATTGTTTAGATTTGCATGCATTTCATAGTTGATAGGTTTAGTTGTAAAATATAGGGCATCCGTTTTGCAGATGCCCTATTTTGTATTAATACCTTATTTCTTGCAAACAACAAATTCGATAGATGTTTGTGGATTTGTGTAATTAGAAATTCCGTTTACTGCATCAATTGATTTAAGAGAATAACCATTTTCATGTAAAATAGCTACATTCAAGAAAGTGAAATCTATAAATAAGCTTGTAGTATGCTTATTAACATTTATTGACCAGACATCATCTGTAATCATTAATTTTTTCATTTCTTGTTGAGCAATTTCCATTTGAGAAGCGACAGTTTTCATTTTGATATTTGTTTAGTTGTTTATTTCATTAAAATTACGAAAAGATTCTAATAAAAAAAACTTTTTTTAATAATTATTTTCTCTATCTGGAAATAAATCTTCCCAACCATCTGCGACATTTCGAGTGTTATATAGTATTTGCCGATTAGATTGTTTTTCGATTCTTTCTTCGTAGTCTGGGTCGGATTCTATTATATAGCATTCATCTGGAAATAGCTCATTTAATCTTGTAGCTAACTCTTTTGCACTTGATTCGGAATGCCCATCTGAATGCATTTCCCAATATCCGCTTGACATTTCAATTACTTTATAGTATTCAGCCATTTTGATTTACGATTACCTATACATCGTGAGGTGTTAAGATTAAAAATGTGGGTCTCGGTAGTGATTTTGAACTCCAAAGATTATTGAGATTTTGCTATACTTTTTAGCTTTTCTGGTAACTCCATCAACGAGTCTTAGTTTATGGTCTTCATCAAACAGACCATCAATTACATCGTGAGCATCCCATCCAAACCATTTCCCTTTGCCACATCTCGCATCCATCATTTCGATAAATTCTTTGGTATATGTGATATATTCATGAACACATTTCCAAGAGCCATTTCGCCATCTTAATGTAATTAGATTAGCCCCATGTATTCGGCCAGTCGGATGTGCATATCCAGAACCATCTTTTTCATATTCCACTTCTGCTGGGCATATCTTACATTCCTTTAAATCTTTACTTACCCATACAACTTGATATGCATCTCTGTCTGTGTAGTGCAACATTGTAGCACCTTTACCTACGATTGGGTAGCTTGAATTATTACCCATTAATTGATTGAAAAAGCCACCAGCTACACCAATCTTGCGAGTTTGTTTGAATTGCATTTGATTTTCCATTTTTGTGGGGTTTAGTTATTTTGTTGAGTAAAACTACGAAAAGCCAGCTATAAAAAAAACTTTTTCCAGAAAATTTTTGAAATATTTTTTAACCATAATGCCCTATTCCTTTATATATAGGCAAATAAATTATTGAAATAATTTGAAAATAATTTTAAAAAAGCTTTTTTTTCTCAGTTAATGTTCGTACATTTAATGGTACTAAAACACTAACAACAATGACACACTCAACTACTACCTACGCTTGGAACTACAATGGTGACTCTTACAGAAGAGAGTTCTACTCTTATGGTTCAATCACAACTTACAAAAATGGTTGCCATGCTCAATACTCTGAATGTAATTGGAGATTCTTGGAAATCTACGAGTTTCAATTTTTGACTAATCTTGCTTCTCAAAATATCGAATACACTAAGACAATAACTGAACATAATTAATAACTAACGGGGGAGTAAAATCCCCCACTAAACTAAATCAATATGATAATCACTTGCTACACTTATGTAATGAACGGATACCAAGAGGAAGTATTCAAATGTGCCTTAGATGAAGATATGGGAATAAAAAGTTCCTACGAAGAGCATACTAATGGTAAGGTAATAAATATCGAAGAATGCGACTCTTTAGAATTGCTGGTCAAAGAAAAGGCACTACAACTATCACTCGTGAATAACGAAATAGACTTCAAGGTCAATGTCTGGAAAGAATAAAATATTTTTAAAAAACCTTTTTTAAATCAAATAATTTTCGTACATTTAATGGTACTAAACAACTAAACAAAATGAAAGAGTTAGAAGAACTAAAATCAAAATTGCCAAAGCACCACCTAAAACTATTTAATTTGGATGTTGAATTTTATATGAAAATAGTATATTGTTCCAGAGAATTTGCTGAATTGCAATTAATATCCAAATGGTTAAATATTGATAAAGTAGCACCTAATTTTAAACACTAAACCAATAATCAAATGAAAAAAGTAGATGTTAAAAAACTGCAAAAATCCCAAAGAATACAAGATATCAAGGATACTCTTGAAATTTGGGCAGTAATCTTTGGAACTCTGGTTCTTGTTTCCTTTATCGAATGGCTATGAAAAATCGCGTCAAAATCAGATTTAGGGATTCTGCTGGATACTACACATTCGAATTTTCTTACAATGAATTAGATGACCTAATTACTAAGATAATCGAAGAAATGGAAAAATTTCAATCACAATTTATTTCAATAATCAATCACAATGAAAGCACAAGAAAATAAGCTTGCTGAAATACAAGCTAAGGTCAAAGCACCTAAGGGGCAATTTAACTCATTCGGCAAATACCACTACCGCTCTGCCGAGGACATTCTGGAAGCAGTTAAGCAAGTTATAAATCCAATGGGATTTTCTGTAACTCTATCAGATGACTTAATTTCTATGGATGGTAGATTTTATGTCAAATCAACTGCAACATTAAGCAATGGAATTGAAACATATTCTGCAAGTGCATTTGCTCGTGAAGAAGAATCAAAAAAAGGAATGGATAGTTCGCAGATAACTGGGTCGTGTAGCTCATACTCTCGAAAGTATGCACTCAATGGTTTGTTTGCTCTGGATGACACAAAAGATTCAGATGCCACAAATACACATGGCAAAGATAATCCTAATGCTGAATGGGAATCTAAGGTAAATGCTTGCAAAACATTAACTCAACTTTCTGACCTATATGAAAGAAATGAGCAGACAATTCACGATAATCAACAAGTAATCAATTTATTCACAACTCGTAAACAACAACTCAAAAATGTCAACTAACAAAGTATTCGCAAATGGTATAATGTTCAAACGGAATCAATATACCCCACAATGGATTGTAGGAAATCTTTCAATCAACGAAAAAGATGCAATCGAATTTATCAAAGCAAATAGCAAGAATGGCTGGGTAAATCTAAGCATCAAAGAATCCTACAAGGATAAGACTAAGTATTATATCGAACTCGACACATATCGTTCAAAAAATGAAGATATCCAAGAACCTGAATTGAATAACGATGACCTACCTTTTTAACTTAAATAGCCCATATAGATTTACTTGGGAAGACCATTTCAAGGGAGATTGGAGTGGATATGCAAGAACTTATCATCAAATCAAGGAATTCAAATCCCAAGAGCAAGCACAAGAATATATAACTAATATGAAAGCTGGAAATATGTGCATCGAAGTTTTGGAACTAAATGATGAATATGACCAAGCATTGTATTCTGGTGATGGGGATAAAATAGAAGAATTTGTATCTAAAAACGCATTTGTAATATGAAACCACAAAAACTGAAAATGTATGCAGAAGTTGCAGATATACTAAATCGAAAAGGGATTCGACCATATACTGCAAGAGAATGGAATATGCCAATTGTGCGAGGAATTCTATACGGAAATGTAAAGAATAAAGAAATCAAGCAATTGGTAGAAAAGGAATACCAAAATCTTTTACTTTCTAAATTGCAAGAAAATGAATCAAGGTAGAAATGACAACAAGGAGAAAGTCAGCGAAGTGCTGGCTTTCTTTGGTCTGTGCGGATTAATCGCATGCTGGGTAATAATGTTAATCGTATATTTAATCCATTTATGAAAAAGCTAACATTTAATCAATGGCAAGAACATTTGTCCAATCAATTACATAATGACTACATTAAACTAAACCTTATCAAAAATGAAAAGCTTCCTACAATACGACAAAGAAAATCCACAAATTTATCAAGAGTTTTGCCGAATCGCTAAAATCTTAATCAAGCGAGGAAAAAAGCACATTGGTGCTAAGCAAGTTTGCGAAATCATCAGATGGGAAACCTTGATTTCTGGAAATGATGAGTATAAAATAAACAATAATTACACATCTGGATATGCGAGAAAATTTGAAAAAGAGCATCCAGAATACGAAGGAATATTTAGGAAAAGGCATTGCAAATTCCAATAATTTTTGTAATTTTAATACAAGGTCAGCCAAGAGGGTAGGAGTTCTTGGGTGATTTAAGGGTTTTAAATAACCAAGCCAGAATGCACTCCTACGCACTCTGGCTTTTTTTTTACCTATCAATGACAACATATTTTAAAGAAGATTTCAATGAAGGAATCGCTTACTGCGAAGCTAAGGGCTTAGCTAATTGTTTTGCTGAATATGCAATGCACTGGAATTCACATCCAATTGGAATGGTCGGATTTAATGAAAATTACGGCAATGTTTTTATTTATCTCGAAGAACAAGGAATCTCAATAGCAAGTTGTATGGGGCAATCTGTACATTATGTCTACTACGATTATCAAAGAGATGAAGAACTCGAATTCAATAATTATAAAGAACTAAACAAATACCTATCAAAATAATGGAAAAAGAAGCCTACTATTTCCCACATTTCTGTAATGCAAGACACGACAGAAAGATACGAAGATTAAGAAAAGAACTCGGTGTAGAGGGTTACGGAATCTACTTTATGCTTTTGGAAACTCTAAGAGAGCAACAAGATTTGATGTATCCAATCGAAGACCTTGATTTGCTTGCTGAGGAGTTTGGTGTATCCGAAGCTAAGGTTAGAGTCGCTATATTTAACTACGAACTCTTTGAAATTGATTCAGACCAAAAATTCTTTTCTCCAAAAATGCTGGTATATCTTGAACCATATTTCAAAATGAAAGAACAACGGAGATTAGCTGGTCGAAAATCTGCCGAAGCAAGAGCAATAAATAGCACCAGTTCAACGGCCGTTCAACAAAATCCAACGACCGATGAACAAAGGAAAGTAAATGAAAGTAAAGTAAATAAAACAAAAGAAAGTATTATTACTCAAACTCTTTCAGAGTTAGCAAGACCTCACTTTTTGTATCAAGATGATGAATGGGATAAATTCTGTTCTTATTGGGAAGAAAAAGATAAAAAAGGCAGAGAAAGATGGCAATGTGAAAAATTCTTTGATGTTGGCAGAAGGGCAAAAACTTGGCTGGAAAATGCAAATAAATTTAAATCAAATGGAAATAATCAAGTCAAATCGGGAGGCACAAGCATTGACCGAATGGAAGCAATCCGAAAGTTTTAATCCGTTAGCTACCAAAATAATTGAAGCCAAGAATGGCGAAATGCTTAAATTTTGCTCGGAAAATGACCTTAAACAAGTGCTAAGATATGCAATGGTACTTGTTGGTCTAAGGGCAAATAATATGCCGACAGATGAAGAAAAATATGTCCTAATAAATTTTATACAATCTAACTATCAAAATGTAACTATCGCAGAAATCAAATTAGCATTCGAAATGGCTGTATCTGGTAAACTCGGAATTGATGCCAAATGCTATGAAAATTTCAGTTGCGAATACTTTGGAAGAATTATGTCAAACTACATCGAAATGTCAAGAGCCGAAACAATCGTTTTCGGAAATAAATTTGAGGAGGCAAAGCCACTCGAAAAACCAGAGTTTAATGTCTTAAAATCACAAGCAATAGAAGATGCAAATTGGTTTGCTGACAAAATATCCAATGACCCTAAATTCAAACTACTTGCTGGTGGTTTGGCTGGTCTTTACGATGTTGCTAAGGAAGTAGGAATACTTAATCTTACGATAGATGAAAAGAAAGAAATCTGGACAAAATGCAAAGGCAATGTTCACGAATCAAAATCGGAAGGATATAAAAGATTTATAAGTAACCTAATTGCTTTTGAAGTTAGAATAGACCAAGATGGCAATTTTATCCAAATATAAAAATGAAACTATCAGCTATAATCTTAATTTTAATCGCCTTATATTTTCACGATAAAAATCAAAGGAATGATATAGTAAAAGTAAATAATATAAAACCAGAATTTAATGAAGATTTTCATGAAGATTTTGATTCTACTTATTATTACTACGGATGCAAATACAATACTTTTAAACTAAACCACAAATGCAATGGGCAAATACAGAAATGAACACGATTTGGTTTGCAAATGGTGTAATCACGAAAATGATATAAAAAATGTACAAGAAATGTTTGAAGCATTTCCGAATAAGCTGGAATTACATTATACTTGCGATAAATGTACAAGAAAATCAAGATTGAAAGTTTCAGTTAAAGGTTTTTATTCTATGCATCCAGCAGATAAAGTAAGATTTATAAGAAATTCTAAGAGAGGAACTGCAAGATTAATTACTCTAAGTGATTTAATATGAACCAAGATGAACATAGACTGCAAGTCCAAATATGCAAATGGCTTGAATTTACTCAAAACTTTTATTGGTTTTCAATACCCAATGGTGGAGCAAGACATAAAGCAGTAGCAATCAAATTAAAGATGGAAGGATTAAAAGCTGGAGTTGCAGATATGTTCTGGATGTTGCCAAATAAACATTGGAATGGGATATTTGTTGAAGTCAAAATAAAAGGCAATTATCAGCAACCAAATCAAAAGCAATTTGAAAAAATCGCACTTGCTCACAAATACTATTATGCAATAGTTAGGTCAATCGAAGAATGCGATATTTTACTAAAAAAATATAAATCAGATTTGATATGACTCCACAAGAAAAAGCATATAGCATTTACATGCAAATAGGTAATGTGTTCGCTACCAATGGTTTTATACTTGCCACAGACTTAGAAAAGATAAAATCATGTGCAATACTATTTGTAGATGAAATATTAAAGTCTAACCCATCTAAAATCGAATGTAACTTTGTTGAATTGGATTATAAATTCTGGATGGAAGTCAAAAACGAATTACTTGATTTATGACAAGATTGCCAAGCAATTACCAAAATGCAATTGATTGGATTAATCAAAAATTATCTGAGAAAAATATGCATAATATAGATATGGGTAATGGAGAAATAATTTTAGATTTGCATAAGTGCTTGACAATCAAGAAAGAAAGAATGCTAAATCTTTCTGGTTACAACCAAAAAATTGTATTTTTACAAACGAAACTAATCAAAGACTATCTAAATGAAATTAAATGAAAATCAAAATGTCTTAATCTATTGCGGATTGATTAATGCTTTAATAGACCATATAGATGGAGATTTCCGAAAATCGCCTTTTAACAAGCAAAATATCAAATACCTTTCAAATAATTTACTTAAAGAATTATTGAAAATTGAAGCCAAAATATACGATAGCGAAGATGAAATTTCTGTTGAAGTTACAGAGCAATATATATCAGCTGGAAAACTTATGCTTGATTTTTACTTGTTGGGTATAGAAATGTCAAATATGGAAGATGATAAAAGGGATTTGCTAAATTGTGATTTAAACATTTTATTAAAAAGATATGGAATTGCCCAAAAATTTTAACGATGAAATGGTCAATAGACCAGCCCATTATCAAGGGAAATCATTTGATGTAATTGATGTAATAAACGATTATAAATTGAACTTTGAATTGGGAAATGCTATCAAGTACATTTTAAGAGCCGATAAAAAGGGAAACAAAAAGCAAGACCTCGAAAAAGCTATTTGGTATATTAATCACGAATTAGCTAAATTTAATGGATAATATATATTCAAAGCATAAACATTGGATTCGGGTAGTCGAAAGATTCGGAGAATATCGTTATGCTGAGGATATAGTGCAAGAAGCCTACATTAAGGTATATGGCAAGAAAATCAATGAAGCCTATTTTTACTTTACACTTAGAAGTCTTACTATGGATTTGCATAGGTCAAAAGTAGAAATATTACCTATTTCAAAAGATGTCGAATATGAAATATCTTTATTCGATGAAATCAATTTAGAAGAAATAACCAAACCTTATTACGACTACATAAATACATGGAGTTGGTATGATAAGATGCTATTCTTATTGTGGGTTGATTCTGGTGTATCAATGAGAGAAATTTCCAGAAGAACTCGAATAAGCTTTATGTCTGTGTATAATACAATCAAAAATTGCAAACAAAAAATAAAATCATGGGAAAAAGAAAATCAAAAGGATTAGGCGATTCGATAGAAAAGCTAACCGAAGCGACTGGCATTAAAGCTGCCGTAAAAGTATTTAGTGAATTAACTGGTGTAGATTGTGGATGCGATGAACGAAAAGAAAAACTAAACCAGCTATTTCCTTACAGAGATGTACAATGCTTAAAAGAGCATGACTATTTATATCTCAAACATTTCTTCATCGAAAATCCCCAGCAAATATCTCCAATGATGCAAAGGGAGTTAAAATCCGTTTATTTTAATGTCTTTAATGTACATTTACAAGATTCTTCTTGTTCATCTTGCTGGAGAGATACAATTGAAAAGCTAAGAAAAGTGTATAAAGAATATGAAATCTTACACTAAAATTTATTTAAAGCATTTTAACTTTGGAATAGAAGATTTTATCCCTTGCGAAATATGTGGCAAAAGAGCAGTAGACATTCATCATATAATAGCAAGGTCAAGAGACAAATCACTATTAAACGATATTTCTAATTTAATGGCTTTATGCAGAGAAGACCATCAAAAATACGGAGACAAAAACCAGCATATTGAATACCTTAAAAAAATACATAATGAATATTACACGAAGTAAAGTATCTGACATTAAACTTAATCCAAATAACCCAAGAGTTATTAAGGACACAAAATTCAAAAACTTAGTAGAGTCTATTAAGAACTTTCCAGAAATGCTTGATATACGACCAATTGTCGTAAATAAAGATATGGTAATTCTTGGAGGTAATATGCGGTATCGTGCTTGCATTGAAGCTGGAATTAAAGAAATACCAGTTATAATTACTGACTTGCCAGAAGATAAGCAAAGAGAATTTCTTATTAAAGACAATGTAAGCGGAGGCGAATGGGATTGGGATGTGTTAGCTAACGAATGGGATAATTCAGAATTAAAAGATTGGGGATTAATTCAATGGGATATTCCAGATTACAATCCTATTTTAAATCCAAGCACAAGTTACGAAGCAATTACAGATGAAAATGTAGATAAAGTAACTAAGGAATTAAGCGAAAAAATGACTAACCTTAATGAACAAAGCGATTTAATTGAGGTAATTTGTCCGAAATGTGCAAATGAATTCTTTATAATGAAAACCAAATAAGCTATGACAACTGAACAAGTACATCAACTATTAGAAAGCCAAGATTTTATATTTGCCAAAACCAGACCTAATAATCCACATTTTTACACATTAGCTAAGAATTGGAAAAGCAGAGAGGATTTTGAGTTTGTAGTTCAATTTATACGAGATAATTGTACGATAGAATACTTTTATAAGAAACCATATCAAGTGTATTACTTAAATGGCTGGAAGTATTGGACAATGGGATTTCCGTTAGAACAAACAATTTTAATCAATAGAGCAAAATTATGAGCATAGGTTTTGGAATTGTAACTACACAAGGCAGAGAAGAATATCTTAATACAACTATAAAATCACTTGGCAATCAAGATAGGGTAAGGGTATTTAAGGATTTGGAATTAGGTCATTTGCCTAATCACCTTGCATCTATGGCTATGCTTTATCAAGATAACCAATGGGCAATGTTAATGCAAGATGACATTATAGCATCTAAGAATTGGATTAAACTCGTAGAGTTTGTCAAAGATAAATTTGATTATCCAATCGTATCTTTTTATTCAGCACTTGGAGATGCATCTAAGGAAAAGAATATAGCTAAGGGATATTTCTTTACATCTAATTGGATTAATGAACAAGCTATGCTGATTAGAGAAGATTTCTATAATGACTTTTTAAAATGGATGTATGCTGGCAAAAATAACAAAAGCCACAGATGCCACGATGGTTATATGTCAGAATACCTTAAACAAAAGGGAATCAAGGTAATGATTATAGCACCATCTGTATTCCAGCATATTGGAGTTAAATCATCTCTTAATCACTTGTGGAAAACATTTGGCAAAGAAAGAATGGCTAAATCGTTTATGGGAGAAGATTTTGATTGCTACAAATTCTTTATCGAAAAACTAAGTAAATGAAAAAGATAGATTTTAATTTGCTGGCACCATACATATCAATGGCTAAAAAAGAAGGATTGCTATTTTCTGAAAATTGCGATTACTATGCTTATTATAAGGATTCAAATATAATTGGATTCTGTGCTATAAAGTATGTTAGTAATAATAAAGCCGTATTTAAATGTGATTATGTGTTAAAAGAATACAGAGGCAATGGCTTATTGATACATATGATTAATTTTAGAAAAAGAATACTTAAAGAAAAAGGAATTAAAAATGCAGAAGCAAATTGCACTAAAATGGCAGTAAATTCACATTTAAAATGTGGAGGCGAAATATCTCACAAATACAAAAATGGCATAACTAAAATTATATATGAAATTCTATAAGAACATTAATGTGTACGATGATGCACTAAACAGAATTAACTGGCTATTTGATGAATTTGAAAATATCTCAGTAGCTTTTAGCGGGGGCAAGGATTCTACGGTAGTCCTTAATCTTACATTAAAGGTAGCCGAAGAAAGAGGCAGATTGCCAGTTAATGTAATTTGGATTGACCAAGAAGCAGAATGGCAAGGCACAGTTGATTATTGCACCAAAATAATGACAGACCCGAGAGTAAAGCCAATGTGGTTTCAAATGCCAATGGTAATTACTAATAATGCAAGTTCTTACGATGAATATTCTTATTGCTGGGAAGATGGGAAAGATTCGGAATGGATTCATCCAAAGCATGAAGTATCAATCAAAGAAAATGTGTACGGAACTCAAAGGTTTTATGAACTATTTGACAAAATATCCGAATACCATTGGAAAGGTCAAAAGAGTTGCTTTATAGGAGGTGTTAGAGCAGAAGAAAATCCTAAGAGAGCATTAGCTTTGACAATGGACAAGACATATAAGCATGTAACTTGGGCTAAAAGACTTAGCAAGAAATACGACCATTTTACTTTTTATCCAATATATGATTGGGATTACTCAGATGTTTGGAAAGCAATATTTGATAACCAATGGGAATACAATCGTGTATATGATGAAATGTATAGATATGGTGTAAAGATTCGAGATATGCGAATATCAAATGTTCATCACGAAACTGCTATTCAAGCACTACTTCTTATTCAAGAAATAGAACCATTAACTTGGGAAAAGATTTCAAAGAGAATTGATGGGGCAAATACAATAAAGCATTTGAAAGATGAAGCATTTAAATGCCCAGAAAATCTACCGCCAATGTTTAAGGATTGGACTGAATATACTTTACATTTGGCAAAGCATATTATCCAAGATGACAAGAATAGAAATAAGTTCTTGAAGGAGTTTAACAAAGCAATGGAGAAATACCCAGACCCAGAAATTAACAAAGATGTAAATAGGATTATGATTAATACAATCCTATCCAGCGATTGGGATTTCACTAAGTTTAATAATTGGAGAGTTGGAGCAAATGTGGTTACTTACATAAAAGCTAAAAGGGGCATTGTTAATAGACATAGTTACAAATACAACAAATACAATCCAGAATTTAAAATAACGAAATAATGAAGCCAAACGAATTAATCAAGGAAATACGGAATACGGAATTAGATTTAGCTACAATTGAATCTATAAGAGAAGAACTACACAAGAAATCTCCATTATCTGGGCAACCAATTGATAGGGTTAGATGGGTTAATATTGACAAGGTTAGCCCAAATGATTATAATCCAAACTCGGTAGCTAATATAGAAATGGGGTTACTTTATACGAGTATCTTACATGATGGCTATACTCAGCCAATTGTAACGATTTACGATGAAGATAAAGACCAATACACAATCGTTGATGGATTCCATAGATATTATACTTGCAAAAACAATGAAAACATTCGAAATAGAAATCAAGGATGTGTTCCAATTGTAGTAATTAATAAAGACATTAATGACCGAATGGCAAGTACAGTACGACATAATAGAGCAAGAGGTTCACACTCTGTTTCTGGAATGTCAAACATGGTATTTAAAATGCTTGAAAATGGTTGGAAAGATTCAGAAATTTGCAATGAACTTGGAATGCAACCAGAGGAGTTATTAAAGCTAAAACATATTACTGGATTTTCTAAGCTATTTGAAAATGTAGAATACAAGAAAGCTTGGGAAACTGAGAACATGATTAAACATAGGGTAGAAGAAGAAAATGGCATACAATAAAGAAGAACTTATTAAGACTGCATTAGATGCAATCAATAAGAACAAATTATTTTTTATAGATGATGTAGTATCCTATTTGCCTTGTTCAAGAGCCACATTTTACAATTTAGAACTTGACAAATTAGACGATATAAAAGAGGCATTGACTAAGGTTAAAACCGAAATCAAGGTATCAATGCGTTCTAAGTGGTATAAGTCAGACAATCCTACATTACAAATGGGATTGATGAAATTGATTGCTACGCCAGATGAACTCAAACAATTATCAATGCAACATGTTGAAAGCAATAATGTGCATAATGTCAAAGAGTTCAAGATAAATGATGTATTTAAATTTGAACAAGATGATTCAACTGAGTCCGAAGTATAAAGCATTATGGAATGATACCAGATTCTTTGTAGTAACTGGTGGTCGTGGTAGTTCAAAATCATTTGGGGTTGGTACATTTGCCAGCCTCTTATCTTTTGAAATGGGGCATAAAATTTTATTTACTCGTTCTACCATGTCATCTGCACATTTGTCAATTATTCCAGAATTTCAGCAAAAACTGGAATTGCTTGGTGCTGAACACTTATTCCATGTTACTCGAAATGAAATCATAAATAACCAATCTGGAAGCGAAATCCTATTTAAAGGATTAAAGACATCAAGCGGAGACCAAACTGCAAGCTTAAAATCATTGCAAGGGGTAACTACTTGGATTTTGGATGAGGCAGAAGAACTTGTAAATGAAAATACCTTTGACAAGATTAACCTATCTATTAGACAAAAAGGAGTACAAAATAGGGTAATACTTATTCTTAATCCAGCTACCAAAGAGCATTGGATATATACCAGATTCTTTCAAAATGCTGGTGTTCAAGAAGGATTTAACGGAGTCAAAGATAATGTAACATATATCCATACTACCTATATGGACAATATGAAGCATTTGGATAAGTCATTCCTTGATGAAATCGAAAGAGTAAAGCAATTTAATCCAGACAAATATAGACATCAAATACTTGGAGGTTGGCTTGATAAGGCAGAAGGAGTTGTATTTACCAATTGGAGATTTGGCGATTTTAATCCAGATAACTTGCAAACATCATTTGGTCAAGACTTTGGATTTACAATAGACCCGACTACACTTATTGAGGTAGCAATTGATAAGAAGAAAAAGATTATATACCTTAAAGAACATATCTACAAGACTGGCTTGACTACATCGCAAATAGCAGAATTGAATAAACAGATATGCGGAAACAGACTAATTGTTGCAGACTCGGCAGAGCCCAGACTAATTACAGAATTAAGAAGTCAAGGATGTAATATTATTCCAACTGAAAAAGGCATTGGTTCTGTATCTGCTGGATTGGCATTAATGAAAGACTACGAAATTGTATTAGAAAACAATAGCCAGAATATGGCAAAAGAATTTAATAACTATATTTATTCTGATAGCAAGTCTGGCTTAGTCGTAGATGCTTACAATCACGCTATTGATGGGGCAAGGTATAATGTCTTTTATCAATTGGCTAATCCACAGAAAGGCAAGTATTATGTATATTAGACTAACAAAAAAATAACTATATCGTTTATCCTATATGAAAATAGAAATTTCAATACCAACAGATTTAAGCGAAGTTCCTTTATCTCGCTATCAAAAGTTCTTGAAAATAGCAGAGGGGAATGAGGATACTGAATTTGTACATCACAAAATGATTGAGATATTTTGTGGCATTGATTTAAAATTGGTTCCCCAATTGAAATATAAGGACATTGTTGAAATATCAAATGTATTGACCACGATGTTCAATAAGGAGCATGAATTTGTTAAGACATTTAAATTAGGTGGAGTTGAGTTTGGATTTATACCAAATTTTGAAGAAATAACATCTGGCGAATACATGGATTTGGATAATTACATTAACGATTACAAGGATTTGCACAAAGCAATGGCGGTAATGTATAGACCAATTAAAACTAAGCTTGCTGGCAAATATCTTATTGAACCATATACTGGCTCAGATGCATACTCAGATGTAATGAAGAATGCACCATTACATGCAGTATTAGGAGCAAGGGTTTTTTTTTATCATTTAGGGAACGCATTGTTAAAAAGTACGATGACCTATTTGGAGAAAAATCTGGAATCAACGAGTATTCTGAACAAGCACAATTCGGGAAAAGATGGGGATGGTATTCATCGTTATATGCTCTCAGTCAAGGGGATGTTAGAAGATTTGATGAAATCGCCAAGCTTCCTTTAAATCAATCCTTAACATGGCTTACATTTGAAAAGCAAAAGAATGAGTTAGAAGCTAAAATGATTAACAAAAAAATAGAATGAACGGATACTATTATTTAGTACAAACATTGAGGACATATCTTAAAAATACAGATTTTGTCAATACCGTTAGTACGGGGGATTTGTCTTGGATAGACAATGCCAAGCAAACGCTATTTCCATTAGCACATATTATTGTAAATAATGCTACCCCATCTGAGCAATCAATGGGATTCAACATTTCAATTTTGTTTATGGATATGGTGGATGAAAGCAAAGAAGAAACGATAGATGTATTTGAGGGTAATGACAATACCCACGATGTACTAAATACTCAATTATCTTTGGCTAATAAGTTATACATAGATTTATTGAGAGGGGATTTGTACGATGAATTAGTTCAAGTAATTAATACCCCAACATTAGAGCCGTTTGTAGATAGATTTGAAAATAAAATAGCTGGATGGACTTTGACATTTGATGTAAACATTCCACAATCTATGACTACTTGCTAATGAGATTAAAGAATACATACGATTTAGTTAAAAAATATAGGGATTATGTAGTTCAACAATCAAGGTCTAACTTGACAAAGATGAAACACAATAATACCAAATCGCTATATAATAGCATCAAAGGCGATATCTTGATTGAAGATAACTATGCTATTGTAGGATTTAAAATGAACGATTATGGTCAATTTCTCGACCAAGGAGTAAAAGGCAAAACCAGTGGGCATAAAGCACCAAATAGTATATTTCAGTTTAAGAATGGCGGAGGCGGTGGATTAACAAAAGGAATACAACAATGGGTAAAGCAAAGGGGTATTCAATTTAGAGATAAAAAAACTGGCAAATTTTTAAGCTATAATTCTACTGCATATTTAATTACAAGAAGTATATGGCATAAAGGGTTAGAATCTACCATGTTTTTTACTAAGCCGTTTCAAGCTGGATACAAGAAATATGTAGAAAATGAATTAGTAAATTCTTTTGCAGCGGATGTTGATACATTAGTTGATTACACTTTAACAAAAACACAATGATTATAAATGCAAGAAGCCCATATTTTATTGTCATAAATGAGGCTGGACAAGTTGGTAGTAAAATAGATTTATTCTTGTGGAATAAGGGAACTACAAAACCGACAAGCCCAACATACACACTAAGCAAGAGAATACCATCATCTACTCAATTAGAAACATCTTATAACATTTCTTCATTTATTCAAGAGTACATTTCAAATGTTGCTCCAACAGAATCAAGTGATTTAATGTGGTGTAATGTTGAAGTGATAAGATACAAGGAAACATCGTATGGAACTTATACGGCAATTAATACGGTAAACCACATTGGTGTAAACGGATATACAAAATACTTGGATGGCTATAACAAGACAAACCCATCTAATTCATTTGTAGTTCTTGCTGACAATACCAAAGAAATACAATACACATTAGGTTCAATCCCATTTGTAAATGTTTTAGTGAATACCACATTAGGCGATAAGGTTGATATAAGCTACAAAGATTTAAATGGTAGAAATGAAATAACAGACATATTGATTGATACGACAGATGTTGCGACAAAGGATATGTTAAAGATTGATATGTCATTTGCATCAAACAAATACAAATGTGGCAATACCTTTACTATTAATTATTCATCTGGTGGCACATTGGTATCAAGTGTAAAGTTTAAAGTTATACCAGTTTGTGAAACAAAATACACTCCAGTCATTTGTTCATTTATTAATCGGTATGGTGGATGGCAATTCCTTAATTTTTTCAAGGCACAAACAAATGTCATTAATACCCAATACACAACATACAAGACTGTATCCGCAAGTGTAAACTATAACATCAATATTGGGCAAAAAAAGTCATTTAATGTTAATGGAATCCAGAGTGTATCATTGAATACTGGATGGGTTAATGAAAACTACATGGATTTAATTCAAGATTTGTTGCTTTCAGAAACTATTTTATTAGATGGCAAGCCAGCATTGTGCAAAACAAATAGCACTAATTTAAAGACATCCTTGATGGATAAAAATATAAATTATTCAATTGATTTTGACTTATCTTACGATTTAATTAACAATACGATATAATGATAGTAGTTGGTATTTTTATTTATTCGAATGGTGGTTATAAGCGGATTGAATTGTTCCAAGATGAAACGATTTCATTGACCAGTACGATTCAAGATGTCAATGACATAGGTAAGATATTTACCGATTTTAGCCAGTCATTTACAATACCGGCATCAAGTCATAATAATTCAATCTTCAAGCATTGGTATGAAAATTCAATAACGAATGGTTTTGATTCAAGAAATAGAGTTAATGCCTATATTGAATTAGATACCATTCCATTTAAGTTTGGCAAAATACAATTAGAAAAGGCACAATATAAAAATGGTGTTATTGACAATTACCAAATCACTTTTTTGGGCAGTTTAATTTCACTTAAAGACAGATTTGCTGGCAAGCAATTAAAAGACATTGATTTCAGTTCAATGGACTTTACATACAATCCTACGGTAGTAATTAATAGGGTAGCTGGTAGTGTAACGGCAGATGTCAAATTTCCATTAATATCATCTAACAATGTTTGGCAATATGGCGGAGGCGGGAATAATCAAAGCAATTGGGATATATCAAATAGTGCAAGCCCAATTTATACTACGGATTTATTCCCAGCAATGAGGGTATCAAAGATTTTTGAATTATTAGCTTTAAACTTGGGGCTTACATTTGATGGTGCTTTCTTGTCAGATAAGAGATTTACAAACTTATTTTTGTGGCTTAAAAATACAGACAAGTTTATCCCTAAATACAAATTAACAAAGCTAAATTTCCAGAGTACTTCATCTACGACTGGAACACAAGGAATGTTCGTTACAATTCCTGGCAATAGCTATTTGAATTTTGTTAAGCCAACATCGCCAGCTTATGTTAGTAAATCAAATATTACGATTACTTTTTCGGTACCATCTGTTGGTCAAGATGCAGTAGAGTTTACTTTTTATGTATATAGGAATGGTGTAGAATTTAGCAAGCAAACTTATTTAACTCAAATTACTCCTATGTATTTAGAATTACCATTGGGAGAATCTGGGCAATACACATTTTATATTTCAGCCAAAGCACCAGTAACATTTACATCTGTTTATAATTTTGAAACCAAATCTGGTAGCACCATATTAAGCGATGTGACTGCAACTCAAAGCACAAGCCAAACTACACAAAGCATACTTGACATTGGTTCTTATATGCCAGAAATATCATTAGAAGATTTCTTTACTGGTATATTGAAAATGTTTAATCTAACATGCTATTCATTAGAGGATTCTGTGTATAAAATTGAGCAAATTGAAGATTGGTATAATTCTGGTTCAATAAAGGATTTTTCAAAATACATCATTTTGGATAATATCGAAGTATTAAAGACTAAGCCATATAACAGAATTAAATTCAATTATGAACCAAGTAATTCATTAATGAATAAAAAGTATTTGGGTATAGCCAATCACGAATACGGAGATTTAAATTATGAACTTGACAATGATGGGCAAGATTATACAATCAAATTACCATTTGAAAACTTGCTATTCCAGAAATTTACTGGCACTCAATTGCAAGTAGGATTTTGCTTGGATATTGCATTGTCAAATTATGTGCCTAAACCAGTAGTGTTATACGATTACGATACAATTGTAAACGCAAATTACAAAATAAGCGATGGTACAAATGTAACAAGCGGAACGACATATAATGCATTTGGTCAAGATACATCAATATCTTCGGTAAATTATTCTATTAATTTTGGTTCAGAACAATCTTCATTTACTAATAATGTAGAGTTAAATAGCCTATATGCTAATTATTATAGCAATTATGTAACTAACATATTTGACATTAAATCTCGTATTATAAATGTTCAAGCAATTATACCATCTGGAATAATTTCAAAATTG